>Ga0164295_10003582_pt1 | contig 12462 bp, 10 predicted proteins | sample GEODES006metaG_FD_111798 | JGI IMG/M metagenome (GOLD analysis project Ga0164295, IMG submission 111798) | Oligotrophic lake water microbial communities from Sparkling Lake, Wisconsin, USA - GEODES006 metaG | ecosystem: Environmental > Aquatic > Freshwater > Lake | place: USA: Sparkling Lake...
CTCCGTAATCGTAATCCGGAGTGGGGAACATATTATACATTTGATATTTGCGGTTCGCCAACACCACTCAAACCTTATCCGCCCTATTATAAACCAGATGGAACAGGTATTCAAGAACCCGCACCCATAGCAAATACATACTCAGTCATACCAGTCAATTATGATGGAACTCTCGGAGCATTTTACGCATTATCGTTTACAAAGCAAGTTTTCAAATATAGTTCAGCCGATAAAAACTTATTAGTAGATTATCAATATAATTATCTTTTAACAAAACGAAATACACCATATCAATCCACAGATCCAACTGATTTTCAAATTCAATTACTTGCTCCGAATAATCCAGCAGTTCACTTAATTACAAAAATAAGTTATACAAATACAGCCGCAACATATGACCCCGCCCAAGATATCAGCCGATTTGGTAATGGAACTATTGCTGGAATCTCGGGAGAATTAGCAGATACACAAATCTTCTTATATGATAACTCTATAAACAGAAGCCAAGATGTAATTAGTGCTGATGTTCGGTATGGTCCATCACGTATAACTGATTATAACAAAACAAGTGTAAATGATTCCGCTGTATGGGGAAAAGAGAAGGGAACTATTTACAAAGCCCGCGATGATGATTCGGGCTATAATTTCTTATCCTATATTCATGACGTGGTTATCCGAAAAAATAGCGCTAATGTTCTAAATGTTCGCGGATATGTTCCTACAGCACGCTTTACATCGGGCATGCGATTTATTGGTAGAAATTGGACTGATTTCGGTGTTCTGACACTGAATGAACTCATGGAGGATATAGATGCTCTTGTTGGTGGAACTCCTGCTATGAGCATTGATAGCAGTGGTAATATAGTAAATGAATCTGTGCGATTTACAAATGGTAATTTCTATAGCCGACATTATGCGCTGGCACTTATCCGATTTAATAATTCCTTTAAAGTGAAGAAATCACTTGGACTAGGTCTAGGTTCTGCCACATATCTTGGAGAAACCTTTGATGGAACATCCGTAGCCAATGCTTTCAGATTAGCATTAACACAATATGTTACACTTTATAATAGTATTCAAACTAATCAGGCAACAGTAAATGCTGCTTCATCAAATGCACTCATAAGTCTAACAAATTATGTGAATATTCGCTATCAAGGTATTCTTCCACCATCCTTCTTAAAACGTTCTCGTCTGAGTGACCCAATTCCTTTCCAAATCCGTTTTAAATCGTCACTTATCGCGCCCTATTCTGCTGCTTTTGATGAATGGGGTCTCGGTTGGAACTTAGGTTTTGATAAAATAGATACGACTTTCGCAACTCAGCAAACAGCAATCACATTTATTCGTATTATTGATGATTATATCTACCTTAAAATGAATGATGAGATGGATATGAATACAATTGATATTAGTGAAAAGGAATATTTAAATCAATCGCAGGATACATTTGGCCAGAGTTCCAAATATTTTGCGAAACTTCTTCTGAATACATTCGGAAATTTTTCACAGACATATATTCAATCCCCTAAAATATTTAATCCAGTCTTAGGCAAGTTAGATAAATTCCATTTCCAATGGGTGGACCGATTTGGTTCGGTTATCAACAATAATGACTGTGAATTTAATATTACTCTTCAAGTTGAGGAATCGGTAGACCAATTGGCTAAATCAAATACAATTGATAGCGGTGTAAACAATGTATCCGCTAAGTTTTCTTCTGCTAGTAAGTAGAGAGTATGTCTGAACTAAAAGATAATACGAAAGTAATTTATTGTCCGTCAAGAAATCCGTATGATGAAGAGCCTTTACGTGGAGTGGATGCTTACAATTCGCTGGAGCAGGCATTCCCCGATATCTGCTTAAAAAGTCATTGGGATCCGACGCTTCTAGCAAATCGCTTTATCTTACCATCGACTGAAGGACCGCTTCCTACTGATTATCGTCCTTTCACCCGCATTTGTACAAATTATTTCACGGGAGACCGTGGTTCGGGTCTCGGCCCTTATACAGGCGCAGAAGGACTAGCACCCAAACCTATTCGCATGGGCGGTCGTGCTTCTACAGACATGCCTTATGGTGATTTTGCTAGAAGCGTTGATAGAGAAAGTGACTTACATAATCTTTCTCGTCGGTTGACTAAAGGATGTACTGAGTATCAGTATATGCCGGAATCACCGCAGTCACTCAGTCAACAAATGGAACAGGTCTTTCCTGAACAAATGGTGATGACAGTACAACAGCAGAGAATTCTGAATGAAGTAAATCGTCCGAAGGCGACGATTCGTGGAGAGCCTTTTGATTGCCGTGCCCTGGACGCTCGTCGTAATTCTGCCGTAAGTCAAAGACAATTCAACAATCCGACAAAGTATGACCGGCAACAAAAGGCTGTTAAAGCAGCCACTGAGAACGGACAGCAGAGAACAGATGGATATTCTAGCCGTGTCTAAGTAGAATTGTAAATGATTTATCGCTTGTATCCTATGATTTGGTATAATTCTAGGATGCAACAGCATGAAACTGTATATGGAATTACGCCTGAACCAGCAGCAGGAACCTGGCTTTCTAGCAATTATCGCTGTGATTCAGCCAATACTAAAGACCCTCTTTATGTAAATAATCGCAATTATTATCAAATTCTTAGCGATAAGCAGCCTGTAACATGGACAACTCTGCTAGAATGGTTGAATGCTGCGACCACACAAGGAGTTGCTCTTCAAGGCACAGAAATGCCAAAACCGAATCAGAGTTTTTATATTACTCTATAGGCACATAATCTGAATTATAAGTAGGGATGCGACAAATACTTTTCAATTTATTACTATTGATAGGTTTCTTATCCTTAGTTTTATTGCTTGTTCCTTTTTTGCGGCCCCAATCAGTTCAAGGACCGTATAATTTACCCAAAATCATCTGGCAGTATTGGGATAAAGATCCTCCTTCAATGATTAAAACAATTAAAGAGAACAATGCGGCTAAACTGGCAGGATGGAAGATTAATTATTTAAATGAAAATACAGCGGGACAGTATATTTCTCCATTTGATTATCCGCCAAATTATAATGAATTAAAGCCCGCTCATAAAGCGGATTGGCTTCGTGTTTATTTACTGAAACACTATGGAGGAGTCTGGATGGATGCCTCAATTATAATTAATGATCCGCAGGCAATTGATCGTCTGTATAATCAATCTATCCAACAAAAGAGTGAATTAACTTTATTCCAGTTCAAATCACCACTTAATGTTGAAAATTGGTTTATTATGGCTCCTATTAATAGCCGAATGGTGGAAGCATGGTTCTCAGAATATGATTCGGCTATTCGTATGGGCTTTACAAATTATAAGAAGATGTTGTGGAGAGAAGGTGTTGATACAAGTTGCGGAAGAAATGAGGACAAAATAGAAGAGACATATTTTACCCAACATTATGCTTTACAGCGAATTATACAAAATGAATTAGTTCCTAACCACAATATAATAGTAAATGAAGCAAAAGAAACAATGCTTAAGATAGACTTCTTATGTGACGGAAAAAGTAAAGAAGAGACAAAAGAGTGTTTAATTAAGAATTACTCGGATTTTGAAAGTCTTCGCCGACTTCCTTATATAAAAATTAATGGTGCCAATAGAGATCTTCCCATAAAATGGAACACTTATTTTGAAACAAATTAATTAACCCTAAATAGGGATGAAAATTGGTCGTAATTTTCTTACAATACTATTGTCAGCAATACTAGTATTGTCAGTCGTACTTTATTTAACAACACGGTTGCCCGGATATCATATCCCTAAGATTATTTGGCAATTCTGGGATAAGGATCCACCCCTTATGATCCAGCAAATGAAAGCCTATAATACAAAGCGATTAGAAGGTTGGGATATTCGTTTTCTAAATGCGGTCACTATAAAAGAGTATATACCCGACTCTGCTTTGCCCTCAACTTTTGACAAATTTCTGCCGCAGCACAAAGCAGATTGGTATCGCCTGTATCTTCTCAAAAACCATGGAGGATGCTGGATGGATGCGTCCATTATTATTAATGAGAAAGGGTCAATAGACAAGATTCGCAACGATTCATATGCTAGAAAGAGTGAATTAACAGCATTTCAAGCAAAAACGCCGTTAAATATTGAAAACTGGTTTATTATGGCTCCTGAAAATAGCCCTGTTATCGCACTTTGGTTCGATGAATATAATGGAGCGGTAACAAATGGCATGGCAGAGTACAAGAAATTTATCATTGAAGACGGCGTGAATTGGGGGCTCGGCCGTGAAAATTCAAATCCGGTTGAAGTAGAAGACACCTATTTTACGCAACATTATGCGCTCCAGCGAATCCTCCAGAAGAATTTACATAAAAATGCTCCGATTTATATTCTGGAATCCAAAGATACAATGCATAAGTTCTTTTATGATTGTAACAAGAATGAATGGACGGACGAACAAAAGAAATCGTGTTTTGCTAGTAAGTTAAAGGACCATAAAAGTATGCGCCAACTTCCCTACATCAAACTAAGTCAGCATGAACGGAAACTAAATGTGGATTTAACGGAATATTTCGCCGATAAATAACCGTAACTTTATTAGATGTGGGCTATAGACTCAGTTAAAACTTTCTGTATTAATCTAGATAAACGTACTGAACGCTGGGATCGTATGATTGCTCAGCCTGAAATAAAACGTATTCCGAATTTGAAACGCTTTTCAGCAGTAGATGGTTCCACGCTTAATATAGATACGGATAATCGTGTGTCAACGCTCTGTCGTTATAATATTAAAAATCATACACGCAGAAGTCATGATATGCTGGATTCTATTGGCGGTGTCGGTTGCGCCTTAAGTCACATAACACTCTGGCAGAACCTTGTAAAGAGTCATGAGAATGTGTTTCTCATCGTAGAAGATGATCTTGTCTTACAATCGGGAGACTGGTCGCGCATTCGTCGGCTTTTTGAAGAGAATGAGTGGCTACATGATTCTACAAAATGGGATGTCTGGTCGGTGGGAAATCTACGATGCCGAGCAGGAGCCAATAAGCCATTTCCCGATGAAGGTAAAAAGGAGAATAAATGGCTTCAGTGTAAAGAATTTGTAGGATTTAATTCCTATTTTATTTCACGCACGGGAGCACAGAAACTATTAACAGAATGTTTTCCTATCCAGCATCATATTGACTGGTACACGGGATTCTATGCGCAAACCCATCCCGATTTTAAAATTGTGTTTAATAAGCAAATCAATCTAGACCAAGATGAGGCATATGCTGGAAAGGACTTATCAGACATTAGAACAAAAGATACCTGTTATATCTGTGATTTACCTTCAGATGTGGAAGCCAGTCATATGATTTTAAAAAATGAAACATACAATGATAGACTTCTCATGATAGTTTCAATTGCTATAGCAATTACAGGAATTTTTGCTTTGCGACGAATCAAAGCAATATAATGATCTAGCATCTAAAAGGTTTTATGTCATAAATAAATAATGTGGTCTCTGTTACAAAGAAACCAAGGTTATGGCTCTTCATTTAACAATTTATATTTGTTAGAAGATAAAATAAAGAAAGAAGCAAAAACATCTTATGGTATAACAAAAATCAAGAAGGAAATTTTTTTTTACAAGTTTATACAAAAACATAAATGTCTTCCAATGCCCGCATTCTTAGAAGATTTAGGCATTGCTTATACAATGAAATATCTGCCAGACTACAAACCATTATTTCAAGTTTTCCCATACTTTTCAGAAAATAAAAAAGCAGATATTCTTCAGCAGATAGATACAAATCTTCAGCGACTTCATAAAACTGAAATACAGATTATTCCTCGTGAAATTTATCAAAATGCTATTTACGCAGAAATGATTGATAAACTCGAAAAACGTTATGATGAAATAAAAGATATTCTTAGTGAATATTCTTTTATAAAATCAGTGAATGGTACTCCAATCCGTACATTTCTAGAAAATCTTGCTCTTCTCCAAAAAGCAGCAACTAAATTTATTGATAGCCGCACGCAATATATCTTTACACCAATTCATGGAGATTGCCAGTTTAATAATATTCTCTATAATGAGCACACACACGACATTATCTTTATTGACCCCCGCGGCTACTTTGGAGATCATGATTTATATGGGCCACCCGAATATGATTTGGCAAAAGTTAAATTTGCTCTAACTGGATATGATGCCTTTGATGCTAAAGATATTACTGAACTTACTATTCAAAATGATAATATTGTCCTTGATATTCTACCATTAATACCCGAGCCTCTTGCAAAAGCAAGGGATGATTTTATTAGCCAACTTGTAGTATCCATTTGGATGGGAAACGCACATTGTTTTAAAGAAAATAAATATAAAACAGCCTACAGTTATTTTATGGCAGCCTATTATGCTTCACTTTACCTTTGAAAAATCATCAATTAAGTAAACATCCTCTTTTGCTGAGCCTACATAATAAATACAATGAGTGACCTTTTCAAGAGAACGTAGACCCATCACCGTATTTTCAAACCCAATAATTCTCTGTCCCTCTTTCCAAAATCTATTCTTTGCTTCCTCATAAGGCTGAGAATGCGGTTTTCCGAGGACTGTATCTTCACGTGTAATCCAATTTGTAACCTTAGATAAAACAGGCAATTTCTGCTTGAAAAATTCCACATTATCTTTTCCGGTATTTGTAACAATAGCAAAGTTGATTCCCGCAGAAAGAACTTTTTCCAAAAATACTTCCGCACCAGAAATCCACTGTACTGGACCATCAAATGACTGTAAATGTTTATTTTTAAGCGCTCGGATTTCTGCTAGATTCTGGCATGGAGGATAGACTCCATGGTGAATTAGTTTTTGAAAATCATTCTCATTAAATGTATATCCCCACTTAGCAAATGCTAGTTTATACGCATTAAAATGAAGCCCCTCTGTATCAATTAGAGTCCCATCTAAATCCAGCAATAAAAATACATCTAACGGATTTGTAAAAATAGGCGGATGTATAAGATGCCGAAAAGCACGTTGGATGCCTATTCTAAGAGGCGTAAAATCATATTCATTAATATTATATTTTGTGTCTATTAACTGTGTGTCAAATGGACGAGCAGCAGCCGTAGATGGAAAGGAATTCTCTGGCTTAATATGATCGGCCGAGACACCTAACTCTTCCGCAATTAATAAAGCCATTTGATATTTAGTAGTTACATCTCTAGGATTATAAAAATGATAAATTCCCATACGTCTTTCTTTTACAGAATCTAAAATAAAATGGCAAAAATCGGGAATATAGACAGGTCGGCGCACAGACCAATTATCTTCTTTGGTAGCCCCAATCCGATTTAACACTTTCTTTCCGATTACAGTAACGGCATTTTCTTCCAGATTTTCAATTGTATCACAGTACAAAACAGGGACACGAATAATCATTGCAGGACATCCCGAAGCCAAAACACGCTTCTCCGCAATGAGTTTGGAAATACCGTAATTCTGAAGAGGATTAACTTCACATTCTGGAGTATAGGGCGCATTAAAACCATCAAAAACATAATCTGTTGAAATATGAATTAGGAGAACCGCATATTTCTTACAGATAAGAGCAAGCCGTTCCGCAATATCTACATTAACTTTCTTGGTTGCGGGCCAATTGACTTCACATACATCAGTTAGACGTTGAACAATACAGTTTACACAAACAGTAGGTTTTTCCTTTTCAAAAAAAGCATCTAATTCATCTTCTGATTCATAAGAGATACAGCGACTATCCTTAAAAGGTCGTGTATTATGTGTTGAAATATATTCAATACCCTCCAAATCAAACAAGTCTGACAAGCTTCTTCCAAGAAGTCCCGACACACCTGCTATTAACACTTTCATATTATAATCTTTCTTTATTAAATGTTTAAGTTCCCTATTTTCTTAATAATATTTGTTGTACTTTTATTTTCAACTGTTGGTATTAACATAATTTTTTTAAGAGAAGGATGCTTTTCTCTTATTTTTGATTCTATATATTCATCGCCCTTGACCCAGATTGCGGGATTAACCGTTTTCATCATTTGGTCAAGTGTTTCTTCAGTTTCAATATTGGATTCTGAATAGAGCACGATATAATCAACATAGGATATAGTTTTGAAAAGATTAATTCTATCTTCATAATTATTTACTGGACGAGTTGGACCCTTTAATTTACGAACCTGTTCATCATTACTTAGACAGACAACTAGCAAATCGCCCAATGATTTAGCCGTCTTTAAATTTTCTAGATGTCCTACATGTAAAATATCAAAACAGCCCGATGTTAGTATAACTTTTTTATTAGAATTTCTAAATTGTTGAGATTTTAACAGTAAATGTTCAGGTGAATAAATGATTTTAGAAAATTCATGAGCATCAATACGTGATAATGAAAGAACAAGAGCATCCAAACTGCTAGATTGATACTGTTGAGTACTAAGAAGACTTCCCTCCTTCATATATGTACCATTTGAATACACCTCTCCAGCAAGAAGAATAGAATAATTATCGCGAACATTTATTTCTTTCAGTGGTCCCACACGAATTTGAACTCCTTGAATGATCCGTTTAAAACCTGGTTCTAAGAAAAAATATCCAAAATCTTCTAATTTATCAAATTGAAGATTCACAGATGCTTCATATCCTGTCTTCTTTCTTTTGTAAGGATCATCGATTCGTAGCAAATCATTCTTGTCTGTGAATGCCACTGTAGAATCAAAAATCTCAATTTCCATTAAGTAAGTCTCTTCTGAAAAAGAAGCAAGAGAATGAAACTTATACTTGGGAATAAAAACACTCTTCATACATGATAAATCAATAACCTCATTATCAACTAAAGTAATCTTAGCACAACCTGAAATAACAATAACAAATGAATCTTTGTGAAAATGCGTATGTAAAGATGTTGCACCACCTTTTGTAAGTTTTAAAAACCAAATTCCGACTTTATTACTTTCATAGGCTAAAAATTCATATCCCCATGGTTTTATACAAACGGCATTCTTATATTCTTTGCGGGCATGAACTTCCTCGGCAATACTCCAATTATTTTGAATAATTTCTTTTTCGGACTCAGTTGCTTCTAGATAAAGAGGCATGAACTCAGTTGCTTCGCATCAAAGTTTATATTTGTAACTAATGTCCGCGACCACGACCACGACCCCTTCCGCGGAAGCCACCGCGACCAGATGAAGCCGTTGTTTTTGAATCAGCAGCTAACTTATATGCCGCAGCGCAGTCAGCAACACCAATCGTCTCAGCAACTAGACCTGCTGGAAACTTAGCGAAAATCCTCTTTGCTGCGCCGCCACGATAAAAGAATAGTCCATATTGCCCCCTCTTAATTGTATAATCTCCAATAACACGACAGAAAGTTGGAAGAGAAGAATCTGTATCCTGCGTTCCACCAGTCTTATTCTTCAGTTGTTCGCATAATTCAGTAAACTCTGTATCTGTCTTATATGAGTGTTTAATACCATTCCATTCTACATAAGCACCATACTGACCTTTCTTCAAGAGTACCGGCATTCCTTCTAGGTCTCCCAATGAATCACCCTCCTTTGCCGTGAATAGAGCCTCTGCCTCTTCCTGCGTAATTGTTGTGGCATCTGCAGTGGGCGGCATAGCAGCAAACTCGGCTTTTTCTACACCAGGCGTTTTCTTGATAAGAAGCACACCCTTCTTGGTATTTGCGATTGAAATAGTACAATTCTCTAGAGTAAATTCCTTAATTGATTTTGTATTTACTGCTCCTACGGTCCCTTCTCCTACGGGCCCCGTCGCATTATCTCCAACGCGGTCCTTCATTGTATTCCACAATCCATCAAGAATAGCAACCCGCTCCTTCTTTCCATGCGCAACCAAATCCAAGTCCTCCTCCATTCCAGCAGTAAATCCATAGCCAAAGATATCCGAGAACCGAATATCCACAAAGTCAATAACTGACTTGCCGAGTGATGTCAGATGAATCTTATCCTTATCACCACCTACATCTTTCTTTACAGTGGTCTCCTTTACAGCACCCTTAGGGCCTACTTTTTCTAACTTGTATAAGTCTACAGGAACACCCTTGCTAGTCTTTTTCTCCACATACTTGCGGTCAAGGATTGTCGCAATCAAAGAAGCAAATGTTGATGGACGTCCAATACCCTTTTCTTCCAACTGCTGGACAAGTTGGGCTTCAGAAAATCGCGAAGGGGGCTGTGTCGCAACCTGCCGACCTACCATATCAGACCATTTGGCTTTTCCGTTTTTAGATAGACTATCTGTCTTAGCAAACTGTGCCTCTTTTTCTGTATCATCCTCCTCGTTCAGAATCTTCCAGCCCTTGAATACGAGCATGCTGAGAGAACCCTTCCAGGTTTCTTTTTCAGAAGCGCCTTCCAATTGAAACACAAATGTTCTGCTCTTCTGCTGAGCCGCTGCCATCACAGACTGTAGCGTTCGCTTCCAAATATGAGAATACACCTTACGATCCTGATCGGACCATGTCTCCTCAGTAGGCAGTGATACAAGATCCATGTGGGTCGGATGAATTGCTTCGTGTGCTCCTTGAACAACAGCCTCCTTTTCCGCTTTTGCCTTCTTCTTTTTCTTACCTGCTGGGCCTCCAGCAGATGAACCAAGATAAGTCTCCCCGTATTTTCCCTCCACAAATTCACGGCACTCTGCTAGACAGTCCGCCCCCAAAACAGGATTATCCGTTCGCATATAAGTAATATGACCCGCCTCATATAGTCGCTGAGCGATCATCATAGATGTCTTCGGATTGATATGATAGACTGAAGAGCATTCCTGCTGGAGGGAAGAAGTAATAAGTGGCATCGGTGGCGACTGATTCATGGTTTTATCTACAGAGTCCACCAACTTTCCGGCTGCTGGAACTGCCGACAGATATTCACGAACTTCATCCAATCCTTGAGGAAACCATGTTCCCGTACAAGCAATCGGAAAATCTAAGCCAACAGGAGTAAAATTTGCCTCATAAACCCATGACTGCTTGGAAGCAAATCCCGCAATTTCCATTTCCTTATCAAATACAAGATGGAGTGCAGGAGTCTGGCAGCGTCCAGCAGAAAGACCATACGCAATATTCTTCCATAAAACGGGAGAAATAGAGAAACCAACTAGCAAGTCCAACATAGAACGAGCAAACTGTGCTTGAACCATCGGTCCATTCAAACGTTTATTCTTATCTGCTACACTGGCCTGAATGGCAGTCTCTGTTACCTCGTGGAAAATCGCACGGGGAGTAGTCTCCGGCGACAACTTGAGAAGCTGACAGAGATGCCATGCGATAGCTTCCCCTTCGCGGTCATCATCTGTTCCCAGCCAGACTTCTGTTGCTCCCTTCGCCGCATCCTTGATTTCTTTAACAGCCTTTGTCTTTCCTTTTAGCACTTCAAAACGTGGATTCCAACCGCTTTCACGACCAAGCGCATCCAATGATTCCTCTAGGCCACGAACATGACCCATACTAGCGATTACTTTCCATCCATCTCCAAGATAGGAACGAATTTTCTGGCACTTTGCCGGTGATTCAACAATAAACAGACGCATTTCGGATATTCCTGTATGTGCCTAAGTATTTTGCTGGTATTCAAATTTATTTCATTAATAGTGTCTGTGACACTAAAAACTGTGCTATGACAGTGTAGCACCAAATAGCAGGAGCCTCGTGGATATTACTAGTCAGAAGAATACCTAACCAAGGACCTGCTAGAAGCATTGCGATTATAGGTTTGGCCTGAAAGGTTACAAGAGTAGGAATGAAAAGCATAAAAAAATGAAGGGCGATACTTGGTGTATAGTATCTAGCACCGGCTGCTCTTAATCGCACATTCCAGGCAACGTGGCGTTCACCTGTAAAAGCACAAGTTTGTTTACCACAGAGAGGCTCATTTCGTGTATCACAAAGTTCATCATCTTTAACATTGAAAATGCGGGAAAACAGGAGGATACCAGCAACAATTGACATATAGACAAAAATCCACATTGGTTTCTCCACAAAAGCAAAGAGCCAGATATTCCAGAATACAGGCTGGAAGGATATATGCAAGTAGCCAAGATTTGTTAGGAATTTATTCCATGGGTCATCGCATTTATCAATTACAGAATACTGAAAAAACTGAATAATTTCCATTAGGGCAAAATACATAATGCCAATCGCAGCATATTTGTTTATTGTAAAAAAGTATAAACCCAGCAATACGCCTCCAAGACCTATTGCTAAACTCATTGGTTGAGAAAAACACATTCCCCTAATTCTTACGCGTCTTTTGCTTCCGCGTTATCCGCCTCTGCTTCCTCTGCTTCCTCTGCTTACGGGAACGAGCAGGTTCACCACCTGGAGGACTGCCTGCGGGTGCTGCACCAGCAAATAGTGCTCCTAAACCCGCTACTAATCCTGCGGCACGAGCAGCTAAACCGCGACCACCTGCTCCACCACCAC
>Ga0164295_10003585_pt1 | contig 12452 bp, 12 predicted proteins | sample GEODES006metaG_FD_111798 | JGI IMG/M metagenome (GOLD analysis project Ga0164295, IMG submission 111798) | Oligotrophic lake water microbial communities from Sparkling Lake, Wisconsin, USA - GEODES006 metaG | ecosystem: Environmental > Aquatic > Freshwater > Lake | place: USA: Sparkling Lake...
CCATCTTGGTTAAGACAAAGCCTGCAGTAACTCCAGGCTCATAACGCAACACAAAGGCGCGTAACTGCGCCAACCAAGTTTGAATCCTCCTCTAGGGATACAAAACACCCACCGTGGATTATCGGTGGGTGTTTTGTTTTGCTGCCGAATAATCAATACCTCAAATAAAGTCTGATTGAGAATTACGCCATATCAAATTCAAACGTCTGTAACTAAAAGATTTCTCGATATCTAGTGAGATGAACCCTTTGCTCGAAATCTGCAAATTCTTAGCTCGAAATAGATTGATTGTTACAATTAAACATGATGATCCGATCGCATAGATTTGCATACTTGTATTCCAAAAATGGGTACGTCGGCTCACACATTCTGTGGAAAATTATTGATACTTTCACAAAGAGGCCTATAAACAAAACTGTGGTTATCTTGCCCGACGGAATGCCTCTCACATATGAGCATGATGACTGGACTTGCAGGACTATATACGAAGGAACTTACGAGCGTGAATTACTCTCGGTGTTACGAAATTACAAAGGCGAAATGTTATATGTGGATGCGGGTGCAAATCTTGGAGCTACATTATGGAATGCCATGTCCAACTTGCCAGCTTCATCAAATTGGCTTGCCTTCGAACCGTCAAATCGTTGCTGGGATCAACTAAAGAATGTCGGCGAGAGGATTCCATCTAAGGGAATTCTGATGCCCATAGCTTTAAGTAATAGAAACGGAACTTCATTTTTATCTGGGTCTAATAATCCTAACCACTCGGGTGTTGGAACACTTAGATCAGAAATGATTCAAACAAATGACAGTGTATCTATTTCCATATCAACGCTAGACGAAGTAATGTCAAAAAATAATCCTAACTCCACAATTTCTCTCCTTAAAATAGATACTGAAGGTCATGAGTCAGAGGTTCTCAGTGGTGCACTTGGCCTTATTCAGCAGGGTAAAGTGTTGAACCTTATTCTTGAAGTATCGCCGATGTTTGGCTCTTTGTCGTACCTTGAAGAATTAGAATCAAATCTTCCTACCGGTTATAAATGGTATGAAATAAGAGAGGCAGGGGTTTTCAAGAAATTTCCCAAACTTGTCGAGACTGATTTTCTAGATTGCAAAACGAAAAAGAACCAATTCAATCTTCTTATTGTAAGTCAGCCAGAAAAATTTGAAGATACTCTTTAAGCTTTAGTAAAATAGTAAAAACAATAAGACTTTTATAAGACTTAAATTTATTATCCTTTTAAAGACAAGATATTTGTGTTAATGGTTCTTTGTGCTACCTATAATCTAAAGGATTGTGGATTAAAGACCCATTAACTTAGCTTGACGATCAAAATCTGGAACTGCATTGCGAACCTCTTCAAAAGTTCCGCGTGCGACTATCTCACCTTTGTCCATGTAAAGAACAAGATCGGCATCACGAACAGTTGATAAACGGTGTGCAATAAGAACAACCGTAGTTGAACCCTTTAGTTGTTGAATATCCGCCGAAATGCTCTCCTCTGTGCCGCCATCAAGAGCACTTGTTGCCTCATCAAGCACAAGTAATTTTGGCTTTGTGAAAAGTGCACGCGCAATTCCAATTCTTTGACGTTGTCCACCGCTAATCTTTTCTCCACGTTCACCAAGATTGGTATCTAGTCGGTCGGGCAGTGATGCAACGAAATCGCTAAGTGACGCAATACGGATTGCATCATTAACCAATTCATCAGTGGCAGCTTCGAGAGGATAACCAAGTGCCACATTCTGGCGAATAGAACCATTTGCAACCAGAACATCTTGCGGAACATATGCAATTGCGCCCGGCCACTTGGAGATAGCTTCAATAGGCTTCATGCTTGAGATTAAAACTGAACCAATATCGGGCTCTAAAACACCTAACAAAACATCAACTAAAGTTGTTTTCCCAGCCCCTGAAGGGCCGACAATAGCAATAACTGTTCCCGGTTCCGCCTTTAGACTCAAATCAACCAGAGCTTTCTCTTTCTTCTCCGGATAAGTTATTGAAACATTTGAAATTTCTAAATTAGGGATAAAGCCAATATGAGTTGTATGAACATGATCATCCAGATTTTCTGTTATTGGTGAATTCCCAAGAAATTCGATTAGATCCAAGGTTGGCATAGCCATTCCAAGACTACTTTTCATCATTATAGAACCTTGCTGAATTCGTAAGATAGCTGGTGCGATACGAGAACCGGCAGCTACGAAGATTGCCAAAGTAGCAACAGCGTGCGCTGCATCTTGCATTAAAAATTGAATCGCACCAATTAGAACTGCACCTACGATTACGGTAGTTTCGATTACATATTTGCTTATGTAAGGCATAAAACCAATTTCAGCCCTGGTATCAGCATATTCAAATCTGGTTTTGGCTATTTCTCGGGCATAAAAGTCACGACGGTTTCTAACAACTGATTCACGATAAGAGGAGAAAACTTCCGAAATTTTTTCGCTACTTTTAATGCTTAACGCTGCACTCTCTGTGCCAATTCTTTCAGCTCTTTGGTGCATTAGTTTGTACAACATTAGGGCAATTATTCCAAAAATTACTAATGATCCAACTGATGTAATCGGATCAACAATAAAAAGTCCAGCAATCAAAACAAAAAGCAATGAAACGTCAGCTATCAGAACCACCGAAAGAGCCAGAACTTCAAGTGCTACTATTTCAACGCCTCTGGTTACAGCAAATAAAGCCTTCTGAGTTGACCAACGTTGTATTACTAAGAGTGGTTGAGCCAGGAATCTTGAAACTAAATTCGCAGATATTGCAGCACCACGATAGCTCATGAAATACAAGATCCGCCGTGTGAATATTATTGACAAGATAGTTCTGCCGATTAGAAGTGAAATGGCAACAACTCCAATAACTGCTGCCTGAGTTTGAAATGAAGAATTAGATAATCCAAGTAAATTCAGTACTGAACTTACTTTCCCACTAGGTTCGTTTGATTGAATCCCCGAGATAGATAGGGTTCCTAACAGGCCGATCGCTAGTACGCCAAGTAAGTCCATTAATCCTAAAGAAACTTGAATTATGGCAATAAAAATCAACTTTCGCTTATCTTCTTTAGACAAAACTCCAACAGCTCTCAAAAAGGTAGAGTCAGGTTTTAGTAACGAAAATTTCATTTCTTGCCAAACTGAGTGAGGCTAGAAAAATCAGGTGCTTGCCGATCTTTTTCAGAAATGATTACTGGCATTTTGTTCCATGTAATCGCCAGGTTAGCGTCTAACGGATTAATTCCAAATTCCTTAGATGGCTCATACCTTTTGTCTAACAAGTAGGTAACCGCGACATTCTCTTCTAGTGCTTGAAATCCATGCCCTAACCCGCTTGAGATGAAGACTGAACGTCCGTTATAAGAATCTAGTTCCATAATTACCGACTTACCGAAAGTCTTTGAATCTTCCCGTAAATCTACGACAGCATCGAGAATGGAGCCAAAAGTACAGGTGACTAATTTAGATTGACCATCTTCGGCCATTGAGTAATGAATTCCTCTAATTACACCTTTTGCAGAAATAGAAGTGTTACCTTGTTTGACTTCGAATTTTGGTAATTCAGAATTTTCACTTAGGTCACTAACGAACCACTCACGGAAAGCACCACGGTTATCCGGGTATACGGGTGCCTCGATCAGCCAAGCGCCTTCTATGCCGAGAGGAGTGACCTTCATAAGATAATCCTACTAATTCATTGATTCAAAAATGGACGAGTAGGCATCAGATACTGCCTCTCGCCAAGGGCGGAGAGGCGTTACATCAAAGTCCAGCCAATTTGAATTGTCTAGCACCGAATAAGACGGTCGAGGTGCTTTTGTTGCAAATCCTGCTGAAGGAATGGGCATAACGCGACCTTGATCGGCACCTGCAAGCCTAAAAATCTCGGTTGCAAACTCATGCCAACTTGTGGAGCCAGAATTCGATCCATGATAAATCCCGGCCGTAACATTCTTTAAAATTGCATCTATAACGAGATTTGCTAAATCTAAAGCATTTGTAGGTTGGCCAAATTGATCGCTAACAACTTTAATCTGGTCATCATTCTTTAGCGCCAGATTTAATATTGTCTTATAGAAATTTTTTCCGTACGGGCTATACAGCCATGCCGTCCGAATGATGATCGAATTGTCAAAATATTCCTGCTGGATTGCTAGCTCTCCAGCCAGTTTACTCTTTCCATATGTAGATAAAGGATTTACTGCCGAATCCACTTCCCAGGGATAATTTCTTTCACCAGAGAAGACATAATCTGTTGAAAAGTGTAGAAACCTGGAATCGCTCTGCCGTGATGCAATTGCCAAATTACGAGAACCTATTTCATTTACCAAGAATGCTTTTTCTGATTCTTGTTCTGCCTGCTCAACGTTCGTATAAGCAGCCGCGTTAATGACAATATCAGCGCTAGATTTTTTGACTATCTCTATAACTGTTGCAAGATCCGATATATCAAGCTCTTTGCGAGAAAGGGCAACATAACTTATATCTCTTTTATTCAATGCTTCTTTCAGGGAACGACCTAACTGGCCTTCTGCCCCAGCAATTAAACATTTCATCTCTTTTTAAGTGGCCGCCACCAGGCCTCATTTGCCAGATACCAATCGACCGTTTCCTTTAGGCCGGATTCCCAATTTACCTTGGGCTTGTAACCTAGCTCATTTGAAATTTTTGTTATATCAACTGAATACCTAAGGTCGTGCCCCTTTCGATCTTCTACATATTTAATTGACGATTCGTTCTTACCCATCAAATTCAGAATCTTTTCTGTTAACTCCATATTAGTAAGCTCAGTGCCGCCGCCAATATTATAAATCTCGCCTGCTTTGCCTTTTGTGAGTGCTAGAAAAATTCCTTGACAATGATCATCAACATGTAACCAGTCGCGTACATTTTGGCCAGATCCATAAATGGGAACTTTTTCATCATCAATTAAATTAGTTACAAATAGTGGAATTACTTTTTCAGGGTATTGATTTCTTCCGTAGTTGTTACTGCATCGTGTAATACGAATATCTAAGCCGTGAGTTCTGAAATATGAACGACAAATCAAATCAGCTGAAGCTTTAGACGCGGCATATGGCGAATTAGGCAATAACGGATCTGTCTCTGGCCAAGATCCTGTTGTGATTGAGCCATAAACTTCATCTGTTGAAACTTGTAGATAAGTCTTTACGCCACTCTCCCTAACCGCATCAAGAAGAGTCATCGTTCCTAAAACATTTGTAACAACAAATTCTTTGGCTCCATCGATTGAACGATCCACATGAGATTCTGCGGCAAAATTCACAACTAAATCATGGTCTTTAACAAGCTTCCTGACTAAGTCAGCATCACAAATATCACCTTTGACGAAATTGAAGCTGCCCTCGGGCAGTTCTGCCAGATTAGTTAAAGTGCCCGCATATGTGAGTTTGTCCAAAACGGTTACTTTTGAAAATCCGGCAAAAGTGCCATCTATGATTCGGCGGACAAAGTTGGAGCCTATAAACCCAGCCCCACCTGTTACTAGAATCCGCACCCGATCAACCCCTTATCAATGTGATTGACCAAACCTACAGGTCAAGTACCCTTTATCCGATGAAGGGCATAATTCTTGCAGGTGGCACAGGCTCACGCCTATGGCCTCTAACAAAAATAACCAGCAAGCAGCTCTTGCCTGTTTACGACAAGCCCCTTATTTATTACCCGCTATCTACTTTGATGCTTGCGGGAATCAGAGAAATCTTGATCATTACCACGCCCCAGGACTCTGAAGACTTTAAGAGTTTGCTTGGCGATGGAAGTGCATTAGGTATTTCGATCCAATATGAAGTCCAACCTAAACCTGAAGGTCTGGCCCAGGCATTTATTATCGGTGAAAAATTCATGGATGGTGCATCGGTCGCACTTGTTTTAGGTGACAATATTTTCTATGGTCAGGGACTTGGCAGGCGACTGTCAGAAATCACTAATCTAACTGGAGCAACTATTTTTGGAGTTCAAGTACCAGATCCTCATCGTTACGGTGTTGTAGAAAAATCTGAAACTGGTCAAATTTTGTCCATTGAAGAAAAGCCTACAAATCCAAAATCTAATATCGCAGTGCCCGGTCTATATTTCTTTGACAATACAGTCTCGCATCGTGCTAAAAATGTAAAGAAGAGCGCAAGGGGCGAACTTGAAATCACTTCGGTTATCGATAGCTACTTACAAGAGAGTCAACTTCATCTTCGTGAACTCGATGACAATACTGCCTGGATGGACTGCGGAACTGTAGATAGCATGAATGAAGCTGCTAACTACGTAAAATCTGTTGAGACAGATCTAAGTTACAAAATTGGATGTATCGAAGAAGTGGCATTTCGGCAAGGTTGGATTGACAATAATCAACTCATAAATTTAGCAAGATTGCTAGGTAATAATGAGTACGCAAAATACTTAACTTTGATCGTGGAGAATAGCCAGAAAAGTGAAAGATAAAATCAAAGTTGGATACGTTCCATATTCTGCGGACTTAAGCCACCCAGGTGATCGACGAAGATTAGCTATGTGGGCAGAAACCACTAACAATGTTCTAGTGGTAGATAAACCACTAGAATCAGATCTTTTAGTGCTCTCTGGTAGCGCGAATTACAATCACTGGACTAAAAATGCTAAACAGCCTGTCGTCCTAGATCTTGTAGATGGGTATTTAGGAGAAAATCCAAATTTCTTTTCAGACTTTGGCAGAAACTTCCTTAGATCTGCAAATGGAAACAGTAACTACACAGCAATAACTTTCACCAGGGCTCTAAAAAATGCCTGCAGGAAAGCTTCTGCTGTTGTAGTTGCAAGTCCAGAACAAGCTCGAAATGTTATGCCATTTAATTCAAATATTCACATAATTTTAGATGATCATTCTGAGCTAGAGGCCGCTAGAAACTTGAGGAATCCAAGTGCCATGGCGCTTAATCCTCACAAATACGTGTTCTGGGAAGGTTTCGGATTTACGATCAAGCATTTCAAGTTTGTATCGAAACTGCTAGATGAATTCATCATTGAGAACAACTTGAATTTGATATTACTAACACACCCAAAATTCCCACGTTGGGGCGCCTACCTAGGAAGTGTCGACGCCAGTAAACTGATAAGTAAGTGGTTTCCGCTATCTAAAGGCCAAATTGAAATCATTCCTTGGTCTATTGAAAATGTAGTTCGCAGTGCATCCATAAGTCAATTTGCCATAATCCCAGTTGATACAAATGATAAATTTGCCAATTTAAAGCCTGAAAATAAGCTTTTATCGATGTGGCACTTGGGCTTACCAACTTTATTCTCGGATACTCAAGCATACAAGCGCGTTGCACAACTAGCCGGGGCATCCGAGTTCTGCGTAGAGAGAGAGCAATGGATCAAAGCTTTGTCCAAAATTGAAAGTGACGACTTTAGTTACGATTTGAAGAAACCCATTGAATATATTGAGAAAACACACACCAAAGAGATTCTTGCCAAGAAATGGCAGACAGTAATTGATTCTGTATTGGGTGCTAATGGATAGGTTCGATTTATCCTATGCAACAGTTGACTCATTATCCGAAGGTGTCGGTTCCAGCCAGATCGCCCCATTGATGGAAAAACTCTCTGCAAGCGGTTTAAAAATAAATTTGCTAACTTTCGAAAAGAACGCACCTGAGAGTTCATTACTCAAGAGAATGTCAGACTCTGGTGTTACATGGAATTGGATCCCGTTTGGAAAATCAGGTTCTTTGGGTGGACTTGCCAGGACTAGAAATTTGGCTAAATTACTTCCGGATGCTGAAATAACTCATGCGAGAAGCGATTTCCCTGCCGTTGCAGCTAGGCTAAGTGAACAGCCGCGAATCCTTTGGGATATACGAAGTCTATGGGCTGATCAGCGAAAGTTTATAGAACGTAGTCCCTTTAAGCGCAGCCTCTTATCAGTTTATAGACCTTTTGAAAATATTGCCTGTAATTCTTCAATGGCAATATCAACTTTAACTAGATCTGTAGTGCCTGAACTCGAGGAACGACATAAGAATCTTCCACTTCTAAGGACTGTAGTTCCCACATCAGTTGATTTAGATAGATTTAAGTTTTCTCCTCTATTGCCGCTTAAAATTCGAGGTCTTTACTCTGGAACTTACAATAATTACTACGATCTCGAACTAAGTAGGAAATTTTTAGTAGCGTTGAAGGAAATAGTCAATTGTGATGTCGACTGGGCGAGACCAAGGGAATCACAAGTTATAAAACTAAATGCTGGCGAGAATTCACACTTCTCGGTTTCTCAGCCCGAGATGGCTAACGTTATGGCTGATTATTCTTTTGGTATCTCAATTTGTAAGGAAAATGCGGGACCCTCACTAAAGGCTGCAATGCCAACAAAAATTGCTGAATTCCTTTCAATTGGTCGACCGGTAATAGTTAATGCGGGACTAGGAGATTGTGATGAATTGTTTAGCGATGGGAAAGCCGGAATCATCCTCAAGTCAAGTGATAATTTAAAGGAGAAAGCACGAGACCTGGTCAATTTATGTATGAATCCTGATACCCCATTTAATTGCAGATCATTGGCAGAAAAGCATTTTGATTTGGACACTGGGGTTCAAAAGTACCTTGATATCTACGAACGAATGCGTAGATGAATTTATGATCCCTTTTAAATCTAAAAGAATTGATGAGTCAAGAGACAAAATTTTGGTGCTGATCTCTGATACTGGACCCAGTCAACTAATGATGAAAATTATTGAGTCAATGGTAGATGCGAATCTAGAGCCCCATGTGATTATTTACGATACAAGTCAAACGAAAATATTCGAAGACATCGTCGCGCTTGGAATTGCGTGTGAAAGAATTGCGCTGTCTGAAAAAAGTAATTCAGCAACTTTAATTTGGAAGACAATCAGACTTATTCGAACTAACAATTATCCGATCGTTTATGCTAGCGGGCAATACGCGACTCTGTATGGTATTTCATCGGCTTTTTTTACACGAGTTCCTAAAAGAGTTTTTACCAGGCACCATTCAGATTCTAATTTCTACAGATACAAGTCTTCGATACGTCTAGCTAGAGGATTTCTTTTTGATGTAGTGTTTAATTGGCTTGCTACTGAAATTGTTGCTGTCTCGAATGTTGTAAAAAAGCAATTAGTTGATCATGAATTTGTTAAATCAAATAAGATTATAGTGATAAACAATTCTGTCTCAAATGATTTTTTCGATACTCATAGAAAATACCGAAAAGGTGACACTCTAAAAATTGGAGTTATTTCCAGATTGACGGGATTAAAAGGCATTGAATTCATTTCAAAAGCCTTCTCTGGGTACTACAAAATCAATACCAATTGTGAGTTAACTATTATTGGTGAAGAATCGGATTCTGCTCGCGAGGTTAGACGAAACTTAAGCCATCTTCCTTCTGCGGCATATAGGCTAATTCCAAAAATTTCTGACACCAAAGCTTTCTATTCGGATATTGATCTCTTTATACACGTTCCAATAAGAGAAACTGCCGAGGCCTTCGGCTTGGTATATCTTGAATCTTTGTTTAGCGGCGTGCATTGCATATTTACTAAGTCAGGTATTGTTTCGGCCGATGAAGAATTACCTGAATTTTGCAGCATCGTAGATTACGAGGACTCAAATGCAATCCTGCGGGAAATTGTTTTATTTGCAAATCAAGGTAAAACAATAGGTGAACTTCCTAGAGGAATAGTTGAGAAGTACTCTCCAGAAAAAATGAAGGAGTCATACAAAGCAATTTGGCTTTCTTAAACTGACAGTTGTGTGAAACGTTTAGTCAATTACTACAATCTTATCGCCTGTTTCAATAGATATCGAAACAATTCCACTTTCCCCATCATTAGCATCAGTTGAAACCCACTCAACTTCAATTCCACTTCCGATCGCCGCTTTGATGTCGGATCCAAGCCATTCAGAGATTGCTAATTCATCGCCGGCTATTTCGATCTTCACAATCTTTGCAACAGCTTTCCCATCTGTAGATGGATGATGATTCTTTATCCATTGAACGAAGAATGGCATTTGACGATCTTCGAGGGTGCCAAGAACGCCGATCTGCTTCCAACTTAAATCTGTTCCATCTGGCTTAGTGCGATGACCATCTGCTGCAGGTCGTCCTAAACGTGTTTCAACTGCTGCTAAATCTTCGACAGCTACAACCCAAGTAAGCCATCCGCCACCTTCTGCAGCGCGCTTTGAAACTGCCTTACCAAAAGGCGAGGAGTCTGATGCTGGGTGATCTAGTGGGCATACAACTTCAATGTATTGACCATTGAGAAGAGGAGCTGTGAAGTTACGAGTACCGAATCTTGGGTGAACGCCACCATCCACAAAAGTGGTTCCTAAGCGAGACCCGAGTCTTTGGACAGTATCTGCTAGCTGGTCATGAGAAGTTACATAAGAGACATGGTCTAGGCGCATGAGCAAATCTTGCCCTATCCGAAGGGGTGCTTTTTACCATCCCAACCCACCTGCAAAAGGTTAATTTGAGCCATGTTGAGGCTCAGGAAGTAGACTCGGCTCATAATGCAATCACTTCAATTAATCAGACTTCTGGTTGACCGCGAACTCACCCTACGTTACAAACGTAGCGTTATCGGAATTGGCTGGACTCTGCTCAACCCAATGTTAACGAGCCTGATCCTTTGGTGGGTCTTTAGTTCTATTTTTGCATCACGCTTGCCCGATGGGACTCAATTTGCCCCTTACTTGATAGCCGGGGTCTTGGTTAGTGCCTTTGTTAGCCAGGGCATCACTTCCGCAGCTGAAGCTGTCGCCGGAAATGGCTCAATACTTACAAAAGTATTCGTTCGTCCTCAAATTTTCACAATCTCATCGGCAATGGCTTCACTAGTAAATTTTGCCATCGGAATGATTCCATTCATTGCTGTTGTTTATGTTTCGGGACAGACTTTAGCCTGGACTTTTCCGCTAGTTTTCGTCGTAGGTTTTTTCTTAGCTTTATTTATTGCCGGCGTTGGACTTATGTGTTCAATCTTGTTTATTAGATTTGATGATTCTAGAAATATTATTGCTTTGGTTTTGATGATTCTTACCTATTTAACGCCCATCTTTTATCCCATAAGTATGCTTAGTGAGACTATGCAAAATGTAGTCAACGCAAATCCATTTACAAGTTACCTTAACTGTATCCGTTGGGCTGCATCAGATAATTCTTCTGCGACTTTAACTAATTGGATTGTCGTCGTTGCTACAGGCTTGATAATGCCCGCAATCGGAACATTGGTCTTTAAAAAATTCTGGCCGAGAACTGTGGCGTTGTTCTGATGGCAGTTATTGAAGTCAATAATTTGCGTCTGACTTATCGAGTTTTGATGAATCGGTCTGGGTCACTTAAAGAATTATTTAGGGATGCGATTAAGGGTCGAGTTCGTATAAATAATTTTGTGGCACTTGATGACATATCCTTTACTTTGGAAAAAGGTGAGGTCCTGGCCATACTTGGTAGAAACGGTGCGGGTAAGTCAACGTTACTTAAAGTTTTAGCAAAAGTACTTCCCCCTACCGAGGGCACAGTTAAGGTAGAAGGTGCAATTGCACCAATGATCGAACTTGGCGCAGGTTTCCATCCTGAACTTACAGGCACCGAGAATGTTCTTTTCTATTCCACATTGATGGGGCGAGATATTAGAAAAACACGTGCAAAATTGGTTGAAATTGGAGAGTGGGCTGAAGTAACCGACCATATGGAATTTCCATTGCGTACTTTTTCAAGTGGCATGGTAGCTCGCTTAGCTTTTGCAACTGCGACTTCTGAGACGGCTGAAATATTGCTTGTTGATGAGATTCTCTCCGTGGGTGATGCAGGTTTTCGAGAAAAGTCTAAAAATCGATTACTTGAGCTAATTGATAGTGGGGCTGCAGTAGTTCTGGTTTCACATGACATGTCCGCGGTTAGATCTCTAGCCACTAGAGCAATCTGGTTAGAATCGGGCAAAGTTAAAATGTCAGGAAACCCAAAAGAGGTCGTTTCGGCATATGAGAAATCGTTTCTTTAGGAATGGGGTTTTGACATGAATATATTAATTACTGGCGGCGCAGGTTTTATTGGTTCTCACCTTACTGATCGCCTTGTTGCCGACGGTTACAAAATCACCATCTTGGACAACCTTGCGACTGGGCGGAAAGAGAATCTCTCTTCTCACTTAAACGGGGCTCAAGTTAAATTCGTTGAAGGCTCAATTCTTGATCTTGCTCTACTTGATGAACTAATTAGAGAAACTGGGTACGTGTTTCATCTGGCTGCGGCCGTGGGTGTTTTTAACATTGTTAACCACCCGCTTGATAGCTTAATGACCAACATTCGAGGAACTGAAAATGTTCTCGAGTCTGCACATAAATATGGCAAACCCGTATTTGTGACTAGCAGCAGTGAGGTTTATGGCAAGAATATTTCAGATTCCCTTAAAGAATCTGATGAC
>Ga0164295_10003586_pt1 | contig 12448 bp, 11 predicted proteins | sample GEODES006metaG_FD_111798 | JGI IMG/M metagenome (GOLD analysis project Ga0164295, IMG submission 111798) | Oligotrophic lake water microbial communities from Sparkling Lake, Wisconsin, USA - GEODES006 metaG | ecosystem: Environmental > Aquatic > Freshwater > Lake | place: USA: Sparkling Lake...
ATGATGTTTTAGGCTAAAACATTTTAGACATTTTGTCACATAAATGCATAAAATGCTTTCAAAACATGCAGAATAACGCATAAACATTAAAAAGTGTGCGCTAAAGACATCGGTCTTCCTACTACAGATAAAGATGAAATACCTTTGGCAAATGCTATTGGCTCAACAAGCATTTGCCAAAATGCAAATAGAACAAGCCACAGCACCATATGCATTACTTGCATCAACGACTGTTTGAACTCTTTAGCATGTCCCAGATCGGTGTCTTAGACGACATTAATTCGACATGTATGTAACTCTTTGAATTCACCATTGAATGCATATTGATCTACAGATCATATGTTTCTGGTGGTTTTCAGGCCTTAAACACGCAAAAAAAAGACATTCGCCCGATTACAAGAATTGCGCGTTCATCATTCTCCAGCCATTGCGCACCGTTTCACGTTGCTCGCGATCCAGTCCGAGATAATAGTCCGTAAATCCGACGCGATTTGCGCGAAGAAAGAGCACATATCGCATCAATGCAAGTGCCTCGTCAGGCGATGAAACCCGTGTGTCAAAGTATGCAGCCAAACCATCGCGCCACATGTCCGAAATTGGCTCGGACCCCTCCAGAAGTCCAACGGTTGCATCAAAGTCGTGATTCAATGCCGCATACACATCGGGCGTTAATGTTGCTGTAGCAATCGCGGTTGCAAGTCGCTTACGGTCTTCTACGTCGCGCTGCTTGAAAATAGTTGAACAGTATTCGTGAATGAGGAATTCACGACTTACACCCCTGAAATCTGCAAGTTGTAAGGGTACAAGAGCGGGGTCTTCTTGTAAATGCGACAGAGCCTTTAGTTCAATGTTCCGTGATGCCCGTAATGTCCGTGTCGATGTCCGTAATGCCCGTGTTCCCCGTTTTGTTCGTCGCACATTCCGATTCAGAAACGTTGTCATTGTTCTATGAATGTGTTTGATTTTGAGCGATGCCGTGTCAATTTTTGACGCCGCCGTCCACCTTTTCGCGCCTTTTTCGTCGACGCGCGACGATTTGCCGCAAATGCTACGCGAACTGCGTCTGGTGTTGCATTCATGTTATTGTGTTGCATCAACCGTCTGTATGAGTTTGACCACTCAAATTTAGGAAATGGATTAAACCATGTGTCGGGATCCGGAATGTGCGTCGGATGTTGGTGCAGCTGACCGCGCCAATACGGGTCCGATGTATCACATACTGCGTTCATCAGCAACGCATTCAACGCATTTTGCAACGGTTTAAACATCAATAAACTATTGGATACGAATGTTGGGATGCACAATGCGAGCATTGTTAAATCGCGCGTCGGGTGACTAACTCCGGCCACATCGCGACGAGTCGTTAATCTCGTATATTCTGCATCTCCCAGTTTCAATGATGCGCATCCAAAATCAATCATGAGAATGCGTGGTTCGTCCGTAATAAACAAATTATCAAATTTCATGTCACCGTGAATAAATTCGAAACGTTTATACAGCATTTCGGAAATATCGGCAAAACGCAAAAATGCAAACCGTATTACGGAATATTGCGCTTCAAGTGTTTTTTGGTGTTGAATGCTCGTCCACACGTTTTCACCCCGTAAAAGGTCCATTACAATAAACAAATCCTCCGTGTCTTCACTTAATCCAACAAAAACAATTTGCGGAACACAGCTACCAACAGATCGCGTTTGTTCAAACAGAAATTGTTGAATAACTATTTCCTTAATGGCGTGTTGCTTTATTGCAGCGGGTTGATCACCCAAGTGAATAAGTTTTACAGCTAATTCTTGGCGTGTGCGCTCATGGCGGCATTTGCCGATGATTCCGTTTGCGCCTTGTCCGATATGGCTTTCAATAATAAACACATCACCCAAAATTGAAAATCGACTGCGCTCATCAACGGTCTCGGGTACAAATTCACCGTTTGTCCCCTTGTCTGCTAACGGCAGCTCGCTGTCATCGCACGGTGCAATATGATTTAGAACTTCGGCATCTAAGTCTCTTGACATAAACAATGCATACGATGCGGGATCGTCTGTGAGTACAATGTCGACCCCGATTGAATGCAAATCCAACGTAATTTCTGCTTGGGCCATATCTACAGTATCCTTTGGAAATTTGAGTTCCCACATTGCTTTCGCATAACCATTTCACACGAAAACGCCAAATTCATTGCAGATTTAACAACTTTTACGCAAATCAATGCCAATTTCTCGATTGTCGCCGCAGATTTAACAACGTTTAAGCAAATCAATGCCAATTTCTCGATTGTCGCCGCAGATTTAACAACGTTTAAGCAAATCAATGCCAATTTCTCGATTGTCGTAATGAGGTGGCTGTTCAGCATCGCGCGACGGAAATAACACAAAGCCTGTGCGTTGCTCGGTCTCGGGCGGAAATCGCCGAGCAATAAAATCATTAACGGCTGTGCGCATTTGAAGAACAGCCTCTTCGGGAGCCATTTTACCCCATCCGCAACACAGCGACGGAATTATGACCGTTTGAATTGCTGGATTTTCGTGAACAATGCGTTCCATTGCCACAAGAATCGCCAACATAGCCCAATACGCATTACGGGTTGTATTGACTGCATGTGGTAGAAACATAGTTGGGGCTGAAATGAGCATTGTTTCTCCTTGCACAGGAATCCACAACCCCACGGGCAGACGCCCCAACTGCGTCAAACGGCCAAGTGATCGGATTTGCGATTGAACATCCTGTTGACAGCCTGGAAACATACGCATATATGCAGCATCAATCCCTCCATCCATGTATCCGAGACTATTGCAGGGCTAACGAATGCTGTATTTGTACGGTCAACCGTTTGAACATCCTGGACATCACATGTAAATCCTGCGCTTGCGGCAGCAGATGCAAATGCCTCATCTTTCGTGATTAAACGGGTATTAAATGGGAGCATTTGATGATGAATGATGTATTTACATGTGCAAAACGACCGCGCCAGAAAATTGAGGCCTTTTTTCTTGCACACGGAATGTGTGTGCAATGAGTTATCAAACGCTCATGATTGTTTGCTTCATTTGCATTGGAATTATTATCGTATTTTATTCGATAATGACTCTAATCCTGTGGCATGACCGACGACAACTTGAACGCCCACTGCTGTTGGACGACGACGACCCTCAACCCTAAAGTAGCGCGCCTTTCATTGTTTGAAAATCTCGCAGCATCTGACGCAGCAATCCCACGGGAACCTTGGACACACGGTCTCGGGCCGTAAGTTGTGCATCAATCGCGGCAGCGCGTACTTGATTGTCCGTCATTGCGTCAATGCGCCCCAACACCTGACGGCGGCGTTTTTGCGTTTTGCTGCTGTTATCAATCACGAGACGCACACGGGTTGCTCGGAACGATGATGGCAAAGCTTTGCGCGTTGTGTGGTGGGTGCGTTTTGATTTTGGCACAAGAACGAGTTTTGCTGGTTTTGGTTTCCGGGGTGCAAGTACTATGACCGGGGCAACGGGAGCCACAGGAATCGCTGCAGGAACAGGAGCCACCGCAGAAGCCACAGCAGGAGCCACCGCAGGAGCCACCACAGGAGCCACGGAAGCCACCGCAGGGACATCGCGTTTCGTGCGTCGCCGCGATTTACGCTGTCGCTCTTCTGTCGTCGATGTTACAGATATTTCTTTAACGTCGCTCATCTACTTAAAGATAACGAAAAGATAGTCACGAGGATGACCAAAGTTGACGACGGCATGGTCATCTTAAATGTCCATAGTGCAATGGCTGATCTTGAGGCCGCGAAAATTGCCCCCTTTGATGAGTTCGAGTACAAGAATTTGCTGGAACTCCTCTTTGCAGATGGCAAAATCCTTCTCGAGCACCAAATTGCGTCCATGGATCATTTTATGGACGTAGTTGTCCCACAAACAATCCTCAGTTCATGTCCGATCCGCGTCATTGGCACACCGGACAGGTCCCTTCAAGGCACAACACGCGCTGCGGCTGGAACTGCTGGAACTGCTATTCGCGTATCTATCGATGAAGACAAAATCGACGCGGAAAAGAAAGTCATCGTGGCACCGGATAAAATCCGCGAGGTCGAAGTTTGCGTCGAGTTTACGAATATTAACATTCGCAAACCAACCGTGTTCGAAGACAACGGCGCAGTCACACCCATGTTCCCACAAGACGCCCGTCTTCGCAATTTGACCTATTCAGCCTACGTGTATACGGACATTCTTGCCACATTCACATTGAAAGCGCCAGGTGAAGAACCCGTTGTGCGCCGACGAACAATTCCGCATGTTCATGTCGGCCGTATTCCTGTAATGGTTGGCAGCAAATACTGCATTTTCAACGACATTCCGGAGAAAACACCGTCGGAAATGGGGGAGTGTTCCAAAGACCGCGGAGGATATTTTATCATTCAAGGAGGCGAACGAGCTATTATCTGCCAGGAACGAATGGCAGAAAATAAACCATTCGTTTTTCGCAACAACAAAGTTCGCGGTAAAGAAGTTGAAGTTATTGAGGTGAAATCGATTGGACCGGACAATGAAGGCGCGCCGAAATCCATGGCCGTTAAAATCATGAAAAGTAGCAAACTCGCAATCCATCCTGAAAACATCATTGTCACGTGTCCACGCATCAAAACCAATATTCCGTTGTTTATCATGTTTCGTGCATTGGGCGTTCTCTCTGACGGCGAAATTTGTCAGCGCATTTGCGGTTCGTCCATCAACGCCTACAGTAAAATCATGACCGAATGCATTCAAGATGCAAGCGGTGTATTGACACAGGAAGCCGCGCATGCATGGTTGGCCGCCAATCTCGGAAGTGGTGGCGGAAGTCACGAGTCCTATACGCTCAACACGGTTCAAACGGAACGACCTCCGCGTACTACAACTGTGCGCAATGTTCTGGCCGAAGAATTCTTGCCGCACATTGGAGGCATCGAGACACTCGTGGAAAAGGCATCCTATCTTGCATTCATGACACTAAAAGTTCTCGACGTCTTCACCGGCCGTATCCCGCACGACGATCGCGACGGATATCCCAACAAAAAAGTCGAATTGTCAGGCAACTTGATGGGCAATCTGTTTCGCTACTTGTTTAGTACCAAAGTTGTCAAAGACATCAAGTCCATGATTAGCAAAGAAATTCACAACGGAATGTGGAGAACCAGCGGCAATTTCGAGGAAATCCTGAATTCCAGCAACATTTACAAAATCCTCAAGTCAACCCACGTTACGATTGGCATGAAATCGTGCATGGCAACGGGCAATTTCGTGGGTGGAAAAATGGGCACCAAATCGGGTATCAGCCAGGTGTTGAGCCGTCACAATTATCTGTCGAGTATCAGCCATCTTCGACGCATCTCGACACCCATTGAGAAAACGGGCAAGCTCATAGCACCCCGTAAGCTCCATGCAACATCCTTTGCGTACATTTGCCCGTGTGAAACACCCGAAGGACACCAAGTCGGTGTTGTCAAGAATTTGAGTGTATCTGCGCAAATCACACTCCCGTTTTCACCAACGACAATCGTTAATTACCTGTATGATGAATTGGGAATGCGCAACGTCGGCGATGTGACAATGACCGAATTTCACGAGGGAATCCGTGTCTTCATGAATGGTGCATGGATCGGTGTCCTAGTCGTAGACGCTGAAACAGCGTTTCGCAACGTAGCCCAAATTCGCGCAGCAAAACGATGTGGTCGCATTCACATTTACACGGGAATCACGTTTTCGCCTTCGCGTCGCGAGCTGTGGTTTAATACGGAAGGCGGGCGACTCATGCGGCCCATGATTCACGCAGTCGCATTGCGTGAACTCGCGGCGGATTTGCCTGCATGGCTTCGCGCGGGGAATGAGTTCAAATCCATGAACTGGAGTGATGTCATCCGTTGGAAAACGCCACTGGGCAATAGTTTCATCGAGTACATGGACCCCGCGGAATCCGAAAACGCCTTCATTGCCATGTATCCGAGCGAACTGACGGACGAACACACGCATGTTGAGATTCATCCGTGTCTAATGCTCGGAACAATGGGTTCCAACATTCCACTGCCTGAACACAATCAGGCACCGCGCAATGCATATCAGTGTCTTGCAGTCTTCGAGGCCGTCCGTATGGCAGACGGGAGTGAAAAGAAAATCGCAGATGTGCGTGTGGGCGACACGGTTCAAATCTTTGACCCCAAGACGCTAAAATTGGGCACATCCCGTGTGATAAACCAGTATGTCCGCGACACGACGCGACACATTTATACGGTGCATGCAGCGGGGGGTCGCACGCTCACGGCAACAGACAATCACCTATTGATGACCCAGCGGGGATTTGTCACTGTGCAAGATTTACGGCCAAAAGTCGATTATCTTGCAGTGGCAATGGAATCCAATACATGCTACCCCACAAGCGGCGATGCACAATATGTGCCGGTTCTTGCGCGTGTTCCAGCCGCAAATCAACAGATTTCGGACATTACCGTTGAGTCGCCATATCACACGTTTGTGACAACGGGTGGCATCTTCAGTCACAACAGTAGTATGGGAAAACAGGCAATGGGTGTTTTCGCCAACAATGCCAAAGAACGCATGGATACCATGAGCAATATGTTGTGGTACATGAGCAAACCGTTGGTCACCACATTTATGAGCAAATTCTTTCATTCGCAGACGATGCCAACGGGCATGAATGTGATTGTTGCAGTCATGACGTATGGCGGCTATAACCAGGAAGACTCGGTTATGATAAATCGCGGGTTTCTGGATCGTGGAGGCTTTAGTTCTGAGTTTTACCGCACATACAAGGACGAAGAGAAAAAGAATCAGGCATCGGGTGAAGAGGAGCGGTTCTGTCGCCCCAATCCGACAACCACGCGCCACATGAAAACCGCCAATTATGACAAACTTGGCCCAGACGGAATTGTGCCCGTAAATACGTACGTGACGGATACGGATGTTCTGATTGGCAAAGTCGCGCCAATTCGACTGAGGGGTGCTGACGGTGCTTCACAGGCTGGAATCGACCCTGCAACGCTCCAGTCCATGTCGGCAATGGATGCCGCACTCGCAGTTGAAGCCGCGGGTGGCAAACGTTTTCGCGACAACAGCAAAATGCTGCGTGCAAATGAAAAGGGCTTTGTTGACCAAATTTATCGCGGCCGCAACAGTGAAGGGTATTCCTTTGTGAAAATCCGCACACGCGAGGCACGGCGGCCCGAAATCGGAGACAAATTCGCGTCCCGTCACGGACAAAAGGGTACATGCGGCATGATTCTGGAACCGGAAGATATGCCGCAAACTGCGTCAGGAATTGTGCCCGACATCATCATTAATCCGCATTGTTTGGTGTCCCGCATGACCGTTGCGCACATTTTAGAATCGCTATTGGGGCGATTGGGATGTGAATTGGCAAGCCTGTGTGACGCAACACCGTTTAATCCGCATATGACCCGTGAACGCATTTCAGAGCTGCTGTTGGCTCGTGGTGTGGAGCCGGGAAGCAATGAAATCATGTATTGCGGATATACGGGGAAACAGATTGCGACCAGTGTGTTTGTGACACCCATTTACTACCAACGGCTCAAGCACATGGTCGCGGATAAGATTCACTGTTTGAGTCCTGACCACGACGTTCTAACAAGTTCTGGATGGGTGCCCATCGCATCCGTTACCCGCCAAGACATGGTTGCAACACTCCAAAAGGGCGAGCTCGTGTATGCACAGCCGTTGCGCACATTTGTGTACGATTATGCTGGACCGATGTGCGAGGTTTCGTCGTCGCCCTCGTCGCATCCAGTGCTGCGTGTAACGCCAAATCACCGAATGTGGGTTGCTGGCGCTGCAGGATTCGATTTCCAGGAAGCCGGCGACATCGTCTCGAGTGCCACGTATCAAACGGGTGCTGAATGGTCTGTGGCGGATTTTCCCGACGTGACAGAAGAGCTTCTTAGGCGGATTGGTAAATCGTTTAGTGATGGCGGCGAATTTGACCCATGGGTGTGGAAACTATCGGCAGCACAGTGTTACATGCTTCTTCGTTCAATGACGACAACGGATTTCATTTCAACTCGAGTATATGCAGATGATATCCAGCGATTGGCACTGCATGCGGGTTGTGCGGCAATTCCGGTGGAAAATGGCGTAACCATTCGATGGAACAAAACAATCGAACTGCCCGCACCCGTAAGGATACCGTATGACGGTAAAGTTCACTGCTTGGAAGTACCAGGTGGCGTGTTCTATGTGCGACAGCACAATTGTCGCATGGGTGTATGGACAGGCAACAGTCGCAGCACGGGCCCCTTGGTCATGCTCACCCGTCAGCCTGCCGAAGGTCGTGCGCGAGATGGTGGACTCCGTCTGGGTGAAATGGAGCGCGATGTTCTTGCAGCACACGGAACATCGTCGCTTCTCAAAGAGCGCATGATGGAGGCATCGGACAACTTCCAGATTTACGTGTGCAAAGAGTGTGGTCTCATTGGCATTGTGAATCCGGCGACCGATTTGTGGCGGTGCAAGGCGTGCGGCAATACCACGGAATTCAGTCAAGTGCGCATCCCGTATGCGTGCAAGTTATTCCTTCAGGAATTGGAGAGCATGAACATTAGTAGCCGTTTGCTGACAGAGAGTCGATTGCGGTCGATTGCGGATGTACAGCAAAAGCTGCGGCAGTAATTGCGCTACGGATTTCTTTTGGTGCCGCGATCGAATGCACAATTTCCGTATGTCCGGATACAATTCCATTGTTCCCGCTTGTCAGATCAGTCTTCCAGCCTGGATACATTGGACGGCGATCCATGGTCTGGGACTATACATGATCTACCGGCAAATTAAGGAGCAAACGAACAATTTCCGTGTACCCACGTTCGTTTTCGTTTGCGCCTCCCCACGGTCTAACGGCAAATCAAAGATCAACGAACAATTTCCGTTTTGTCCATTAACGATTGCCCAATGTTTGCGCCAAAATATTAATCGCGTCGTCAACCGCGCGCAGACAGAATTTTCACATACACCCCCTTCTGGCTGAAGGAATTAACGAACAAACAATTTGTGTATTTATTCTTTGAAGTGCTTCATTGTTTTCCGCCGCGGGATCCACGCCTCTTTCCGGTGGTAAATCAAGGAGCAAACGAACCACGTCTCTGTGTCCGCTTGCCAATCGAAGTGGTTCATTATTTTCCGCCGCGGGATCCACGCCTCTTTCCAACGGCAAATCAAGGAGCAAACGAACCACGTCTCTGTGTCCGTATTGGCATGCCAATCGAAGTGGATCATTGTTTTCCGCCGCGGGATCCACGCCTCTTTCCAACGGCAAATCGAGAAGCAAACGAACCACGTCTCTGTGTCCGTATCGGCACGCCAATCGAAGTGGTTCATTGTCGCATGCTGCAGGATCCACGCCTCTTTCCAACGGCAAATCAAGGAGCAAACGAACCACGTCTCTGTGTCCGTATCGGCATGCAAGCCGAAGTGCTTCATTGCTGATTGCAGCTGGATAAACTCCTCTTAGCGCAAGGAGTAAACGAACAATTTCCATATGTCCAAATTCACACGCCAATCGAAGCGCTTCATTGTTGCATGCTGCAGGATTAATTCCTTTTTCCGCAGGCAAATCAAGGAGTACATGGGCTATTTCCGTATGTCCTTTTTCACATGCATGCCGAAGTGCTTCATTTTCCCTTGCAGCTGGATTAACTCCTCTTCCCAGTTCAAGAAATAAACGAACAATCTCCGTATATCCGTTTCGGCACGCAGATCGAAATGGTTCATTGTCAAATGTGTCTGGTCTCACTCCCCTCTCAACAGGCAAATCAAGGAGCAAACGAACAATTTCCGTGTGCCCATGTGCGCTTGCGATTCGAAGCGCATCATTGTTTATTGCTGCGGGATCCACCCCTCTTTCCAGCGGCAAATCAAGAAGCAAACGAGCAATTTCTGTGTGTCCACGTGCGCTTGCGGTTCGAAGCACATCATTGTCCGCGGGATCCACCCCTCTTTCCAGCGGCAAATCAAGAAGCAAACGAACAATTTCTGTGTGTCCGTTGTGGCATGCATTTAGAAGTGCTGCATTATCATGTTCAGCTGGATTTACGCCATGTTCCAGCGGAAGCTCAAGCACCATGCGAACCACATCCGTATGTCCATGATTGGCCGCTAATTGAAACGTGGTATTTGCATTTGCCCCTGTTTCAATAATTAGCAGCCAAATCAAACCTACGTCTCCAGCTGCAGTCTCGAGTGTGGGGATTGTCCGTGTGTTCGCAATTGCGCGTAAAATTTTTAAATGAAGTGACTGAGGTGCCAAGAGATTGTGTTTAAGGGACATGTTAAGGGACATGTTAAGGGACATGTTAAGGGCATGTCAATGGGTTCTGGAATCTGTCAATTTTGTACACCCCAATCAAAAAACTACTAATGATTTTTCGGCCCAAAGGCGTCCGTCAATCTACGGTGCCGCCCCAGTCATTGACACCTTGTTTCACTCCCCTTTCCGCTGGCAAATCAAGAAGCAACCGAACAATTTCCATGTGCCCATTCATGTATGCGTGTTGAATCGCTTCATTGTCTCGTGCGCCTGGATTTACCCCACGTTCTAACGGCAAATCGAGGAGCAAACGAACCACGTCCGTGTGACCGCAGAGACACGCCATCCGCAATGCCTTATTTTCGTATGTTGATGGATCAACACCTCTTTCCAATGGCAGCTCAAGGAGCAAACGCACAATTTCCGTGCGCCCGTGATCACATGCACCACGAATCGCCGAATTGCCGTATGCGCCTGGATTTACCCCACGTTCTAACGACAAATCCAGGAGCAAACGAACAATTTCCATATGCCCACAAACACATGCAGAGTGAAACGCGTCATTTTCCACTGCGGATGGATCGACGCCTCTTTCCAACGGCAAATCAAGGAGCAAACGAACAATTTCCGTGTGCCCATTTTCGCATGCAAATCTGAGTGCTTCATTGTCGCATGCTGCAGGATCAATTCCTCTTTCTGTGGGCAAATCGAGAAGCATACGGGCAATTTTCGTATGCCCACGATCGCATGCAAATCTGAGTGCTTCATTGTCTTCGGCATCAGGATCAATTCCTCTTTCTGTGGGCAAATCGAGAAGCATACGAACAATTTCTGTGTGTCCGTTTGCGCATGCATCACGAAGAGCTTCATTGTCTTCGGCATCAGGAACAATTCCTCTTTCTGTGGGCAAATCAAGGAGCAAACGGACAATTTCTGTGTGTCCACGTTCGCATGCAACCCGAAATGCACGAGCCACCGCGACAGTGTCTGATTCAATCATTAGCCACATCACACTTGCATCTGCACATTGAAGTTCGGGCGTCGTTGTTGTCGTTGCAATTGCGCGTAGGTGCTCGATGTATTGCATTGTAATCTGTCGTCACAATGAATCGTATCTGTCAATTTTTGCAAGCCCCCAATGTAGATACGACGTCAGACATCTGGTAAGAAATTCATGTTAATGTGTTGGATGTTTCAGGTTTGAGTGTTTCAGAAGCAAGAAGCAAACGAACAAATGACCGTGTACTCCACGCGGTGAAAAATTGACGGGAGTCAATCAGCCGGACTACCCCCATGAACATTTTTTTCCTGTCAAAAAATCCCAAACATGCTGCCAAATATCACTGCAATAAGCACGTGGTGAAAATGATTCTTGAATCCACGCAACTTCTCTGGACCGCGTGGTGGTGTTTGGAGGACACAATTACAGTCTCAGACGGATTTCGTCCCTATCGCCCAACACACCGCAATCACCCGTGTGCGATTTGGGCGCGAGCTACAACCGGAAATTACGCATGGTTGTGTGCGCTTGCAGAGGCCCTTGTCGCCGAATACCATTATCGATATGGTCCCCGTATGCATGCGTGCGAGCCACACATTCAATGGCTTAAAACACACATTCCACCTCATTTGACCGTTGGACCTCGCACAAAGCCGGCACAAGCTATGCCAGACGAATACCGAGACGCTATGAGCGGTGTGCGCGCATATCGTGCATATTACATTCATGAAAAATCCCACATGCTCGAGTATTGCACTGCTCATGCAACGCGTGAGCGACCCCGTTGGCTCCAGTTAAAAACTTGATGTCAACGATGACTGCAGCAAGGATTGCAGACAATGCAAGGATTGCATGATGGACAATGGTGCGGGACAAAGCGTGGGAATATCATGCAACAATGCGGAGCTATTCTCGCATTTTTCCATTTTTATTCGTTTTTTAATTCACAAGAAAGTCCGCGATTCTTACACGAATTTTACCGAATAGTGCTGTTTTGGATATATCAACAATATAGCATGTATTGTTCAGGTATTTGTGTAGGACGACCGACCTATGATGTTTTAGGCTAAAACATTTTAGACATTTTGTCGCATAAATGCATAAATTACTTTCAAAAACATGCAGAATATCGCATAAACATTAAAAAGTGTGCGCTAAAGA
>Ga0164295_10003589_pt1 | contig 12445 bp, 12 predicted proteins | sample GEODES006metaG_FD_111798 | JGI IMG/M metagenome (GOLD analysis project Ga0164295, IMG submission 111798) | Oligotrophic lake water microbial communities from Sparkling Lake, Wisconsin, USA - GEODES006 metaG | ecosystem: Environmental > Aquatic > Freshwater > Lake | place: USA: Sparkling Lake...
TGCTGACCTCGAGGATCGTGCCGGGACCATTGAGAGAAAGCGCCCGGCGAGGCCGACGCGCGTGCTGTGACGCGTGATCGACGACCAAATTGAACGTCCACCACAGAAAGAGAGGCTCGAGCACCCAGAACGGCAGCCATCCCCATGGGCCGGCGGCCGCGGCACTCGCGATGGCGGCTGAGGAGGAGATGGCGGCGCCACTGCTCGAAAGAGCGGACTTTCGCTGCGTCAACGAGGACGAGGAAGGGGCGGCGGCGGCGGCGGCCGCATGCGTCTCGACGCGCGTGAGCAGCACAAGCACAAAGAGGCACGAGTACACCACGAGCAGCACATTGCGCAGCAGCAGCTTCACCCGTGGCACGCGCACAAATTCCAACGCGAGCTCATGGTGTCCCAACGGCAAGGGCGCTTGCTCGCGCTGCTGGGCTAGGGTAAGGCGCCGCTTCGCCTTCTGCCACGCGGCGCAGTGAAGGTCGGTGCACGTACTGAGCGTCTCCGAGTACCTGATGAGAGAGGCAATCAGGACGCCACTCGGTGCAGGCTTCAAGGCTCTTCTCGTGCCCGAGAGGCAATCAGGCAGGCAATCAGGCAGGCAATCAGGCAGCAATCAGGCAGGCAATCAGGCATGCAATTACCCGAGAGGTAATCAGGCAGGCAATCAGGCAGGCAATCAGGCATGCAATTACCCGAGAGGTAACAGTAACGTCTGCATCAGGATCGCCGAGGAGCTCGTGTGGTGGGGCAGGCCGAGCCGCCGCGTCTGATGCAGGAGGGTGCGCACGAGGCCGCGGCAGTGGGGGTGCCCGAGGAAAGCCTTCATCTCGGCCGCGAAGGCGAATTCGAGCAGCGAGAGCCCCCACACACGATCGGCCTTGGCCAGGTGACGAACCCCTACCGGTCCGAGCGCCACCGCGGGCGGCAGGTGGTCGAGCACGCGCGCGCACCTGTGGGGAAGTAAGGCTGCCGTGGTGAGCGTTTGCATGCAAGGCAGGTGGTCGAGCACGCGCGCGCGCACCACGCCTCGAACTGCTCGGCGCGCGCGTTCAGCGTGGCCGTGTCGGTCTCGGGCAGCTCGGCCATCGCCACGCACATGGCGGAGGCGAGTAGACCGAACCGCACCTGAGGTGATGAGAACGGCATGCAGGGAACGGCTCTCAGAGAGGCAAACAGAGTCGAACCAGAGTCGAACCAGAGGCGAATCAGAGTCGAATCAGAGTCGAATCAGACCCACCGGAGTTGCCATGCGCCGCCAAAGCAGAGACGCGAGATCCCACGCGCCCACCGCGACGCTCCATACAAAGACGTCGGAAGAGCGCACCTGTGGGGAAGTAAGGCCGCCGTGGTGAGCGTTTGCATGCAAGGCAGGTGGTCACCTCGGAGGAGCGCACCTGCCGCCCGCGCGCCACCCACGCATCCTCATACGACGGCACGAGCGATGCAAGAAAGGGCAGCACGCCCTCCTCGTACCTGTGGGGAAGAGGAGGGAGGGCGCCGTGGTGAACTTGTGCATGCATTCGACACAAGAAAAGGCAGCACGCCCTCCTCGTACATCTGGCGTTGTTCTTCTGCTGAGCTCGAGCGGACGTTCACGGGGCAGCTGCGCAGCGTCGTGAGGGACGCCGAGGTGGCGAGCGCTGCCGCGGTGGCGTCGCTCACACTGGCACAAGTGTACAGGGCCGGTAAGTTGACCTGGCTGAGAGAGGCTCGATGAGACAGGAGCAGAGCGACGATGGCGACACGTCTCTGCTCGAGGGCGCACTGCAATGCACACTGGACAGCCTCCGCCACCGCCTCGGCCGCAGCAGGCCGGCCTCTCTGGGGAGGCATTCGAAGGCCCCCTGCCGCTGCTGCCGTGGTTGCGGCCACCGCCACGGCCGCTGCCAGGTCCTCGCGCGCATACATCTTGCCCAGCAGCTCCCTCATCAGATCGGCACGACCCCAGCGCACCACCAGCCTCACCTGCAGAGGCACTCAGAGAGGCAGTGGATTGAGAGGCACTCAGAGAGGTCATGTTGGAGGGGCACACAGAGAGGCACCTGATAGAGAGGCGCATGATTGAGAGCAGCAATTCAGAGGTCATCAAGATCCACTCAGATCCACTCAGATCTCATCATGGATCCAATCAGAGGCGATCAGATCCAATCAGATCTCATCATGGATCCAATCAGAGGCGATCAGAGGCAATCGCGTACGGGCTTCTCGATGAGCCATTTGGATTGGCCGCGCGGCAACGGCGCGCCGGTACGACCTGTGGGGAAACTGGCACGCCGTCGGCTCGCGCTCGTCGCGCTACCGCCCAAGACGGCGCTACCGCCCAAGACGGCGCTACCGCCCAAGACGGCGCTACCGCCCAAGACGGCGCTACCGCCCAAGACGGCGCTACCGCCCTGACCGAATCCGACTGTGGACTGCGAGGTGGCGGCGCGCGCGGCTGTGGCCTCGGCGGCGACTTGTTCATGCCGCTGGAGCATGGCGCGAAGGATGGCGAGGTCCAGGGGCAAGCAGCCCGACTGGAGATGCTCGACGGGCAAGCCCGCCTGGCCGCCGGCCGCGCCGGCGCCAGCGCCAACTCCGGCCCCGGTCGCGCCGTGTTGAGCGCCACCGATGCGGTAGCAGCTCAGCAGTGGTCCTACGCCGCTCAGCTCATCGAGGGCGCAGATGCTCTCGAGCAGCGGCGAGCACTCGAGCCACCGACCCCCCTCGTAATGAGCGAGCACCTCGGCGGGCTCCGCGGTCGAAAAGGTCGACCCCCATAAATCCGCATGCAGCTGGGCGGCGGCTGCGGCGTGCCGAGCGTCGAGGTACGCGGACAGGGCGCCCGCGGCACCGCCCGTGTCCGCGAGAAGCATCACCCCAGCACGCTTGTGCGACACCGCGTACAGTACTGATCGCAGAGTGCTCACCTGATGAGGGACGCAATCATCCAGGCCGAAGCATGCAATCATCAGAAGAAAAAAGCATCAGAGGCCATCAGCGCTGAGTGCTCAACTGATGAGGGACGCAATCAGCCAGGCCGTAGCATGCAATCATCAGAGGCCATCAGCGCTGAGTGCGGAGTGCTCACGTCGCCGCCAAGCACGAGCACCGCGCACGGGGCGTCGTAGATGCGACAGTAAGACTCGAGGGTGCTGTCGAGTGCCACGGCGGTTGCAGAGCGCTCAGTGCCACCGCCGCCGCCCAGCACTCCACTGCCGTCTTCCTCCTCGCCGTTGCCCTCGCCGCCCCCGCCACCCTCACCGCCGCCGTCGCCGCGCGCCTGGCCGTCTAGCAGGACCAGATGCGTATGGTGCGGCTCGAGCTGCCGGCCGTGCCGCGCGATGGCTCGATGGTGTGCCGGCAGCGCCGACGCCGACTCGAGCGGGTATGGTCGGGGTTCGGAGGAGCCTGCGTTCGCAGCCAGCCGGTGTCGATTCTTCACTTGAGCCCAGGGGATGAAACCAACGAGTGGGAATCCGGCCGCGGCCCCATGCTCCGGGTCGGCCTCGGCAGCGGCCGCCACGAGCATGGCGCTCAGGCCTGCGGTGGCAGCGCTGCCGGACGCGCACATGACGAACGCGCCTGTCGCGCGCACCGCCGCCGCCAGACCCCGTGCCATCAACCTGACGAGGTGGGGCGACCACGACGGCGCGCTAGGTGGCTCGGCGGCGGCGGCGGAGGCGAGGACACCGCTGCCGAGCACGCACACCGCCGCGCGGCGCAGCTTCCAGTACTTGGCCATCAGCCGCGCCAGCCGGCTTGGCGCGACATGCTGCGGAGTGCGCAGGTAGCGCGCTGTTGCCACCTCGCTGCTGCCACGCACGGCACGGCCGACGAAGCACAGCAGGCCCCAATCGGGTCGCACACCGGCCGATCCGTCGCCGAGCAGGTGCGCCGGCGACCAGCGCACCACACCCAGATAGTGGCTCTCGATCACCGCAACGGCCAGCTGCTGGCGCACGCGGTCGATGCCGGTCGGTGCGATGATCAGCTTGGAGCTCGATGACGAGTGAATCGAGAGGCTATGCTGGCTGCCCGAGAAGTAGCCCAGGCTGCGCTTGGACTGCGCCCACAGTGCCGCGTGCAGGTGCGACGAGCCGGGCGACATGTGGCTGCTGCTGCGGCGGGAGTCGGAGGTGATGAGAGGCTCCGTGTCGGCGTCCGCGCTGCCGCTCCTGCTGGCTCTGCGAAGGCTCTCGCGGCGCGCCCTTTGTGCGGCCAAGGCGATCACCGACGGTGGTGCACATTGCTGTGGGTGGCGCTCCATGGCGCGTCGAGAGGTGGTTGGCGGAGGCAAAATTTTCGCGCACCAGTGTTGACGCGCGCCGAACTCGACGCAATCGAATCCTCATCAGGGGCCGACATGTCAGACAAGTCAAGTCAAGTGTAGGACGCGCGGCGCGGGCGCGTGTGTTGGCGCCTGCGCCTGCGGCAGGCCCCCCGCTCTATGGGGAATTCCCTCTCCGCCATCTCCGTCGACTCCCCCTTTCACCCAGGTTGGCTTCCGGAGCACCATGGAGCACATTCGATCTAGGCCCCTGTTTGGGTTGTCTGTTGTTTCTGTATACGTTGTACTTGTTTGACTTGACATCGCTTGCTGAGAGGACAAGCGGACGGAGGTGGATAGACCGACACCTCTCTACGCAGCGCACACGCACCAGTGCCGCCGCGATCGCGAATTCGCGATGGTGGGGCCTCCACACGGGACATACTTACACATGACAGACAGCGGGTACAACCAACAGACCGGGCCCGGCCAGTGCAGTGACCACCCCATGCCATCCGCATCGACAAGAAGCGACAGTATCCGATCCGGTACAGTGACCGCATTCGAGCGGTTTTAGAGGCAATTGTTTAGAGGCCCTCACGGGGGCCCGCATGGAGGCCCTGCGGCGGGAACGATTGCCAGCCGTACACCGTCGGCCCCGTGTACTCGACACCGTCGCTGAGTCTCAGCACCTCCTTGGCGATCTCGCTCGCGTACGGGCTTGAACTGAAGCGGCGCTCAATCGCCTGCTGGCGGCGCCGGTTGATGCGCGTGGCCATCGAGAGGTCCTCCTCGCCCTTGTCGAAGCGGCGCGCGTAGTAGTTGCCAGTGTAACCCGGCGCCGGATCCGGTCTCGCGTCCGACTCGTCGCCTTCGCGCACCTTGCCCCATGCCCAATTCACTGCTGGGGGCTCCGGCGGAGGACGCACCTTGGGCAGCACCTTGTTCGTGCCCGAGAGCGGCTTGGGGTTCTGCCTCGGAATGGCACCCTTCTTCGAGCCACCCTTGCTCGCGTAGCTGCCGATCGCCTTGGACGTGGGCGTCATGTCCTCGACAGTCGGCTCCCATGGCGAGTAGCTTAGGCCGGGAGTGTCGCCGGGTTCACAATCCGTCATCCGATCGAGTGGGTAGAGTTTACCACCAGCCTGCTGGAAGCTTGCGACGGGCCGGGTGTTGAGCGCATTGTTATGCTTGTCGAACCACCGGTTCTTCAGTGTCTCCTCGTCGAACCACGTGCCGTGCACATTTGACATGGAGGCAAGGCGGTCGCCATTGCCGTCGGCCGACCTGGCGTTGCGGTCGCGCATCCCGTTGTCAGGCACAAGGAGGTCTTCCTCCCTGAACTTGCCGGTGGGGTCCTTCCATCTGCCCTTGTGTGGGGAGATGGACACCATCTCGTCGATCAAGGCTTCCATCGGTGCGAGCTCGCGCGGTCGGAGCCTGGCGTGAGCTGGGGAGAGCGGTGGCGGCCCTTTTCGGAGACTTTTAACAAATTTGGCATCCAGTTCCGCGAAGTAACCGCATAACTTTTACGACGCCCGACTCCGACACCAAAGACGACAATCCGACCCGGACACAGACACACAACCGCAGGCCCCGTTCATGCGTACATGGAAGGCGCATTGGGTACCCCATTCTGGGATGCACATTCTACCCCACGTTCGCCTCGCGACACAGCACGTCACACCTCAAACCATAATTGCTCCTGGCGTCTTGGGGGAGGGAGAACGCCTACGGGCTAACAGCCGTTAACGCCTACGAGGCTACAGCCGTTATGCGCCGCGCGTCGGCCGTTCCGCCGCATCGGCCTCGGGGATAGGGGAGGTGAAGCCCCCCGCGCGCACTTGCGCTCAGTGGAGCATGGACTGAGCCATGCGCGGGTCGATCTTCTGCAAGGCGAAGGCACCCGACTCGGTGAAGGGCGAGTCGACCTTGCCGTCGCCGTCGATATCGACGAGGCCCTGCGGCGGGAACGAACGCCAGCCGTACACCGTCGGCCCCGTGTACTCGACACCGTCGCTGAGTCTCATGACGTCCATTGCGATCTCGTGGGCGTACGGGCTCGCGCTGAAGCGGCGCTCGATCGCCTGCTGGCGGCGCCGGTTGATGCGCGTGGCCATCGAGAGGTCCTCCTCGCCCTTGTCGAAGCGGCGCGCGTAGTAGTTGCCAGTGTAGCCCCACGCCGGGTCCGGCTTCAGGTCCGACTCGTCGCCTTCACGCACTTTGCCCCACGACGGGTTGTCCGAGAGCGACATGTGGGGTGGCGGCGGGGGCTTCGGCTTAGGCGCCGCCTTCATGGTGCCCGAGGGCGGCTTCGGCTGCGGATACATGGCGGCCTTCTTCGGTCCGCCCTTGCTCGCGTAGCTGCCCACCGCCTTGGACATGGGCGTCATGTCCTCCTCCGTCGGCTCCCAAGGAGAGTATGACAGGCCGGGCGTGTCGCCGAGCGCCTCGTTGACGTCCGTCTGCCGGTCGAGCGGGTAGAGGCGCTCGAAAAAGGTCTCCGCGGGGATGGAATCGCGCGCCCCGTTGTGCTTGTCGAACCACCGCTTCTTGAGTTCCTCCTCGCTGAACCATGTGCCATGCACGTTGGACATTGACAAGAGGCGGTCGCCGTTACCGTCGACAGCCTTTTTGTCGCGGTCGTACCTCAGCTTGTTGTCGGGCGCGAGAAGCTCATCCTTATACTTCCAGCCGCCAACGTGCCGGCCTGCGTACGCGCCATGGATAATCTGCTGCTCTGTCGGCTTCGGGCCATCGGGGCGCGGCGTGGAGGTGTCGGTGTCAACCGCACCGCCGGGTTTGTGCGAGCCTGAGTTGCGTTCCTTGGGGCCCGCGTCGGGCGCCTTCGGACGGCCCTTGCCGAGCGCACGGAGCTCCTCGTAGCTCACCTTGCCATCGCCGTCAAGATCCGCGCTGCCCGGCATCCCCTTTCGTACGGCCCCAAAGGTCCTTCAGCTGTTTTTTTGGGCTTTCTGTTTTGACACAACTTTTTTTGACACGTTTCCACGCGTGGTGTCGGGCGCTATGGGTCCGGTGCAAACAAGACTTTTTGAAAGGGGGCATGGCGCACTCCCACTCGATCTCAGGCACTCGAAGAGCATCCCGATCCGGCACATGCCCACCGCACCCAGTGAGTGAGTTTTATCTGAAGACTGAACCAATAGACTGAACGCGGCTTGTCCCTACAGTTCAAGACCCCCTGGGGTGCGCACCCAGCAGAGCAGGGGTGGCCCCAGGGTGTGAGAGTGTGGTGTGGTTTTGAGAGAATTGTGGCCACACACGCACCTAGCTCCGAGCCGCGAGCACCGGGCCCGCCGGCATGCCCGCCGCGCGCGCGCCGGCCGGGGTGCGGCACCGCAGAATGGAATGCGTACGCGGCTTCATGTCGTGACTCGTGTGCACATGGGGTTGTAAACTTGCGGCATTTTCCGGATTTCCCCGGTTGCACGCGCGCACGGCTCACGGACGGGCCTCTGCATTTGGGCTAGGTCCGGGTCGTCTGTTCTCAAGCGGTGTAGGTGTGCGGCTCATCTCCATGGCGGCCAACAGCCGCTCCCTCAAGACCGCCGCCGTTGGGCGTAAGGGGGCTTCCACGCAGCAGTCACGCACGTACTCGTGCAAGCAGTGGCCCACGGGAGTCGCCGCGCTCGGAGTGTCACGGCCGCTGAGGAGATGCTCGCGCAGCTGCACGCTGCCATCGCACCCGTCCACCGCCGCGCAAGGCGAAGTATCGCCGCGAGCGATGCACGCGAACACGCAACCGAGCGCCCACACGTCCACTGCAGCGTCGTACTGGGCGTATCGGAGCTGCTCGGGCGACGAGAAGAGCATGGTGCCCACGGCGAACTCGGTCATACTCGAGTCGTCAATGGCGCGGCTCGTGCCGAAATCAGCTAGTTTGGCGACGAGTGAGAGCTTGCCGAAGAGCACGTTCTCAGGCTTGATGTCGCGGTGCACAATGGGAGGGGTGTGCGCGTGCAAAAAAGCCACGCCCGTCGCCAAGTGCTGCGCGACGTTCAGCACCTCGTCCAGTGTCCACGTCGCCGCAACACCGCTGCTGATGTGTGTGCCTAGACAGCCACCGCCCACGTACTCCATGACGAGCATCACGCGCCCCTTGTTGGGCTCGACTGACCAGCCGTGCAGGCGCACGATGTTCGGGTGCGGCGCGAGGCACAACTCCACGTGAATGGAGCGCTTCAGATTGCGGAGCACCTGGAGAGAGAGCACCTGTGGGGAAGAGGTGAGGGCGCCGTGGTGAGCACTTGCATGCAAGGCGGAGCGCCTGGGGAGAGAATGCGAGCACCTTTGTGTGGAGCAGCTTGACCGCGACGCGACGCGGCGGGCGCGGCGAGGTCGTGGTGTGCGACGAAGCGCCCTCCGGCGAGGCGCCGGCGATGTCGATGTCGTTCGCCCTGTACCAGCGCGCGTCGTACACGGTGCCGAAGCTGCCGTTTCCAAGTTTGCCCACGAGCCGCAAGCAGCTGCTCTCGATGCGTGTTCTGCACAAGTCCTCGGGCAGAGGCGGCGCAAACGCCGCCTCGAGCAACGCCGTGGCGGCCACGGTGTTCGAGAGGGAGGGCACCTCGAGCGTGAGCTGCCGTAACATCGCCGGTTTAGGCGGCGTCTCAGCCGCAGCGCGCGGCGCCACCGTCGTCGAGTTGGCGCGCGCGCGCTCGATCGAGCCAGCAATGAGCTCGTTCAACTTGCTTGCATGGCCCTCGGCCTGCTGAATCGGATCGGCCGGCATCGACGTCGTGCCGATCGTCACACGGTGGCGGTGCGCTGGACAAGATGGGGCCGCGCACACGCTGGGCGAAAAAGGGTTGAGGACTTCGGTCCCCTCGGGGAGCTTCACCGAAACCCTCGACCTGAATTCATCGGCCTGCTGGAAGCCTGCTGGCCAGCATGCGGGGAGCTTCGCCGAAAACAACACGGTTTTTTCCGATGCTGAGAGCGGGGGCACGGTTGTTTCCGATGCTGAGAGCGGCTCAAGGAGCACTGCAGCAGTGGACTCGTAGTTTCCGATGCTGAGAGCAGGTGGAGGGGAGCTCCGCGGCAACGAGTCCGTCGATGTCAAACCTTGTGTCAAACTTTGTGTCAAACCTTGAGTATGCATGGATATTGAATTGACCTCTAGCAGCTCGGTGAACAACCGTGTGTGCCTTAGCCACCGGCGGCGGCAAGCAATCGCCACGCCAAGCGCCACGAGAAGTGCAACACTGGAGGCGAGGGCTGCCACTTCTGCTGGCGGCAAGGGCGATGACATCGGTAGCGACGGCGGCCGCGACGGCGGCGACGGCGGCGGCGGTGGAGCGCTCCTCTCCTGGGAGTCGCAAAATAGGGAGACTCTTCCGCGCCGATGACGGCCCTGAATCAGTTGCGCACGTTCAGTTTTTCCAAGATGGGGATTCGTGTCGCGTTCTTCACACTTTCTGTTCCGTTCATGGTCGTCAAGTTTTGCGCCGGGACGCCCGACGCCCTCCTCTGGCGATGGCGGTCAATGTGCTGCTGCGCCTCAGTGCGCGCGGCGAGGCGCTCATCGCCGAGCTCCTGCGCGTCTCCGACCACGTGCCGGCCTTCTTTGCGTTGGGCGACAAGACCGAGCAGAAGCTGTACTCTGACTTGCTGATGGACTTTGCGTACCTGAAGACGCCCGCGCTCTTCGAGCACAAGATCGAGTCGTCGGCCGAGCTCATCGCGCGCGACAGCGAGGTGTGGGACGTGCACGGGAAAAGAATCGAGCGACTGTTCGACCTCTTCCAGTCGATCTACATTTACATCAAGGACTTTGTCAAGGTTGTCGCGGACCTGCGCGACGGCGTGTACCTGCAGCAGACAGTGGAGGGCGTACTGCTCGACGACGAGGGCAAGCAGGTCATGTGCGAGTGCCTCTACCTCTATGGTGTCCTGCTGCTCCTCCTCGATGCGCGCATCGACGGCGCGGTGCGCGAGCGCATCGTCGTCGCCTACTATCGGCACAAGGGGCAGTCGGCGATCGAGTCGATCGAAGACATGGAGTTGCTGGTGAAGAGGACGGGCTACGTGTCGAACGTGCTCGATCGCAACGGCATGCAGCGCCGCCCGCCCGGCTACCCCGAGGAGTACCTCAACCGCCTCGTGCGCAAGTTGGGTATGCCGCCAGCGCTGGTGCTCATGATGATCGACAGGCTTCGCTCGGAAGACATGTACTCGCAGCTCCCCTTGTACCCTAAAGTGGACCTCGCCTCGCATGCATGTGCTCACCACGGCGCCATCTCGTCTTCCCCACAGGTACTCGCAGATCCCCTCGTACCCTATGCCGCAGCACCGCTCGACGGCGCTCGCGACGCAGGCGCGCATGCTCTACATCATCCTCTACTTCGCGCCCGATGTGCTCGACGAGCAGTCGCACACGATGCGCGAGATCGTCGACCGCCACTTCGCGGGCGCGGACGCGTACTGGGTCGTGCCGTACTACATGGGCTTCCTCGAGGAGCTGCCGCACGCGTGGGAGCCTTACAAGGCCGCCAAGGCCGCCCTCTCGAACACGACCAACGCCAACGAGATCAAGCGTCTCTACGCGCAGCACACGCAGAACCTGTCGGACTGCCGCAAGAAGTTGGCCCATTTCTTGACCGAGGGCGTGCTCACCGAGGAGCTCTGCCTCGAGCACACGAACGACCTGCTGCACTGCGTGCGCATGTGCAACGTGACGATCCGATGGCTGATGCTCCACCGGCGCGCGCGCATGCGCAAGCTACCCGTGGCCGACCCTGAGCAGGAGCGTCGCGAGGCCGAGATGCTGTGCCCTAATATGGACCTCGCCTTGCATGCCAGTGCTCACCACGGCGCCCTCCCTCTTCCCGCAGGAGCGTCGCGAGGCCGAGATGCTGCTGCTCGTGCTGATGGACACGGCCCAGTTTGAGTACCAGCTTCGTCAGATCTACACGGCACTGATGGACAAGAAGGAGGAGATGTGGGAAAAGTCGAAGTCGCAGGTGGTCAGCATGCTTCAGGAGCTCTCCGAGGCGTTCAAGGGCGACAAGATCCTCTCGCGCATCGGCAAGGACGAGCAGCTCCAGCACTGGTTCTCCCAGCTCGCCGAGCAGGTCAAGCTTCTCGACGCGTCGGACATCGTGCAGAGTGGGCGCAAGCTGCATCATCTGATCGCGGCGCTCGTCGAGGTGGAGCAGTTCCACCAGATCGAAGCCGCGCTGCAGCTAAAGCAGTTCCTGCACGAGACGCGTGAGCTTCTCACGCGCATGATCCGCGTCGTATCGGTGCGCGAGTCGACGCTGGTGACGCTCTGCATGCAAGTGCTCACCATGGCGCCCCCTTCCCCACAGGTGCGCGAGTCGACGCTGGTGACGCTCGACGTGGTGTGCGACATGTCCTACGCCTGGCTGGCCATCTCGGACTACGCGCCGCTGATGCGCAACCGCATCCAGCGCAACCCGTTCTCGGTGCTCAAGCTGCGCGCGACCTTCCTTAAGCTCTCCTCGATCCTTGAGAGCCCGCTCGTGCGCATCCAGCAGTCCAACTCGCCCGACGAGGAGAGCGTCTCGCAGTACTACTCGTCCGAGGTGCGCTCTCTGCCTCGCTCTGCCTCGCTCTGCCACGCTCTGGAGGCTCTGCATGCAAGTGCTCACCACGGCGCTGCCTCGCTCTGCCACGCTCTGGAGGCGCTGCATGCAAGTGCTCACCACGGCGCCCGCACCTCCCCACAGGTGGCGACCTTCATGCGCCAAGTGATGCAGGTGATCCCTGAGAACATGTTTGCGATCCTGAGCGACGTAGTCACGATCCAGGCCAACGAGCTGCGCGAGCTCCCCGTCAAGGTGGAGCGAGATGCACTGCGAGATTGGGCTCAGCTCGAGCTCCGCCATCGCCTTGCGCGCGCCACGCACCGCATCTCGGTGCTGACGGAGGGCGTGCTCACGATGCAGGTGTGATGGGCTCGGAGGACCTCGGAGTGCCTCTGACGACCTCGGATTGCCTCTGATGACCTCGGATTGCCTCTGACGACCTCGGATTGCCTCTGATGACCTCGGATTGCCTCTGATGACCTCGGCTTGCCTCTGATGACCTCGGTGCTGACGGTGGGCGTGCTGTCGCGATGCAGACGACCCTGCTCGGCGTCGTCAAGGTGGATTCGAAGGAACTTCTCAAGGATGGCATTCGAAGGGAGCTCGTCCTGCAGCTCACACGCGCGCTCCA
>Ga0164295_10003591_pt1 | contig 12440 bp, 13 predicted proteins | sample GEODES006metaG_FD_111798 | JGI IMG/M metagenome (GOLD analysis project Ga0164295, IMG submission 111798) | Oligotrophic lake water microbial communities from Sparkling Lake, Wisconsin, USA - GEODES006 metaG | ecosystem: Environmental > Aquatic > Freshwater > Lake | place: USA: Sparkling Lake...
CAAATACCCCGAAAAAGAACTCAACGCAATCATTGCCACCTACCACCAAGACACCGCAGCCATTAGACGCTACATGATTGAGTACGGGATCTTGGAGAGGGATGGGGGAAGTGTTTATTGGGTGGCTACTCACGAAAATCACTCGGATGAGTTATTGTCCAGCTAATATCACTGAGAGTAGTTTGCAGAGCAGGAAGGCGCATTTTAATGGATTCTGTGGCACAGAAGCGCCAAGAATTCGATAACCATGTATGGAATCACTCTGAAGATGCCTTTCAACAAGCCTTTGATGTCAAGGACAACTTATCACCTTTAGAATTGGCACTCCTAAGTAAACTTATTGACGGACTTGGCCAATCCTCTGATGAATTCCATGAAATCATCACAACCGAATTGACACGTGAACCATTCTTACTTTTACCAATACTTCAAGTTGTTGGTTTAACAAGGACCAAAATACTTACTGACCTAAAAGCAATGGGTCTTCCAGTTTCGGCAAAAGCAGAAGGCTTAATTGGTAAGCAAAGAACATGGAATTCTGCTGTGTTGTATTTGGAAGTACGCCTAAACAAAGTTTTAAAACCTCTCATAAATATTGAAGGGTCTGATCGTTTCCAAGCTCTTCAGGCTTTAAATCAAGCCACATGGCCTGGGTGGATTCGCCAAGAAAGAGCTAAGCGACAAGGACATGAAGCAGAAGGACGGATAGCTCAGCTTTTATTCAACCTCGGATTGCAATTTTCGCCCAGAGAAAAGGCAACTAATCCAATGTGTAAAGATATTCAACTTAATTCAGTCAGTTTTGATTTAATAGCTCCTGATTTGGAAAATGTTGGATTGTGCATTAAGTCTACTGTGCAAACTTCTAATATAGGTCAATTTGGTGAATCCAAGGGAGCTTTAGAGGTTATTGAAGCTCGGAAAATGTTAGAAGAATGTTATCCAAAGAAGAAAATGATTCTCATGGCCATGGTAGATGGAATTGGCTTCCAAACAAATACTGCAGGTCTACATGGGATTCTAGAAAATGCAACAGAATTCTGTCAATTCAAAACTTTGTGGAAGGCTGCAGTGTTAGCAGCATTTGTGCAAAACAAAAAACTCGAATTAAATTTACCTGATCGATCTGAACACGAAGTTTTCCTTGAGAAATATGGCAATTCAATTCAATTCACATCTGAATCTCGAATTGATCTAATGTTGGAGGCGGGCGAAGCTCTTATTCGTCAAGTAGACTAGGCTGATTAGAACTTTCTGAGAGTGACTTTTTGGAGTTAGTTATAGCTTCAGATTTATTCTTTAAGTGTGCTTTTCGAACTTTAGTGGAGCCAGGAACCATTGTGGATGAGTGCAAAATGTCAAGATTTTTCCAATCAGGAGTTTCAAATTTTTCAACAATTCTCTTTTCAATTAATTCCCTGAAGTCTGAATTCAACTCAAAACCAATACCTTTCCTATCCATTCCATTTGCAACCTTCAAAGTAGTGCCTGATCCCAAAAATGGGTCAAGCACAGTTTGGCCTGGTGAGGTGAAAGCTTCAAGCATCAAAGAAACCAGCTCTTCTGGATATGCTGCAACGTGGTAACCCATTTCCTTTATATTTGGTGGGCGATAAGCTGGAATACGTATTATATTTCCTAGACATCGTCCTCTAAGGTTCTTCTTGTGGGCTCGTGGATCAGCCGTAATATACTTTTGTGGAACTCTTGGCTTGTGGAATTCGTAATCAGTATTGCCCTCTTTAGTGAAAACTAATAGGAATTCATACTTGTTATCAAATAGCTTTTCAATATAATGGTTGGGTTGTGGAAGAGCATTTGGGATATACCAAATCACAATATCCCAGAGCTTCCAACCTTTCATGTTTTGAGCAATATCCATTCCGATGGGATAAAAAGCCTTATTGTGCCTTCTATTTGCAACATTTATTACCAGCACAGCGTTATCTTTGCTCACCCTAAAGCATTCATCCCAAACTAGTTGCATCCGATCTAGATACTCCAAATATGGTTCCTTGCCTATTTCATTGTCGCTTCCATAGTTTTTGAGATTCCAATACGGTGGGCTGGTCATTATAAAATCCACCACTCCATCTGAGATGTTTTCCATTTTCTCAGACGTTCCGAAATAGACAGTCTGATTCTTTATAGTCAGCCGATCAGTAGATTCAGTCATGAGGCTCTCCCTTAAGTAATTTACCAATCATGGCTACATGCACTGACAAATGTATCATTTAGTGTTACTAAAAGGCATTGACTTAGTTTTGCGCCAAGAATGGTTGATAACCCAAAAGTCAAGCATTCGATCAAAGAGTGCAATTGAACCAGGCGATAAAGAGCACAAGTAGCTGCCGAGTATTCAAAGAAATTGCAAAGAATTTAACTCCTGGGATTACGTTCCTTGAAAAATAGATAACTACAGTAATATCCACTAACAGCCCAGTTACCGGGGCCATTAGACGGCAAATGATAGAGCATGGAATCTTCGAGAGGAATGGGCAAAGCCTTTATTAGGTTGCTCTGTTGGAATTTAAGTTCTGGGAATTATGGTAAGTCGTCAAAGTGGAAATCCATCACTCTTTCATCCAAAATCACTTGAGATGAGTCAATGGACTGCCTCAGTACTAACCCACCCAAGGTGGTACACCGGCTCAGGGCAACATAAAGCTGGCCGGCAGCAAATGCCTTGGCAGCAAGGTTGATGATGACATTTTCAAATGTCTTTCCTTGGCTCTTATGAATCGTTATTGCCCAAGCCAACATAAAGGGGAACTGGGCAAAAGTGCCGATGGTGTCATAGACCAAAACTTTGCCTTCGGATCGAGGTCGCTTCACGTCCCACATGTGTTTGCTGACGTCATATCGCTCTTCTGAGCTTGCGACCTTGATGACAATGTGTGGATCCTTGCGTGGATCATCAAGATTGATTGCTTCGATAGTCGCAAGAGTTCCGTTAACCCAACGATTTTCTGCATCATTATTGAGCATCATAATTTGAGATCCAACCTTAAAATTGATCTCAAGCTCTGCTGGGTATTCATTTTTACTCAAGGCGCCAGTGATATGGGCTTGGGATTTGTGGGCGTCACCCTTTAGTTTTTCTAACTCTCTTTGATTAATGGTGTTCGCCATTGCATTTGTGGCAACTAGAGTTATAAAGAATGTGTCTTTTGAGGGCTCAAAATCTGGCAGTACACGTGTGTTGAGTAATTCCAAGATCTCTGGAGTTGTCTGGTTAACGCGGATTCCATTAAGTATCTCTAGGAAGTCAATCTCGCTTTGGCGATAGACCTTCTGGAGTACGACTTTATGCATCTGGATGCTCTCGTAGCCATTGCTTGAGAAAAAGAATGGAGTCTCGTAATGCGAGTAGAGAAACTCTTTCTCGGACTCAGCCACGATTGGAGATAGCTGAAATAGATCACCTACAAAGATGACTTGTACTCCCCCGAAAGGTTTGGCCGGTTTAGGCCCATATTTGCGCAATGCCTTATCAACACAATCCAGTAAATCCGCTCGGACCATAGATATCTCATCAATGATTAGCGTCTTTAAATTCTTCATAATCTTTTGGCTTCTTGGGTGGTACTCCGGGCTTTCGATGTGTTGGAAAGTGATGTCCGGCAGGAAACCAAAGAACTTATGAATGGTAGAGCCACCAACATTTATTGCAGCAACCCCGGTAGGGGCAACAACGACAAAGTTATCTTTGAGCACTTCTTCACGCAGGTAGGTCAAAAGAGTTGATTTACCTGTGCCAGCACGGCCTGTAATGAAGATGCTCTTTCCCTTTGAAACGGCATTTATAGCCGATTGCATCTCTGGGCTGATCTCAAAGTTCTTCGGCAGAACTAGGGTTTGGACTTGTTGTGGCTGTGCCTTTTCTTTTGTGGGCATCAGTTTTGAGCCACCTTAGGCTCAACAATAAGGGCAGTCGTTTCAGAGCCCTGAACTACGCAAGCGTTGTATTCCTCTGGATGCTCAGCCAGCAACTTTGCCTTATCAAAAGTCACAACTTCTTTTTCTTCACGCTTCCAGGTGCAGATACCTTCAATGCCTTCGGCATCACCGGTCATCACTCGCAATTTCATATTTGCAATATCAATCTTCCACTCCACATATTTCTTGACCTCTAAAACACCTAAGTGTTTTTCGTGTAGACCGAACCCTGTGTCCATCGAGTGATCGGCGTTTAGTAGCTGGTCTTTGAAATCAACTAAAAGCTCTACCTGTTCCTGATTGATTGCCGAAAGATCTGGGTTCCAATCTTTTGCAGGCTTCAATCTGAAAGAGCCCCTAACAGGGAAGATTGAGGATGAGTACTTCTTATATAGCTCAGGGTATGTATTAATGAATAGATTTTCATCAAACTTCTTTGCCCCCGCACGCGTCTGTACTGTGGCTCGACCAGATACATCAATGCCCCGCTCGATAGCCTCATAGAGATAGTCATCGTATTGGGCAAGGGCGTCATCGCATGTTTCAAGAATTTCTTTCAAATCTTGAATAGATCCATACCATTCTTCAGCTTCTTCAGAGGCTGCCAACTTTGAGCCATTGCTTTTAGTGGTTTTGAGAATCTCAGCAAACTTATAGTCCTCAATGTTTTCTTCCATCTCAGCTGCTAGCTCTTTAGCCTTTGCTATAGCGTTCTGAAGTTCAGGGTCGGAAAAGTGCATCCACTCACCCATGACCCGATTACGCGCAAAGAGATAGTGGAGATTTGTTTCAATTGCTTCAACTGCTGGCATTGGAAGAGCCTCCACAATGCAGAGTTTGCGTGGATTACCGGTTTGGTGCTCAAGCAAACGGTTCTTTGAATCACGGCCTGCGGCATCTCGCACAATACCTATTTTGTAATAGCTTGAGCGAGCACCCGTCTGAACATCTTGCTCATTGATGAAATAGAGCTGACCTGGGGTTAATATCATTTATCGATCCTTCCGCTAATTACTAGAGAACTCAATGCCTTCAAAACATCCTTATTCATCGCCATCACCAAGCTCATCTTGTATAGGGCTTATGCGCTTTGGCTTGCGAGGTGACTTCTTATCCAAAGGCTTGAGCATCAAATTGCGAGTTTGATAAGCGCCTTCAATTGCCGAACGAATGATGTCCTCCATGCTTGATTCGTGCAGGGTGTAAGAGAAGGTGTTAAACACTTCATCTTCTTTGACACTCGTTATTTCAACATGCGCTCGGATGGTTTCTTTTACGCTCGGCTTAGTTACTTTATTACCCATACGTATCGCGGGAACGCGAACAAAGGTTACAAACTCTTTACGCCCACCTGGCCCTACATCAACGGCACGAATCTGCATTAAGTGGCCTGGTGTCATCGGTATGCCAATGACTAACTCGCCTTTAGTGCGTCGCTTGCTAAAGACAATGCCCAACTCTCGCAACTGATTAACGACAAAGTCTTCTTCCATGCGTGCAGCAACTCCAGGCAGTAACTCCCGGAGCTGGCCTGGTGAAGGTGTGATTTCAAACGACATTAGCTAGTCCCTTCTTTACGTAACTCTTAATGACCTGCCCATCACGGACGATTTCGGTAATGGTTGTCTTACGGATAATTTGACCCTGTGGGTATTTGTGCGTTGTAGTTATCGCAAACTCCTTCAGGGTTAACTTCCCGTACTTGATGCCAAGGTGGCCGCGAAGTGCTTCTTCGATGAGTGAGATATCAGGCAACATTTGTAACTCCCATCGATGACAACTCTGGCTTTGATGAATGGTGATAGGAACCGCATGGACAGCGGTAACTGCGATATTGGACAAAGCGGTAGTGCCCACCAGAAGCTTCTGCCTCTTTGCGATTGTTCATGATGAAGTGAAGAACACGATCTGCTTCCTTCTTGTCTCTAAACGCGCGCTTGTTGGTCATGCACTTCTTTCGCTGCTTTGGTGCAGCCTCACGACGATCTAATTCATCGATAGAACGTAGGTGCGACTTACGGCTGTTAATTGCAAGGTTCACTAGTTCCAATTCGTGATCTAGTAGTTCTTCCTTTAAATCGTGACTGCGAGTAATACTTTTTAGTTTCATTTCGAACGCTCCTTTAGCGGTCAGGCCCGAACCCGGTGTTCGGAAGGTAAGTAATCTAACCACACTTACCTTTTCTAACCTAATCGGGTCAACCGGCAGTTACGCACAGTTATTCCCAGGTATGTCACTTATCTGTGCTAACCTTCCGATATCACGCTCAACAACCTATAGGACCCCTATGACAATTCGCCTCCCCTTGACCGCCAACGAGCTCGTCGACGCTGCCCTGGAGCAGCTCGATGATGAGGGCACCCAAGTTAAGGACGCGATGGTGGGGGAAATCCTGCCCAAAACTATCAAGGTGATCTTCCAATTTGATGACAGGGCCCTCCAGATGGCCAAGGCCTACCCCGCCCTCAAATCTGATGCCACCATTGAAGAGATTGCACAGACTCTCTGGTCATACCCCGGTTCATCCGGTGCCGCAAGAGTTAGAAATGCATTACTGGTTCAAGGACTGGATGAAATAGCTGCTGAAAAGGTTTCTCAAACAATCTTGAACTACACACGCTACCCAATATCTATCGTGAATTACATGCGCCATATGCGTTCTTCGATTAACAGCATACGTAACATTTTTTATGGACCTAAAGCACCTGACGCAATATTCCAAGAACTTGGTTATACAAAATCTCAACTATCTGAGTGGGTAGCCTCAAGCAATAATCTAAATACTGCGGTGATAGAAGATGAAGCAAGCTTTAAGAAATGGCTTGTTGAAGTGGAAGCACACCTACGAACATTCCTACCAATGCAGGGACGAATTAATCGCGCGATGACAGGGCGTGATAATCCAAATCGTGGTGACTCCCCTCGCCTCTTTGACACTGTTGTTGCCAGAGCTTATGCCCGACGTTTTGGTAATTATGTAGCAGCCCACGCCAAGTTCAAAGATGTCGGACGAAGTGCTCAAGGGCGCGGTTCAACTATTTCTGATGAATTCGCTCAGTTATTGGACGTGTACGAGGGCTCCGAAAAGGAAATCTATAAGAAACTACTCTCAGACTATGAACGCCGATCTAACCGTCTTAGCGCAAGTGCAAGTAAGCACATAGAGAGACCAGGACGCAGTTCTTCAGTGTTCCAGCGCTATATCGAGCAATCACTTAACATCAATGGGAAGAAAGTAGAAATAAGAACCAGTTCTTCAAATCTACCTCGCCCCTTAGTGGATCAATTTATTAAGTCACTTGTCCTTCAGTACGAAATGAATCCCGATCAAAAACTACTGAGCACACGCTTGAATGTGAGCGGAAATTCGATAGAAGTTGAGATTGAGAATCCAGTTAAAGCAGATCTAAAGAAAGTTCAGTCCTTCATTGAGACTATGTACCTAAGTTAAGGAACGTAATTAGAACTTCCCTTTTATAAGGAATAACAAATCATCTATTTCACGCATAAGAAAAGATGGAACTTCATATACAAACATAGTCTCAGTAAAGGCCAGCTCCACAGAATCTTCATTGGTGAAGGCTAAGTCCGGCGGGGCGGTTACTTGTTTCAAATAGGATTCAGCAAGCTCTGAAGTCTTAGTCCATGAGTCAATTGTCAAAACTTCATGGCGGGATGAAAAATGGCACCAGACAATAATGTCGGAATGCTTAGGGATTGTTTGGAATTGATCGATACTAAGCATTCGTGGAACCTTGTGGGGCCGAACTAAAGTTGTTTTAACATCAATTTTTAGTGGTCTTGATTCACTATCTATTATCAAGACGTCTTCTAGCATTAGTTCTGGATCGGATTTAGTCTTATGGATGAATTGAATTTCATTCTTATCAAGAAATTTACAAAATCCAATTTCACCAACTAAGCCAAGCTCCATATATTCAGTATTTGGATTTAGCTTTAGCTTTGTGAGTTCTTGAATTAAGTTTTTGACTTCCTGAAAATAATCAAGAGGCATCTCGTGGGCTGTTGAATCATCCACAGTAAAAATCCTTCACCAACCTAGAATACTCTTGAAATGAGCCTCTGGCCTGAACACTCTTTTTATTCTTCATCACTGATTATCTCTTTTAGGTTCGCCAACCGACGCGTGATTTCGTTGGCCTCCCCCACGCGGCCTTTTGAGATTAGAATCTTGACGATTTCCTGTTCAATCTCAAGTGCTAAGTCCCAGTCCACATCACAAGAGCTTGCATTCATTGATAGTGCTTGGCGTAGTTCATCTTCAGCTTCATCCAACTCACCGATCAGTACTTTGGCGCAACCCATGCGATAGCGAGCCCAGGTTTCTAGAATTTGCTTTTGCGCAGTGACCGCAAAATCAAGAGTCTTTTGGGCATAAGTAATAGCCTCAACACTATTGTTGAGTTCGATATGGCAAACTGTTAAGTACTCATCGCAGTAGAAAATACGCTCTGGTTCTTTTGACTTCTTAAAGTAACCTCGCGCAGCAATTAGGTGCGGCAGAGCTTCTGCATAGCGCTTGAGCTGAACCAAGGCTGAACCACAGTTATATTCATCGCATCCCAAACTGGTATCTGACATGTCTGGATTGCATTCCGCAAATGCCTGATTGTGACACTCAAGCGACTTCTCAAACTCACCAGCGGCATAGTAGAAGCGGCCAGCATCACGGAACATCTCAGTGGCTGCTGCTGGATTTTCTTCTTTTAGTAGGACTACTGCATCCAGTGCTACCTGTGCTGCTTCAGCATCACGATCTAAACGACGCAATGACCAAGTTATTCCTTCATAAACATGAAGTAGTTTTGAAGTGTCAACATAAGTTGGTAGACCTTCATAAATCTCGCGAGCGCTTTGACACAAAGCAAGTGCTGCTTTGTGATCTCCTCGGTCATAAGCCAAATGGCTCAGTTCTATATAAGCATCTGCGCGATCCGCGCCTTGAGTTGATGGAATCTTTTTCCATAACTCCTTTTCATCGGGTTTGTTTTCTTTACTCACCGTTTCCTTTCTTGAGGCGATGGTGCATCTGACGGAGTGGAGAAATTACTCTGCGTGGCTGACATTTATGGGACGGAGCTTGGGGCTAACTCCGGGACTTTTTGGGGGAAGCGGAGAGTAACACAGAATTCGAACAGGTGTTCGATTCACCCTATTGAGCTGGTCGGTGGGTTTATATGTCGTATGCCCCAGATAGTCTTTCCTTAGGTCAAGAACTAAGCGCCAAGCCCTTTAGCTTGCTTAGTACCAATCCGCGCTTCTTGCGCACGGTGGTTCTAAAGGAAGACCTGCCGGCGATGAAAGACACCGTCGGAAGAGCAGGAGGTCTACTCATGGGACGAATCATTCTTACTGGCATTTCACAAGGTAAACATAAATTCAGACTCGAATATTCCATTGTTGAAGGCAAAGAGATCTGTATGGCTATCTGCAAATGTGGATTCGAAGTCGAAATTCTCTATTTTGAAAACTACGGAGGCGTTAAAGATTTACAAATGAAGTGGGAGAAGCACATTGGCACATGGAAAGGTTGGAGTTAGACCAATCCAGTAGCGAATTTCGACCAAACCTCAGGTGTCCGAGTATCAGGTAAATAGCCACCAGCTCCCCCAAGAAGCATTGGAACATCTGGATGATGTTGGCGCAATAGCTTTGCAATATCTACATAACCTTCGACTGAATACTCCAGAGAACTCAGTGGATCTTCTCTATGGCCATCTGCACCACAGGTAACAAAGATCAGGTCTGCTTTGAAAGCACCAAGGACTTGGATGAAGTCTGAGACACCTGCAATAAGAGCATCGTCACCTTTTCCTGTGTTGGCGACGTTGTGATTCTTTGGGACAAGCGGATAGTTATAGATATTTCTAGCTGGGTCACTTTCATTACCTGTTCCAGGAAAGATTCCTTTCTCATGGATTGAATAGGTTAGAACCATTGGGTTATCTGCTGTGAGGTTTTCAACCCCATCGCCATGATGTGCATCTATATCAAGGATCGCGACTTTTAGGCCGTAGTCCTTAGTAGCTATATCAGCGGCAATTGCAAAATCGTTGAAGATACAAAAGCCTGAAGAATGGTCATATTGAGCATGGTGTTTTGAACCAGGAAAGTGAATTGCTGTTCGTGCATTCTTGTGCAATAGCGCATCAAGTGCGACCAATGTGCCACCAACAAATGTTGATGCAAGTACAGCAAGATCTGCACGCTTTCCAGTCCACTGACTGCTCACATGGTTAGTAAGCACCTCATCTAGATACTCTGGTGCATGAACGCGTTCAAGCTCTTGCTTTGTTGCGTGGCGAGGCTCAACTTCAGTAAATGAAGCATTCTCTTGGCACATTAGTTGTACGAATTGATTGCGGGCGTTGATAAAGCGACGCCCCTGTGTTGGATGTGTTGGATCAAAGATCCAGTTTGCGTATTGGTCGCTATGTACTAGGACCGTAGTTGTTATTGGGTTTTGTGTTTTTGCGATTCTCTCCTTATTTGTGATTTATCAACTTGCGCCAATTCTTTAGAACTTCTGGGTGCACTAATTCGGGATGCTGCTTTGGGGCTGTCAAGCCCGCTCCACCACCACTTTTTGCCCAATATTGGAATGTGCGCATCCGGCCAGCTACTTCGAAGGAAACTGAGTGTTTCAACTGAGCATCTAATGACCACTTGCCGGATTCAACTTCGCTTGGGAAACGAGTAACTTTTCTAGGCCAAAAACCATCCGAGCTGCTCCCGTCAGCGTTCCATAATCCCCAATGAGATGGAAATTCTTTCGGGTAAATTGCCTTTATGTCCGCACATGCATGCTGACCGCTAATAAATATCAGCTGGGCATTGGATAACTCCAGAATACGCTCCAAGTATCTGTTTTTGCATCTCAGTCTTGCTTTCTCCACGCCGATTTCTTCTTCAGATTTACAATGGACGATCTCCGTCATGGCATAGTCCGAATGTGCCGATACTTCAGAAACATCTTTCCCGTGAATAAACGAGACGATGTTTCTTGCCCAACCCCAGTAAGTGACTTTATGTAGAAGTTCTCCATTCTTGCCTATCGTCCTGTCTATTTTTTTTACTGAAAGGCCATCTGAGGCTCCGTAACCTCTCTCAATATTAGATGTGAACCTATTTATAGAAAAGTCTGCGACTTTATCCACAGGCCATTCCTCTTTATTCAATTTCCAGTTTGGATAGTTTTCATCTTCGTCAAAGCTTGGATTGGATGACAGGAACAAAATGGGAGCATTTACTATGTCACCCGTCCAAGCTTCGGGGCGATGCATTTTGCTATTTTCAATTTGAAGAATCGGTTGCTTCCATTGATCTGCCTGCCATTTGACTACTTCGTGACATGGATGATCTTTGTCATTCAGGGCTTTAATGGCTTCTTTGCAGGAGTTTATTTCTAGAGCAAGCGCTTTTGCTTTATCACTTTTCGAGACCAACTCATTATTGTGCTCACTCATTATGGACTCACACCCTTGCTAATCGATTGACCAGCAATAACAGTCTCTTGTCCAGTACCAAGATCTCTAATCACTACCTTGACTGTGTAGGTGGAATCAGGACCAAGTGAGCCAACTGTCAGAGTTTCACCAGCACCAAATAAACCAATTGCTGTTGTGGAGCCACCTGGGCCAACAACCATCAATGTTGCAATTGATTTAGTTGGGTCATAGTCAGGAATAACTGGGGTTTTAATCTCAACTACGCGGTGTCCAGATGCATCAGTTGTTGACGATGTGACAGCTGGTACTGCAACAGTTGCTTTATCTACCGCAGGACTACGTGCAGGCTCTGGAGTGACGATTGGTGCAGGGATTGTTGTCACCACAGGGTTAACAATGACTGTTTCCTTGTTTGTTGTCGTATCAGTGATCACTGTTTTAACTGTGACATTTTCATTCTGTGGCAGGTTATTCACTGTAACCGTGGTGCTTGGCTGTGTTGGATCTATGCCAATAGCTGTTGTGGAACGACCATCTGTAACTACTTGAACAGAGACTGTTGAGTTAGCCGGCAGATTAGCTGTGGGAATCTCAATCTTCATTGAAATGGAGTTATCTGCAGCTACAACTTGTTCTTTAACCACAGGAGCATGCTCTTTAGGAACAACTGGTCCTGTGGGAGGTGTTGGTTCATTCAGTGGTGCCTTTTGAACTAATCCAACCTCAGGAGTCACCTTTTCTGTTGGTGATACCTGAACAGAAACAATGCTGCCTTGATAGATAGGAGAAAGACGAACTATCCCTTGCTCATCTAGGTAAACAACTCCATCACCTTCTGGGAGCTTAATGATTACTACGTTCTCATCAATGTCTTCATTTTCTGAGTAACCATCCCAGTTAATGATCTTGTCTATGACACCATCAATAACAACTGCGTACTTTGCAATTGCAAGAGGTTCTGCAATTGTGCCCGCGGCTTGTGGTGTTGTTTCAACTTGAGCAACATCAACGGTGTGGTAATCATCTGAGCG
>Ga0164295_10003592_pt1 | contig 12436 bp, 7 predicted proteins | sample GEODES006metaG_FD_111798 | JGI IMG/M metagenome (GOLD analysis project Ga0164295, IMG submission 111798) | Oligotrophic lake water microbial communities from Sparkling Lake, Wisconsin, USA - GEODES006 metaG | ecosystem: Environmental > Aquatic > Freshwater > Lake | place: USA: Sparkling Lake...
CAAGCTCGCCCTCGCCTCGTTCGTCATCGTGCCCGCGATCGTGGGCATCTCCAAAGTCTTCGGTGACTACATGCGCGACCTGTCGACCGAGACGCAGGACGCGCTCGCCGAGGCCAACTCAACGGCCGAGGAGGTGATCGGAGCGATCAGCACGACGCGTGCCTTTTCGGCCGAGGAGGAGGAGGTCAGGCACTACTCCGACGGACTCACCAAGTATGTGGGCACCGTCGTACGCTCGGCGCGTCTCTACTTCTTCTACTCGTCCCTCACCTTCACCTTCTTGCCCTACCTCACCTACTGCCTCATCCTCTTCTTCGCGGCGCAGCTCATCCACACGCCCGAGGGGTGCGTGACCGCCTCCACCGCCGCGCAGTGCCCATTCTCGCCGCCGCCACCGGGCGTGCCCTTCGCTGCACCTCCCGGGCTGCCGCCACCGCCGCTGATGCCAATGACGCCCACCATGGCGCCCACATGCGAGGTGGACGGTCCCAAACTCGTCTCCTTCGTCTTCTACATGCAGTCGCTCTTTGCCGCCTTCCAGTCGCTTGGCTCCATCTACACGGCCCTCGCGCAGGCTCTGGGTGCCGCCGATAAGGTCATCAAGTGGGTGCATCGGCAGCCTACGATCCTAGCGCCCGTGTCGCCGCTCACGCCAACCCGCTGCCGCGGCGACGTGCGCTTAGTCGACGTGCACTTCACTTACAAGCTCCGCCCCGACCGTCCCATTCTTACCGGTCTCTCGCTGCATGCGGCGCCCGGGGAGGTGGTCGCGCTGTGCGGGCCGAGTGGCGGAGGCAAGTCGTCGATCATCGCTCTCCTCGAGCGCTTCTACGAGCCCGATCAGGGCACCGTCCTTTTGGACGACACGCCGATCGCGCAGCTCGCGCCAGGCTGGTTCCACAGGCACGTCGCCCTCGTCGGGCAGGAGCCTACGCTCTTCGCTCGCTCGCTTCGCGACAACATCTGCTATGGCCTCGAGACCCTCGATGAGCACACGCGCCCCGATGCGGACGCTGTCGTGCGCGCCGCCACGCTCGCCAATGCTCACGGATTCATCTCCGCCCTCGAACACGGATACGACACCTTTATCGGTGAGCGCGGCACACAGCTCTCGGGCGGTCAGAAGCAGCGCGTTGCCATTGCGCGTGCGCTTGTGCGTCAGCCGGCGGTGCTGCTGCTCGACGAGGCTACCTCCGCCCTCGACGCCGAGTCGGAGCATGTGGTCCAGGGGGCCATCGACTCGATGATCGCGCAGGGCGGCATGACCGTGCTCGTGATTGCCCATCGGCTGAGTACCATCCGCAACGCTGATCGCATTCTCGTCATCAACGGTGGGCGCGTGGCCGAGGCGGGCACACACAACGAGCTTCTCGCCAGGCGCGATGGAGAGTATGCAAAGCTCGTGCAACGCCAGATGGCGGGTGGTGCTGGCTTGGGCTCCCAGCCGCCCTCGCAGCTTCCCTCACCCACCGACCTTGCGAGCCTCGGAAGTGCTCCGACCGCCCCCCCGCCCGAGCCACCCCCGCCCACCTCCTCCAAGCCGTCCGGGGCGCTGCCCGCCTCAGGTAGGGGTTGAGCGCCGCGTTCTCAGCGATCGTATACTAGGAACCCCGTTGACCCAACATTGAGGCTGATTGTGCTGCGGCGTTTGTCCTACATCCATCCGGGCCGCCGGTAAGTCCGACTTAAAAAGTCCGTAGCGGTTACGAAACCCTCTCGACACGCCGCTGTCGACTCTCCGCGTGGTCCGACTTACCGTTAATATGTGCCCAGACCTAGAGCTAGAGCGCGAGATCGGACATGTCACATGCAGGCCCAGGGGCTGCCCTCAGACACTTGCCTGGCCGCCGCGCGCGGGAGTCACCGCGGCGCTGCACAGGTATGCACAGGCACACGCACGCGCCGCGCCGTGGCGGGCGCCCCTCACGAGTCCTCGTGTCGGAAGACGAATGGCTCGCCATCCTTTGTAAAGATCTCTGGGTTGGCCGCACGGCGTGCGGGCGAGGGCGCCTCCCTCGCCTCTCGCAGCTCGCCACGTTCAAACGTCTCAAACGGGTCCGCGGGCGCGAGGGCGGCTTCGGACGCGGCCGAGACGTGTCGCTTGGACGGCGGCGGCGCGAGGGGCGGCACGGCCGCGCCCAGCACCGGCGCTCGCGCGCGCTCGCGCGCCAGGCGCTCCTGTAGCTGCAACACGCGCGCCAGGTTGCTTTCGGGTGGTGGCGGCGGCGGCTCGGGAGCCGCCGCCTCGGCGGTAGGCCGTGGCGGTTCGGCCTTTGTGGGCAGCGACGCTGCTGGCACCTGAACCGGCGCTGGAGGCTGCAGCGGCGCAACGGGTGCCACCGGAGGCGGCTCCACGCCGCGGTACAGTGACAGGGCCGTGGCCCTGCCGGCCGCAGCGCGGGCCGCGGCGTCGTCTGCGTGGGTTAGGCGCGCGGCGAGTTCGCCGACGCTCGGCAGCCCCGCCTCTGCAGGTGGCACCCCCGGAGGTAGCGGTGCCATCGCGTCTTCAAACCGCCGCGCCGCAATATGGCGCGCCTCCTGCAGCTGCGCCTCGAGCTGCCGCGCGTACGCGGCCGCGCTATCGAGCTGCGCGCGATAGGCTTTGCGCTCCTCGTCACGCAGCTGCAGGATGGTCTTCAGGCTCTTGGCTAGCGCGTGCTCCTCCTGCTTGAAGTGCTCAACGAGCTCGGTCAGGCCGAGCCGCACGAGCATCATGCCGCCCAGTCGCTCCTCGAAGAGATGCGCCAGCGTGTCGATGACGTCCGCCTCAGTCGAGTTGACCATCGCCATGTATCGGCCAGTGCGCACACGCTAAAAGTTCCAGTCAAGGCGCAGCCGCGACCCGTAAATATGGATACGTGAACATGGATCAATGTTCAAAGGGAGAGGACGATGGGACTCCGGGACTCTTCAATTGATATTGTCTTGACTTTTGATCTCGCGCGTCCAGGGTGTCCAGGGGCATGGCAGCGCCGATCCTCCCTCTCATTTTCATCGCCGCCCTCGCGCCGCGGCCGGGTCTACACCGGTTGGCGAAGCCAATGGCCCTGCCGCCGATCGCGATGGCAGCCACGTCCACGGGCGGCGGCGGCGGCGGCGACGAACGCTCCGGACGCGTCGCCATCGCGGTGCTGGCCACGGCCGGTGCTGCCGAGACGGGCACGCTCACGGTAGAGAAGCTGTGGCCCTCCGGCGCGCTCGACGGCTTCTGCCTACCGGGCGGCGGGTGTGCGGATGTGCTCAGCGGGTCGTGGTCCACCGTGTTCGGCGTGCCGCTCTCTGCCTTTGGGCTGCTAGCGTATGGCGCAGTGGCCGCGCTTGCAGCTTTGCCGCTGCTGCTGCCGGCGGCGGCTGACGTTGACGGCGACGCCAATGTCGCGGCCACAGAGGCGCCAGGTGCGAGTGCGCTCGTCTTCGGCGCGGGCGCGCTCGCTGCCTTCTCCGCGTGCTTGATGCTCCTGCTGCTGCTCGTCATCCAGCAGCCATGCGTGTTGTGCTTCGCGTCGGCGGCGCTCTCAGCGTCGATCCTGGTCGTGACGTGGCGCACGCCGCTGGTTCACAGCCGCACGGACGCGGCCGTGTTCGCCGGCTCGGGAGCCCTCCTCAGCGCCACCGCCGCCGTCGCCCTCTACGTGGGCCAGAGCGCGGGCGTCGCAGGCCTCGCCAGTGCAGATGTGGGTGTGGACGCGGCGCTAGGGCCGGTGGCACCGCCGGCGATCCAGGCACACTCTTCGGCGCGCGCGCTCGCGCTCGCGGGCAAGTTGCAGGCGCGTGGAGCGCGCTTTTACGGCGCGTACTGGTGCTCTCACTGCCGGGACCAAAAGGAAGCGCTGGGGGCGGAGGCGATGAAGTTGCTCCAGTACTATGAATGTGACGCGAACGGCAAGGCCTCGCGCCGGGCCGAGTGCATGGCCGCGGGCATCAAGGGGTATCCTACGTGGGAGCTTGAAGGCGCTCTCTTCCCGGGCGAGCGCGACCTCGACGAGCTCGAGCGCATGCTCGCGGGCGAGGTCGAGCCCGACGGCCTCGTCGCGAAGAAATGAGGTTGCCTCGCGTGGTGCGTGCGGGAATGACCTGAGGTGCGCGTTGGACGCTCTTAAAACGGCCCGACAATTCGATTCTATGGAGACCCAAATCAGGCGACACACCGTTTTTGGGACGAATCCAAGTTGAGAACTTTGTGATCGGCGGTGCGCCGGAGCCGTCGTCGCTCGTCGGTCGCGGCGGCGGCGCGGCGGCGGCGGCGGGGTGGGCACACCAGGTAGGCGCGCGACGGTGGAGCCGATGTCGGCAATATACGAGCAGTATACGCCCAACTGGCCGTCGCCGACGCGTGTGTGTGCTCAGCACAGGGTGGCACCCATACTGCAGCATCATCGCGCAGCACCCGTGCTCGCGGAGCAGCCCCTGCAACAGCAGCCGCAGCCAGCGCCAGTGCCGCCGCAGCCACCGGCAGGAGCGCCAGCGGCAGCGCCGCCGCATCCCACGAAGCCGCCGTCGCACGCATCGTCTCCGTTCTCATTCCGGCCTTCGCATCGCCCCGCGCCACCAGCACCACCAGCGCCACCGGCGCCAGTTGCCGCAGCGGAGCACCCAGCCGACACTGGCCTCTTTCCCCCCGCCACCTCGTTGGAAACTGCAGCGATGCTGGGCAAGGAGCCGACACCGCGGTTGAGTAGGACGCTGCCTTCCAACGCCGAAATGCGCGACATGGGCTTCCGGCTGCAGCGCCTCGTAGAGGCGCTCCAGCACGCACGTATGCAAAAGTTCAACGTGATGTGCTACCGCACTCTCCTGACGGCGTGCCAAGAGGAGCCGACGGTGGAGCAGCGGCTGGCGCGCGCAGTCGAGCTAAGCGTTGGTCGGCGCGCTCAGACTTCCGCCGACGCGGCGCCCGAGGGCATGCTCGAGCCGCGGCGCCCCATGTTCGACTACAGCGCGGGGCTCCACTCGCAGGTGCCTCGGCGGAAGAGCATGGTCGTCTTCCTCAAGGTGGAGGCGCTATGGCCCGGCGGCCACGCGCACTTCCATCTACGTGTACGTGTCTTGCCGCTCGCACACCAGACCAACGGCGTCCCAGGCCTCGTCGTCGAGGCGTCGACGGACGCGCACGCCCTCGTGCTCGAGGCCCTCGAGCGCATGCCCCCGCACGCGCCTCTCGAGCCGCTGGTCGCCACGATGGCGCTCTCGCAGCAGGAGGTCCATGCGTCCGCCGTGCGCCGCGCGCGCATGCAGGCAGCTGGCCGCTACCTGGTCGATTGAGGAGAGCCTCCACGCACGCAGAGGATGCACGGCCCGCGCAGCTCAGAGGTGGCCATGAAGCTAAAAGCGACGGGGGTTGAGCCCCCGATCACCCGATGCGTGAGCCGCAGGGCGTGTATTAGGGCCGCTGCAACTCTGCAAGCCGGAGACCGACCGACGTGGTGTCGGACGGCCGCTCGACTGGTTTAATTACTATTCATCTACTTCAGAATCCAGCATCGTCCCCCACCACGCACGATTTTTGCCACCGACTACGCGTACTCTTCACAGCGACCGCTCCCTGTTCACAGCCGTGTGAGCGTAGAGTCCGGCAGTCGTCGGCCCTGCCCTGCACCATGTTCCCGGCCATTTTCCTCATCTCCGGACTGGCCCCTAACAAGTACGTCCCGCTGCCGCTGGGCACGGTCACGCCCAAGGGCTGGCTCCTAGACCAGCTCATCCTCCAGGCCGAGGGCCTTTCCGGTCACCTGGCGCAGTTCTGGCCCGACGTCCAGAAGTCAGTGTGGATTGGCGGTGGTGGTGATGGCGGACTGCATGAGCGCACGCCATACTGGCTGAACGGCATCGTGCCGCTCGCGTTTCTGCTGAGCAACGCCAACGTGACGCTCAATCCGGTGGTTGGCGTCTACAAGGCGGCCTCGCCTAACTCGCGTGTTGCGCTGAATGCGAGCCGGACGGCGAATGCCAAGGTGGACTGCGGCCACATGTTCCCGTCGATCCACGACGACCACAAGGCGTGGGCGCAGCACGGCGACCACAAGCACCCGCTTCTGGATGTGGACCTTCTTGCGCAGGTCGAGTGCTACATCGGGTACATCCTCGACCACCAATCGCCCGAAGGCTGGCTCGGGCCCGACGATGCCACGGACGCGGGTGCGCCGTGGGGCCGTGCGTACGTGCTGCTCAGCCTGGCCATGTACGCGGAGGCCAAGCCTGAGGCGGCCGCTCGTGTGCAGGCGGCCATGCTCCAGTACAACCTGTGCCTGTACGAGCGGCTTCAGAAGATGCCTCTTGTGAGCTGGGCACAGCAGCGCTGGCAGGAGATGGCCCTGAGCGTCGTGTGGCTGCTCGATCGCGGGGCGGCCGGTGAGCATGAGGAGACGATGCTCACGCTCCTGCGCCTGCTACACACGCAGGGCTCCGACTGGGAGGCATGGTTCGAGATGGGCACCTTCCCTTCTCAAGCCGGTGTGCGTGGCGCCAACAACCACAACGTGAACAACGCGCAGGCGCTCAAGTCCGCAGCGGTCCTCTACCGCTTCACGACGAACGCCTCGCTGGCCACGCTCTCGCGCACGCGCGTGGAGAAGTTGGATGCGCACTGCGGGCTGCCTACGGGCATGTTCGTGGGTGACGAGCTCATCGACGCCACCCACTCGCCCTCCCGTGGCATCGAACTCTGCGGAGTCGTTGAGGCCATGTATAGTTACACCGTCATGTTTGGCACCTTCGGCGAGGTTTCGACACTCGACCGGGCCGAGCGCATCGCGTACAATGCCCTGCCCGCCACGTGGGCCTCCCCCAAGGGCGGTGACATGTGGGCGCATCAGTACCTGCAGGCCGTCAACCAAATCGAGGCCAAGTACAACGATCCGCACGTGTGGACTCACGACGGCCCCGATGCCGAACGCTATGGGCTCGAGCCGAACTACGGCTGCTGCACCGCCAACTTCAACCAGGGCTGGCCCAAATTCGCACAAAATATCTTTTGGCTCACTCCCGACGGCGGCGTGGCTGTGGGCCTCCTCGCCCCTGCGGCCGTGACGCTGCCGCCGAGTGCCGGCTTGGGTCACTCCGAGATCAGCGTGGACACGGAGTACCCCTTCGGAGATGACGTCACCATCAGCGCCAAGGCCGACACGGCGCCCTTCCCCGTGTACGTGCGTGTCCCTGCGTGGGCTTCGGGCCAGGGCGCCGCTGCGATCCTCATCGAGGGCCAGCCGTCGCGTGACGTGTCCGCCCTCAACGGAACCCTCGTCGTCGCCTTCGTCGCACCTGTGGGGAAAACGCTCGTGGCGACGCTCCGTCTGAAGCCGGCGCTGCGTATCGAGGAGTGGGCGAAGAGCGGGTACTCTGTGCACCGCGGCCCGCTCATGTACTCGCTCCAGATCGCCGCCAACTTCACCGCGATTGCGCATCACTACGGCGACGACGACATGAGCAACGACTACGACACCGACGCGGCCAGTCCGTGGCGCTTCGCCCTGGTGGCGAACTCAGACGACCCGTCGGCAACCCTCAGCTTCGAGCAGCGTACCCTGACGAAGGGTGCCGCCCCCTTCAACCACAGCGGCTTCCCCGTCGTCGTACATGCGACGGTACGCTCACTGCCGAGCTGGGGCATCGTCACCAACGCCGCCGCCGAGCCTCCCGCCTCACCCGCGTGCGCCTCGGGATCGTGCGGAGCGCCCCAGTCGGTCGAGCTCGTCCCCTTTGGTTCAACCGACTTGCGCATCGGGCAGTTCCCGCTCGCATGAGGCGTGTGCGACAAGGTCTGCCTCCCATGGTCTCCTGAATCCTCAGTTCCACACCCGGGTTAGCAACGGTTCATCAGCGGGTCGTAGCGAGTAGCGTGTGGCGCCGGTGTGGGTGCCGGGGCCGGCGGTCGTACCGCCTGTGGAGCGAACTGACAACTGTGGAGACGCGCGCGCATCGTACAAAGATGTCTGTAGTAGGAGATTTGTGAGATCTAAGATAACACTCAAACGTTGGGCACGGTCAGCAGCCCGTTCCCGGCCAACTCGACCAACAGGACCAAGCGGCGAGCTCTGTCAGCCCACACACAGCCCCGAACCGTTCGAAATGCTCCACCCTATGGAGCGCGTCGAGGTGTCGTTGTAGTGATCTTGCCCTGGGTCGCGCAGCACAGGCGTCAAAGTTTTGCGGTCGCGGCGCGAGAAAGAAAATACCTTCTCGCGAGAAGTGAAGGACGAGCGCGCGTCAGGCAGATCCAGGTCGGCCGAGAGAAGCCTAGGCAAACCTGGACGCTGCGGACGGCTCGAGGCGAAGGCGCTACTCCTCTTCGGCCTGTGGGGAAGCTTGAAAGACCCCGGCGGCGGCTCATAGAACCCCGGGCCGATGATACTGGCGCGTGAGCGAAGAAATCTGGTCGTTTTCGTCGGATCGGCGAAAATTAGGCTCGGCGAGGCCGGTGGCGATGCTGAGCGGAAAAAGGAGCTCTGCTTCCGCTCCCCCTCGACCGAGCCCTTGAAGTACGTGCCCGGACCCACTTCCTCAGTCTCAATCTTCCATGGCACGGGGGTGGACAACTCGGAGCGGCACGCGCGGCGCATCTGGCTGAGGCGCAGCAGCTCCGAGCTGAAGCTGGTTGCATAGGTGCGTGGTGAGTGAAACACGTCTTTCTCGAACGTATGCGTGTCGATGTCGTTGTACTTGTCGACGCCCGGATCACGGGGTGGGGGGGCTCTGTCCCTCTCGCACGGCGTCTTGGGCCACGGCTGGCCGCGCTGGCTAGGTGCCAGTGGGCGGACCACGTTGAGATCGCCCTTCGGATCAGGCTCCTTGAACTCGTGCGGCTTGCCCTTTGCACCAACGCTCTTGCGAGACTTTGGACTGCCCTCGGATGCAGGCAAAATATTCTCATCGGCAGCCAATCCAGCCTGCATCGGGACTAATGTCGAGTCGCTTCCACGCGTCCCGGGACGAGGAGACTCGGCGGGCTCCGCCATGTTTCGGAAAAGTGAGAAGGATTTTTGTAACGTCGGTCTTTCGTCACTGTCAGATCCCTATGTCTTTTGAAACCGCTTAAGAGACTCCAAAGAGCGTCGGAACACACACGTTTCTCACATATCAGAAGTTCGCTCCTCGCTCACTTCTTCTTCTCCTTCTCGACTGCCTTGGTCGCCTTGGTCGCCTTGGTTGCGGCCTTGTCGCCGCCCTCCTTGCCAGCCTTGACGGCCTTGGCGGCGGCCGCCGCGCGCGACTTGACGCGTGCTGCGCGTCGCAGCTTCTCAGACGCGTCGGCGAGCGAGTCGAGGTGCGCGCCGCCGCCCTTCCTGGCGGGGGCGCCGTCCTCGTCGGCCTCGTCAGCCTCATCCGCATCGTCTTCAGCCGAGGGGAACTGAGCCTCGAGCTCGGCGAGGATGGCGTTCACGTGCGCCTGAGACGGGTCCGCAAAGTCGAGGAGAGCGGGCACGAAGGCCGCCCCCATCTCCTTGAGGTGAGCGATCGAATAGTGCGCCCCCGCACCGCGCCCAAAATCGGCGCCGCAGAAGGAAGCCTCGATCGTGAACGAGTTGGGCGTGGCGAACTGACGCGAAACCACCACGCGTCCGGTGGTATCCTTGGATCGAAGCACCTTGTACGAGCATCCAGGGAACGAGAAGTGGGGGCACTCAGCGAGCAGGCGCGGAAAGACTCGCTCGCGCAGCCGATTCGGCCCCTTGGTAATCTCACAGCCGTACGCGAACACGTTCCGCTTGCGTGAGTGCCCATGCAGGTCGCAGTAGAGGAGCAGCTGTTCGGTGGCCACGATGCCACGCATCAGTCGCTTGAGCGCGAAGATCGACGGCATCTTAACCTCATGGGGATCCTGCCACTGCCGGTTGAGGTCGACGCCAACGGCCGAGCAGCGGTAGTTGCCCAGCACGACGCCGTCCGGGTTGAGCATCGGCACAATCTTGAGCATGAGCATGCGTCGCAGCCGGCGGGCAGGCTCCGTGTCGGCAGTGACAGCCTCAAGCAACCCTGCCATCATCCACGACGCGTTCGATTCGCCTGGATGCACGCGCGCCGATACGACCACCACCTTGCGAGCGGCCACAACATCGGGCGGCGACGTAAAGTCGGTCACCGAGAGCAAGTCCACCGTATTGCCACCGTACGAGGTGCACAGCGTCTCGCGGCGCACGATGCGATCTGCGCCCCTGGCGCCCACGAGCGCGCTCGTGCGCGCCTGCTGCATGCTGTACGTGAACGGGTAGCACTGTGCGACATAGCACACGTCGTCCGCGTGCGGGAAGGTGATCGAGAACGTGAGCGAGTAGAAGTACGCTAGTGCGGGCTCGCCGCCGCCGCCGCCGCCGCTTTGGGAGGCGACGCCGCGGCCGCGGCCGCCGCCCTTTCGAGCCGGCGGCGGCTTCCTAGTGACTGCGTACGAGTACTGGTTCATGAAGTAGGCAATGTCGTCACCACAACGCCGCCAGCCGATGCCCTCGGCCGCCGCCGCCGCCTCCGAGTATAGAAGCGGCCGCATACCGCTGCTAAAGAGCGAGTCGGGCTTCATCATGTTGATTATGTGGAAGCGATAGGGCACGCCTGGAAGCATGCCGCGCACGCGGAAGAGGAACCACTGCGTGTGGCCCCGCGTGTTCACGTCGCAGTTGAGCACCAAATGATACTCCTTGGGGCCCACCTGCACCGCTCGCCGCAGGTTGGCAGACTCGAAGCCAGCGTCGAAGCCCAGCGACGGCGGCCCGCCCGCACCGCCGCCCGCGCCGCTGCTCGCACCGATGCTCGAAGGCCCAGCAGCGGCGGCGGGTGCTCCTGCCTGCGCGCCGCCGGCTGGTGTCTCTAAAGGGAAGGCTTCGTACACGACCCGCGGGTAGGTCGGCTCCGAGGGCGGCTGCGCAGCGGCAGCGGCTGCGGCTGCGGCTGCGGCCACCGCTGCCGCACCGCCGCCGGCTGGGGTGCGATGAGCGTAGGAGGCGAGAAGGCGCTCCGCCTCACTCGTGATCGACTTGACGATGAGCTCCGCATGGGTCTGTGGGACTGCCGATGCCGAGAGCTCCTCCGCAAAGGCGGGGCAAGAATCCATCCAATCCGCATGCCCACCATAGCGCATCAGCGCTTGAGGGACGGCGAGCGCGGGAGTCGCCTCCTCAGCTGCGGGCGCGGGGGCGGGCGCACCCGCCGAGCCGCACCCCTCATCGCCGCCCTTTGCCAGTGCCGCAGCCCCTGCTGAGAAGCTTGCGCCGAGGTCCTCGCCGCAATCGGAGTCGCCCGCCTCATCGTCGAGCTCGTCCGCCGCGCCCTCGCCCGCCTCGCCTTCGTCCGCGCCCGCCACGTCAACGCCAAACAGCCCGCGCCCCGCGCCCGCGCCCGTCTCCGCTACGCCGGTGCCTGGCTTCGTAAAGCCTAGATGGCTATGGAGGAGCTGGGTGGGAGGCGAGCGGGCGTGGTGCATGCGCCAGAGCACGCCCGCGCCGAGGCGGATAAGGTCGAGCTGCTCGACCGATGCGTGCGTCTGCAGCACTGCAAACACAATCCGGTACGCCCCCTGCCCGCCAAGCCGCACCGCCGAGTGCTCGTCAGAGACGATCGAGCGCAGCACCGTGAGCGCTGCGCGGAGCACCTCGACGCGGCGCAGGTGGGCAAGGATAGCGGCGAGCACGGCAGGCACGCCGCCCTCGCGCACCAGCGTCGCGATGTGCGACGGGTGCCGCGAAATCGCCACGAGCACGTTGAGTGCCGGCAGCACCATCTGATCGTTCTTGAGGTGCGCCAGGATGGCCGCCAGGATCACGGCGGTCCCATTCTCTTTGACAATCACCTGCACATTGGCCGCGTTGTGCGACACGTCTCCCAAGATGGTGAGCAGCGCCTGCAGCAGCTCTGTGTCCACGCAGTGGATGCGCTCCCGCAGGTTCTCGAGGATAGCGCTGATGCCGTCTTGGAGCCGCACGACGATCGACGTGAGCTTGGCGTCAAACTTGTACAAATGGCGGAGCGTGAGGACGGTTCCCTTGAGCAGCGCCTCGTTGCCGGTGGACGCCTTGAGTGCGTTTAGTACTGCGTGGATGCCACCCGCAGAGCAGAGCACCGCCAGCATTGCATCGGTCTTGGCGACCGAGAGGATGGTCTCGATCGCCTCGACGTTGATCGGCGTGCTCAGTAGCGTGCGCACGGACTCGACGTCGCGGCGGCGGAGCGCGACCGCGAGCGATGGAGCGTCAAACCGGGCCGTTAGCGGGTCTACGCCATGCTGCATCCTCTTCCTCGGAAAGACACCAGGAGCCCGAACCAGCGCGCGCGCGCCACTTGCTGTGAAGGGGATGTGAATGATTGAATTGAGAGCGGATCCGTCAAGAGTTTGGGTTGCCGTGCCGAGGGAAGGACGTGCTGTTCCGCGTGAGCGGCGTTATGCGGTTCGCGCTTTTCTCCTTACTGGCCGAGGCCGGCAGCACACGTGGCGGGCGTCGCCGTCCGAATTCGG
>Ga0164295_10003593_pt1 | contig 12431 bp, 10 predicted proteins | sample GEODES006metaG_FD_111798 | JGI IMG/M metagenome (GOLD analysis project Ga0164295, IMG submission 111798) | Oligotrophic lake water microbial communities from Sparkling Lake, Wisconsin, USA - GEODES006 metaG | ecosystem: Environmental > Aquatic > Freshwater > Lake | place: USA: Sparkling Lake...
GACCTTGTTTCAACCTTTGCCTTTGCGCTAGTAGGTGCACGAGTTGCTGCCAATAGAGGATTAGATTTTGGTGGAATTTTGTTTATTGCAGCCGTTGCTTCTCTTTCAGGCGGAACATTGCGCAATCTCTTTATGGGTCAACAACCACCATGGGTTCAATACCCATGGCTTTTTGCACCGATCGTTGCTGCATTTCTTATCACTATTGCACTGGGCACGAGGCAAGAAGTCGGCCGCTTTGCTCTTTCGCTAGACACATTGGGGCTAGCTGTTGCAACTGTGTCTAGTGTTCAGTTCGCACTTTCTTATGATGCACCATTGGTAGCAGCAGCAGTCCTCGGGTTAATCGGTGCGGTCTCTGGAGGATTGTTTCGAGACATCATGTGTCAAACAGAGCCCGTGTTGTTACACCGCGAAACCATAGGAACAGCATGCATATCTGGGGCGGTCATGTATTTGGGATTAGATGCAGCAAACCTCAATGAGGCCATCTCCGTTGTTGTTGCAGGAACTGTGATTGTCCTAGTGCGCGAGGTTTCAATTAAAAATAACTGGAACCTACCCACAGTCTTTAAGGGCAATTAATCTCTGGATTGACCACTTCGGTGGGTGTATCGGCCTAAGAAATCAGCTTTCATCTCGGCAAAGTTTCCATCCAGTAATGCCTGGCGCATCTGATCGACCAAGCGCACAATAAATCGCTCGTTGTGAATCGTGGCAAGGGTTGCGCTAATGATCTCTTTGCCACGGAATACATGGTGCAAATACGCCCGTGTGTAGTGCGTACAGGTGTAACAGTCACACTCATCATCAATTGGGGTGAAATCCCTCTTAAAACGGCTGTTAGACAGGTTAAAACGCCCCTCCATTGTGTACACAGCACTTGTGCGTGCAATTCTGCTCGCTAATACGCAATCAAAGGTGTCACAGCCGTTTTCAACGCCAACAAATAGATCTTCCGGGGCTCCGATGCCTAAAAGATGTCGTGGTTTATCTTCCGACAGGATTTGATTGACCCAGGAAACGATTGTCCCGAGTTGCCCCTTATCTAACGCCCCACCAATTCCGAATCCATCAAAGCATTGCCCACTAGATTCCAGCGACCCAAGATCGGTGGCCGCTTTTTTGCGAAGATCTTCATACTGGGCCCCTTGGATGACACCAAATAATGCTTGGTAGGGCTTAGTGCTGCGCTCATCGGTTAAGCGCTTGTGTTCATCAAGACATCTAATGGCCCAGGCATAGGTGCGATCCATGGCTAGCTCTTGATAGGGGCGGGTGTTATGCAAGGTGGTGCACTCATCAAAGGCAAACATTATGTCGGCACCGATCTGGTGCTGCACCTGCATGGAGACCTCAGGTGTGAAGCGATGCATTGAACCATCAAGGTGGCTCTTAAAGCTCACACCTTCATCATCAACATGTGCCAAACGATCTTTGTTGCCAGCAATAACATCATCTCGCCGGAAAGTTTGTGCATCCATTGCTAATACTTTTTTAAATCCAACTCCGAGTGATAGAACTTGAAAGCCACCAGAGTCGGTAAAGGTTGGCCCAGGCCAATTCATGAATTCGCCAAGCCCGCCAGCCTCATCCAGGATGTCTGCACCTGGCTGCAAATACAGGTGATAGGCGTTAGATAACAGTGCTTGTGCACCTAAATCTGCCATGGCCTCTGGCAGCACTGATTTAACAGTTGCCTTAGTGCCCACCGGAATAAATGCAGGGGTTTGAATAGAGCCATGAGGTGTATTGATACTTCCAACACGTGCAAGTGAATCACTTTCGGCGTGCTTGATATCAAATGTAAAGTTCAAAGTGCTACCAAATCTCAACTCGCGATTTCTCATCTAGCCATAATGCGTCTTTGTCTGTAACGCCGAACGCTTCATAGAACGGTGTGAAGTTCTTAACGATCTGGTTACAACGAAACTCTGCAGGGGAGTGCGGATCTGTTGCAATGCGACGGCGCATCTCTTCTGGGCGAACCTTGGCCCGCCATACCTGCGCCCAGGAAAGCATCAAACGTTGCTCACCGGTCAATCCATCGATGACAGGTGATTCTTTACCAGCTAATGAAATTTGGTAGGCCTTATAGGCAATTGTTAAACCGCCAAGGTCACCGATGTTTTCACCGATAGTTAAAGCCCCATTGACATGGACATCAGGTGCTTCTTCGGGGGAGAGCAGGTCATATTGTGCGATCAGAGCCTTTGTGCGCTCTTCAAATGCGGCTCGATCTGCATCGGTCCACCAGTTATTAAGCGCCCCATCACCGTCATACTTTGAACCCTGATCATCAAAGCCATGACCAATTTCATGGCCAATGACTGCGCCAATGCCGCCGTAATTAACCGCATCATCATGGTCTAGCCCAAAAAATGGTGGCTGCAAGATTGCTGCAGGAAAGACGATCTCATTCATCACCGGGTTGTAATAGGCGTTAACTGTTTGTGGGGCCATATGCCACTCATCCCGGTCAACAGGCTTACCAATCTTTGCCAGTTCATGATCCCTCTGGAACTTAATCACACGCCCGACATTTCCATAGAGGTCATCTGGTGTTGTCTGTAATGCGCTGTAATCACGCCACTTATCTGGGTAGCCGATCTTGGGGCGAAACGTACTGAGTTTTTCCAGCGCCTTCACCTTGGTATCAGGACTCATCCAGGCCAACTCAGTAATGCTGATGCGATATGCCTCTATTAAGTGAGCAACAAGTTGTTCCATTCGAGCTTTGGCCTCTGCCGGAAAGTACCTCTGCACATAGACCTTGCCAACTGCCTCACCCAAGGAGCCTTCGATCATGGAAACGGCGCGCTTCCAGCGCTCGCGAAGTTCAGGGGTGCCAGACAGTGTCTTGCCAAAGAATGCAAAGTTTTCTTGCACAAACTCATCAGACAGATAAGGGGCTGCGCCACTGATGATCTGCCACTTGAGCCATGCCTTCCAGGCATCTAGATCAAAGCTAGCCAAGATTGAGTTGAGGCCTTCAAAATAAGATGGCTGCTGAACAATGACAGAGTCCAAAACAATGGCCGGGATTTGCCCATCGCTGAGATAGAGATCCCAATCAAATGCTGGCATCAGAGCGGTTACTTCAGATCGGTTCATCTTGTTATACGTCAAGGTCGCATCGCGATCTTTCACCTGATCCCAGTGATGGCTAGCAATGCTAGTTTCAAGTGCCATTACTGTGGCAGCTAGTTCTTGGCCATTGGCAACTCCGGCTATGGCAAACATTGTGGCAACATGTGCCACATATGCGGTGCGAATATCTGCATACTGTTCTTCTCGGTAGTAGGCCTCATCAGGCAATGAGATTCCACCTTGTTGCAGATACATAATGTTTGTCGAAGCATCCTTCATATCTGCATAGATAAATGTGCCAAAGATTCCTGAAAGCCCACGCGCTTCAAGTTTGGTCAGCGTCGAAATAAAGCCGGTGAGCGATGTGATCGCATCTACTTCAGAGAGCTCACCTGCCATTGGCGCGCCACCCTTGGCGTTGACAGCATCTGCTGCCATGAAGGATGCATAGATGTTGCTGATCTTTGTGGCCTCATCCGTTCCCGTTGCACTCTCGATTATTTCTCGAACACGGGTTTCAGATTGAATTCGCAGGGTTATGAAGGCCCCATCGCTTGCTCGATCTGCTGGGATCTGGGCGGTTTTTAACCACCCACCATTGAAGTGGCGGTAGAGATCATCTTGGGGGCGAACTGTTGCATCGTGATGGGTGAAATCTAGCCCGGCTTTTTCTAAACTCACAATTAAATCCCCTTTATCAAAGTAGTTGAAGCTTCAACCTCTGCCGTAGACTGCACTCATGGCACGTGAAAACGCTACCGCACCGCGGTGGCTCAACCCCACCGAAATGAAGGCTTGGCGTGCATACATCCTGGCCAGCCGACATCTGATTGATCTCCTCGATGCCGATCTTGGTGAGCATGATTTATCAATGCCTGATTATGAAATATTGGTCCAGTTAAGTGAAGCCCCTGATCGCAAATTGCGAATGAGCGAGTTAGCCACAAACGCCTTGCTCTCTCGTTCCCGACTCTCACACCGAATGAAGGTTATGGAAAAGGCTGGTTGGGTAAAGCGTGAAGCATGCCCGGATGATAAACGTGGCTACTTTGCGGTGATGACAGCCAAGGGCTGGAAAGCCATTGTTACTGCCGCTCCCGATCATGTTGAGAGTGTGCGCATGAGATTTATGGATCACGTAACTCAAGCAGATCAACGGGTATTAGCTCAAATATTCGAGCGGATTGAACGTTCCTTACGGGACGAGAGTGTAGAGAGTTAAATATAAGTGCATAAAAAAACCCGCCACATAGAGTGGCGGGTTTTTTAATAAGCGATGCTTACTTAGCTGCTGCCTTCTTGCGACGGCGCTTCTTTGGCGCTGCTGCTGGAGCTGCCTTCTTGCGACGCTTTGGAGCTGCCTTCTTAGCTGCTGCCTTCTTGCGACGCTTTGGAGCTGCCTTCTTAGCTGCTGCCTTCTTGCGACGCTTTGGAGCTGCCTTCTTAGCTGCCTTCTTAGCTGCCTTCTTGCGCTTTGGAGCAGCCTTCTTAGCTGCTGCCTTCTTGCGGCGCTTCTTTGGTGCTGCTACTGCAGCAGCCTTCTTGCGGCGCTTCTTTGGTGCAGCTGTTGCTGCTGCCTTCTTGCGCTTCTTTGGTGCTGCTTTCTTTGCTGCGGCCACGTACTTCTCCTATCGGAATGGTTCGGATCCGTCACCCAAACCTGTTCATGGATAAGCGTGACATCAATTGGACAAAAATGCCAACATTTTGTAACAAAAATTTCAGTGCGTGTCGCAAATTTATATTTATATTTTTTTGTGCATGTATGGAAAATTCCATCAATTATTTTTTACTATGTAATGTTTTCCTACACATCAATAAAAATCCCACGAAAATGTGCCAAGTGATGAGTTTTCATCCTCTAACCCGGATTTACGCGTAATTTTCCCTCCATTTTTTGGTTTTCGAGGGCATATTTATCGATTCTGATGTCGAATTTTCTCTATTCGGGGATAAAAAGGGTAGTAACCCGACGGTAACAACGCAGTTACCGAAATACCCTAGGTGAAGGTGTGGGAGGGGGCGGGAAATTGGCCGGTGCGAACATCATCGGCAAACTCAGTAGTTGCAGCCAACATCTCTGCTCGCAAGTTGCGATATGCCTTTGCTAGCTTCGGTGCTTTCTTGGTGATGCCCATTAAATCTGTCCAGACAAGGACCTGTGCATCGCAATTAACTCCGGCACCTATTCCGATAATTGGGATGGTTAATTCAGCGGTGATTCGGGCTGCTAATTCGGCAGGCACAAGCTCTAAGACAATGGCAAAAGCACCTGCATCTTGCAAGGCTTGCGCAGCCTTCAGAATTACATCACCATCGGTGCGGCCTTGCACTCTGTAACCACCTAATTGATGCATAGATTGAGGGGTCAATCCCAAGTGGCCCATCACTGGAATTCCACTAGTGGTTAGCTTTTTTACGGTCTCTGTATGGGCACCCTCAAGTTTTACCGCCATAACTCCAGACTCTTTGAAAAAACGAATAGAAGTTGCCAGCGCTAATTCGGGGGATGCTTCATAGGATCCGAAGGGCAGATCTGCAACAACCATTGCTCGCTGTGAGCCTCGGACTACTGCTCGAGCAAGGGGGATTAACTCATCGACTGTTACAGGAATCGTGTTCTCTTCACCTAAGAAATTGTTGCCCGCGCTATCGCCAACTAGCAGGACAGGAATACCGGCCTCATCAAATATTTCAGCGGTCATAGATTCATAGGAGGTCAGCATCGCCCATTTTTCACCGCGCTCTTTAGCAGCGGCCAGATCCACAATGGTGATGCGTCGATGCAGCGCACCGCCATAGAGTGATAGTGCATTGGGATTACTCATTGCTTCCTCTCCTCGAAGCCACCTTGGTGGTCCCCGGGTACACGACACAGGGTACCCCCGTTACACTTGAAAAATGAAGTTGCGCGTGGCGCTGGCCCAAATCAACCCAACGGTTGGAGACCTTGCGGGCAACGCCGCTTTGATTAAAGAGTCAGTTCGCACCGCCCAAGCACAGGGTGCCAATCTGATCGTTTTTCCTGAAATGATCTTGACCGGATACCCGGTTGAAGATTTAGCGCTCCGTCCCTCCTTTCAAGCAGCCAGCATTGCAGCTGTTGAAGAAATAGCAGCCAGCATTACAGGTGATGTGGTCGCTGTTATTGGCTACTTAGACAAAGGACCAAAGAACGCTGTTGCACTCATTCATGATGGAAAGATCATGGCTAGATATGTAAAGCGCCATCTTCCTAATTACGGCGTCTTTGATGAGTACAGAAACTTTGTAGCAGGTGATGAGGTCCTTATCGTTCGAATCCATGGCGTTGATGTTGCCGTGGCAATCTGTGAAGATATTTGGCACCCGATCGATTCCATTGCAGCTCTCACGCCTGGATTATTGGTTGTTCCCAATGGTTCACCATTTGAAAGAAACAAAGATGATGTGCGATTGGCACTTGTGCAAAGCAGGGCCAAGGAAATAGGAGCACCTGTTGCCTATGTCAACATGACAGGCGGGCAAGATGATTTGGTCTTTGACGGCGACACAATCGTTGTTGGCAAGGATGGAGGACTCCTTGCAAGGACCGCCCAGTTTGATGATCAACTCATAGTTGTTGATATCGAGTGCAAGCAAGGCTCCTCTGAGCCACATGTTGTGATTTCCCAAGAACCAACAGAACACTCACAACCAATTGATTCTGCAATAGCAAAGCCACTTTCAGATGAGGCCAAGATGTGGCAGGCACTTGTAATGGGACTTCGTGATTATGTTGGCAAAAATGGATTCAAATCCGTTGTTGTTGGACTCTCAGGTGGAATTGATTCAGCACTGGTCGTTGCCATTGCAATCGATGCCTTAGGTGCCAAGCGGGTTAACGCTGTTGCAATGCCAAGTAAGTACTCTTCGGCGCATTCATTAGAAGATGCCCAGGTCATGGCAGATGCCACTGGCATTCACTTCAGGATCACGCCAATTGCACCCATGGTCGATGCCTTTTTGGAAAACGTGGTTTTAAAGGGCTTGGCAGAAGAGAACCTGCAGGCACGTGTTCGGGGAACAACGTTGATGGGTATTTCAAACCAAGAAGGCCACCTCGTGCTGGCAACAGGAAACAAGAGTGAGTTAGCTGTCGGCTACTCCACCCTTTATGGCGACGCTGTTGGCGGCTTTGCTCCGATTAAAGATATTTATAAGACCGATGTGTGGGCACTTGCTCGATTTCGAAACGCCCTTGCGCTAGAGCGCGGGGAGAGTCCACCGATTCCACTTAATTCAATTACCAAAGAGCCAAGCGCCGAACTTCGACCAGACCAGAAGGACTCTGACTCTTTGCCAGAGTATGAGCTGTTGGATCAGGTGCTGCGCGCCTATGTTGATGCCGATCATGGATACCAGGTGCTACTTGCCGATGGTTTTGATCCTGAGTTAGTGCGCCGTGTTATTTCGATGGTTGATAAGGCTGAGTACAAGCGCCGCCAGTATCCACCTGGCACCAAGGTATCAAGCCGAGCATTTGGGAAAGATCGCCGTCTACCGATGACCTCACGCTGGAATGAGCAGTAATATTGCAAATCATTTGCAACTCGCTTAAATAATTCAATTCAGTAGAATGTGCACATGCTCTCGATCATCAACTGGTTATTTACACGAAACCGTGTTGTTGATTTCTGCCTGTCTACATCCTGCAGCTGCTAATAATTTTGCTTGTTCCCAGCCAATTTAATTTTTTTAAACAATCTACTTTTACAGGGAGAATTATGAAGATTTATAACAGCATCACAGAAATTTTTGGAAACACACCATTACTACGCATCAATAAGATCACAGATGGCGCTGCCGGACATGTGTATGCAAAGTTGGAGTTTTATAACCCAACATCTTCTGTGAAGGATCGCCTCGGAGTTGCAATGATCGATGCTGCCGAAGCAAGTGGTGAGCTAAAGCCAGGCGGAACAATTGTTGAAGCAACATCTGGAAACACAGGTATTGCAGTGGCAATGGTTGCAGCTGCTCGTGGATATAAGGCGATCATGACAATGCCAGAGTCTGTTTCAAAGGAGCGTCGCAAGCTAATTCGTGCCTATGGGGCAGAGCTAGTGCTCACTCCTGCTGCCGAGGGCATGAAAGGCGCGGTTGCTGCTGCAGAAAAACTTGCAGAATCTGGTGCTGTGTTGGTGCGTCAGTTTGAAAACGAAGCAGGTCCATTTATTCACCGCACGACAACGGGACCAGAAATCTGGCGCGATCTAGATGGCAAGGTGGATGCATTTGTTTCAGGTATTGGTACTGGCGGAACCATTACAGGAACCGGTCAATACTTAAAGGAAAAGAATCCTGCAATCAAGGTCTTTGGTGTTGAGCCTGCTGCATCACCAATTTTAAATGGTGGAGAGCCAGGGCCTCACCCAATCCAAGGAATTGGCGCGAACTTTATTCCTAACGTTTTAGATCGCACTGTTTATGATGAAATTTTGGATGCAACTGCGGCTGATGCAATTGAGTATGCACGCCGTGCAGGAGCAGAAGAGGGCTTCCTTGCCGGAATTTCATCTGGTGCAACTTTGTGGGCAGCATCGCAAGTTGCACAGCGTCCAGAGTTTGCAGGTAAAAACATTGTTGTTATCTGCGCTTCAAATGGTGAGCGTTATCTATCAACAGTTCTCTATGAGGATTTGGTTGATTAATTAATGCCAATCCTAAATCGCATCATTGAAGACCTCGATAACGCACTGAGCCATGATCCTGCGGCGCGCAATCGTTTAGAGGTCGCTCTGGCATACCCTGGTGTGCATGCGATTTGGGGACATCGAATTTCACATTTCTTATGGAATCACCGTCTCAAGTTAATTGCGCGCATCCATTCTAATTTGGTGCGCTCAACAACAGGGATTGAAATTCATCCAGCAGCAAAAATCGGACGTAGATTCTTTATCGATCACGGTATGGGTGTTGTTATCGGTGCAACTTCAGTCATCGGTGATGATGTGATGATGTATCACGATGTGACGTTGGGGGCACGCGGCATTGAAAAGGGTAACCGTCATCCAACAATTGAAAACAATGTGATTATCGGTGCTGGCGCACGAGTGCTTGGAAATGTCACTATAGGAGAAGGATCTCGAATTAGCGCCAACGCGGTCATTACAAAAGATTTAGCGCCAAAAACCCTGCTGGATCACGCTGACTTCTTTGTCATCTAGGGGTAGTTAACACAGCCGTAACCTGCATTTGTAACAATTCGGCTTATGTCTTCAGACCTTAATAAGCAGCAAGAGTTTGTGCTTCGTACCCTGGAAGAGCGCAATATTCGTTTTGTGCGTCTGTGGTTTACGGATGTATTGGGCTTCTTGAAATCTGTAGCAATTGCTCCAGCAGAGCTTGAAAATGCTTTTGATGAAGGAATTGGTTTTGATGGTTCTTCAATTGAAGGTTTTGCGCGTGTGACTGAGTCTGACATGTTGGCAAAACCAGATCCTGCAACTTTTTCTATTTTGCCATGGCGCACAGAAGCACCAGGGGCAGCTCGAATGTTTTGTGACATCACAATGCCAGATGGTTCATCATCACCTGCTGATCCCCGTAATGTTTTGCGCCGCACATTGGATAAAGCAGCTGCCATGGGTTACACCTGTTACACCCATCCAGAAATCGAATTCTTCTTATTTAAGAACAGCCCTGAAAAAGGGATTGCACCGGTACCTGTGGATCAAGGTGGGTACTTTGATCACACACCTGCTGCAGTTGGCCATGACTTTCGTCGACAAGCCATTACATTGCTTGAAGCAATGGGTATCAGCGTTGAGTTTTCACACCACGAAGGTGGACCAGGACAACAAGAGATTGATTTGCGAGATGCAGATGCATTAACAACGGCAGACAACATCATGACTTTCCGCCACGTGATTAAAGAAGTTGCAATGGATCAAGGATTCCATGCCTCATTTATGCCAAAACCATTTACAGATCACCCAGGAAGCGGCATGCATACCCATGTTTCATTATTTAAAGGCGAAGACAACGCCTTTTATGATCCGACGGCAGAATTTAATCTCTCAGCTGTTGGACGTTCCTTTATTGCAGGACTCATTAAGCACGCACCAGAGATAACTGCGATCACAAATCAGTGGGTCAATTCTTATAAGCGTTTGCATGGTGGGGGAGAAGCACCTGCCTTTGCCAACTGGGGACAAAGTGACCGCGGGGCACTAGTGCGCATTCCTATGTATAAACCGAAAAAGGAAAACTCAACACGAATTGAATTCCGATCACCAGATACTGCCTGTAATCCATATCTTGCCTATGCCGTGATGTTGGCAGCAGGATTACAGGGCATTGAGGGACAGTATGTTCTCAGCGATTCAAAGGATGCAGTTGCGTTGCCGTCAAATCTGAATGAAGCAATTGCCGCAATGGAAAATAGTGAGTTAGTCCGAGAGACCTTAGGGGCACATGTATTTGAGTATGTGCTGCGAAATAAGCGCGCAGAATGGCTCGATTACAGCCGTCAGGTCAGTGCACATGAACTTGATCGTTATTTGCCCGTCCTTTAATACACCCGTTACCCTTAGCAGGTGAACTTCCCTCAGCAGCTCCCATCAAAGATGCCGGTGCATCGCTATGAGCCTTTTCACCCCATAGATTTGCCAGATCGCACCTGGCCAAACAAGAAGATTACACAAGCACCTAAGTGGTGTTCAGTTGATCTTCGAGATGGAAACCAAGCGTTAATTGATCCGATGGACACACCGCGCAAGTTAGCGATGTTTAAGCTTCTAGTTGCGATGGGATACAAAGAAATCGAAGTTGGATTTCCTAGTGCCAGCCAGACTGATTTTGATTTTGTTCGAAGGATCATCGATGAAAAGTTGATTCCTGATGATGTTGTCATTCAAGTTTTAACTCAAGCCAGAGAGTCTTTAATTGTTCGCACATTCGAGGCGATCAAAGGCTCTAAGCAAGCCATTGTTCACCTATATAACTCCACCTCAACATTGCAGCGCCGGGTTGTTTTTGGGCTAGATAAAGAAGGCATCAAAAAGATTGCTACCGATGCTGCCAAGATCTGTCTGGATCTAGTTCCTACTGTTCCTGAAACCAAGATTTCATTTGAATACTCACCTGAGTCATATACAGGAACCGAGCTTGAGTTTGCAGTTGAAGTTTGCAACGCGGTCAATGATGTGTGGAAGCCGACGCCGCAATGGAAGACCATCATGAATCTTCCGGCAACAGTTGAAATGGCAACACCCAATGTCTATGCCGATTCCATCGAATGGATGTGTCGTAACTTAAACAACCGCGAAAATGTGATTGTTTCACTGCACCCTCACAATGACCGTGGCACAGGTGTTGCAGCAGCCGAGCTTGGTTATTTAGCAGGTGCTGACCGCATCGAAGGAACTTTGTTTGGAAACGGTGAGCGCACCGGAAATGTTTGCCTTGTAACCCTTGGCATCAACTTAGTAACTCACGGCATCGATCCACATATTGATTTCTCAAATATCGATGAAGTTCGTCGCACCGTTGAATACGCCAATCAATTGCGTGTCCCTGAACGTCATCCTTATGGTGGCGACCTTGTCTTTACTGCGTTTTCTGGTTCTCATCAGGATGCAATTAAAAAAGGATTTGATCACTTAGCACGTGATGCAAAAGCTGCTGGTAAAGAGGTACGTGATCACACGTGGGCTATTCCTTATCTGCCAATTGATCCTCTAGATATTGGTCGCTCATATGAAGCAGTAATTCGTGTGAACTCACAATCAGGTAAGGGCGGTGTTGCATACTTGATGAAGAACGAGCATCACCTTGATTTGCCTCGCCGTCTGCAAATTGAGTTCTCTAAAATTGTGCAGGCAAAGACTGATGCCGAAGGTGGCGAGGTAAGTTCTGAAGATTTATGGAATATCTTTGAAGATGAGTACTTGCCAACAGATGGTGCGCCATGGGGACGATTCCGTCTTAAGGGATTGTCACAAAGTTCTGTTCTAGGTGAAGATGTTTATTTGACAGTTTCACTTACAGATCGCGGAGAACTGCACGAACTCAAAGGACAAGGCAATGGTCCAATTGCAGCCTTCTGCAATATTTTGCAGGCATACGGAGTAGATGTTCGAGTACTTGATTACTTCGAACATGCATTAGCTGCAGGTGGCGACGCCTCTGCTGCTGCCTATCTTGAATGCGCAATCGAAGGCGATGTCTTTTGGGGCGTTGGAATCGATCCCAACACCACAACCGCTTCATTAAAAGCGGTCGTGTCTGCGATAAATCGCGCAATTCGCTAATCCACGCACTACCTTTACCCGTATGAGTTTGTACCGGGATGAGGCAATTGTTTTGCGCACTCAAAA
>Ga0164295_10003595_pt1 | contig 12430 bp, 8 predicted proteins | sample GEODES006metaG_FD_111798 | JGI IMG/M metagenome (GOLD analysis project Ga0164295, IMG submission 111798) | Oligotrophic lake water microbial communities from Sparkling Lake, Wisconsin, USA - GEODES006 metaG | ecosystem: Environmental > Aquatic > Freshwater > Lake | place: USA: Sparkling Lake...
CCTCGAAACAACAGAACCTTGGCATCGTGCCCGCCGCCGGTCCCATTGCCAGCAGTATTGCCGGCGGGGTAGCCGTCGCCAGTGCTGCTCAGCCGCCACTCGCCCTTTCTTCTGCGTCCGCCACCAACTGCGCATCTGCTAGCGCTCGTGCTGCCAAGACTTCCGCTATCGAGCGGGCCCGCGCCTCGCCGCGTGCCTTCTCCGCGCGCACCTCCTCGCAGCGCAGTGCCGCGGCGCCGATGCCCGACGAAATGATCCGGGCATCTGCTCCACCCGTGCAGCTCTGGCCACCGCCGCCGCCCTCAGCAGCCTCAAAATCGTCGCATCGCCCGTCGCCCACAACCTCGTGCATGCTGTCACCTGAGCTTTCGCCTCAGCAGCAAACCTTCCGGATCCAGGTAGCGCCCACGCCGATGCCACCGACAACCAGTGGCGAGGCGAGCGACACGCCGGCTGCTGCTGCTGGCTGCTTTGGGCTCTGCTTGTTCTTCGGCTGTGGGCGCAAGCACGCGAAGCGAGCGCCGGTGAGCCCTGTCTGCAGCCCCGTCGGTTTCCCCCTCGTCCTCGGCAACAGCCGGAGCGTCAACACCAGCGGAGGGAGCTTCTGGACACCGGCACAAACGCCGGCGGCGCCATCGACCGCCTCATCCAGCTGCTCCTCATCCAGCTGCTCCTCGAGCTGTTCCTTCCGGTCCGCCGACTTCATGGCCGCCTCGTCGACGACGGGGAGTGTCACGGGCGCACGCCTCTCGCCGCCACCGACCGCCCACACGTGTGGCTCTCTTGCGGAGACGGCAGAAGAGGCAGAGGAAGAGGCAGGGGCAGAGGAAGGGGCAGAGGCAGAGGCAGGGGCAGGGGCAGAGGCAGGGGCAGGGGCAGAGGCAGAGGCAGAGACGACTGCAGCAGCGACAGCGACAACGTCAACCAAGGCATGCAATACAAAAGTACGTTCCGGCAGCGTTCGGCCGACCCTGAACCCTCGGAGCTCCTCGCCTAGAAAGTTGGGCGGCAGTGATCCAAAGCTCGACGCCAGTACACCTAACATGACACGCCCGACGGCTGCCTCGCTCCTCATCTCCCCCTTCAAGCTGTTCCTCCGTTCGCCGCCGCCTGCCAAGCCCGCCAAGCCCGCGACGCCACCAGTGGTGGTGCCGCGTGCGCCTCTCGCGCTGGCGGCGGCAGCGGCGGCGGCCCCAGCCTCGACGAGCCCGCGTGCGTCGTCGCCGCGTGCTTGGACGCCCCGTGGCACGGCGGTAGCGTTGCCGGTGGGTGCGCAACGGCTGGGTGTGCCGGGCGCGCAGCGCTTGGGCTTTGACCCCGCCCGCCTTACGGCCGCCGAGATGACGGAGGAGCAGCGAGCGGCCGCCGCGGCCTTCGGCGAGCTGCTAGCGGCTAAGGAGGCAGCCGACGTGCTTCATGCGCACGCGGCGCTGCTGACGGCGCTCCACATCGACGTGCTAGGACGGCGCGGTAGCAGCGTGCTCACCGCCGACACGCCGTCGCTGCTGCCGCTGCTAACTGAGGCACTGATGCCGCTTCTCCCCCATCGTTCGCGCCAGCTCCTCGCACAGCTGAGCAGCCGCGCGGCGCGGGCGCAATACTCGGCAGCCGACATGGACGCGCGAGGTCAACGGCTGCCGAGAGAGGCGGCGCGGCGACGCGCGGTCATCATCGGCGGCGGCCCGATTGGCCTGCGCTGCGCCATCGAGCTCGCTTTCCTCGGTCTGCGCGTGGAGGTGCTCGAGAGCCGCGAGCGCTTCGGCCGGCTGCAGGTACTCCATCTGTGGGAATGGGTCGAGCTGGATCTCATTGATCTGGGCATCAAGTTCATCGATCCGTCTATCTTTAGCGGCGCCGACTTTCGACATGTGCAGACCTCGCAGCTGCAGCACTCCCTGCTCAAGGTCGCGGTGCTCCTTGGGGTGACTGTGCGTTTCAACTGCAAGGTCGCAGACCCGCGCTCGCTACAGAGCTACCTCTCTGCCTCCTTCTTCACGCCGCGCCCACCGTCGCCGCGCAAGCCGGTTGCGATGGCGTTGCACACGAAAAGCGACTCGAGCAGCGCGCCAGCGCCGCGTTCGCCGCTCGGCATGCTCCACAGCGATGCGAGCAATTCGCGCACTGGCGCGCGCTCGGTTACCAGCGGCGCCACCTCGAAGAAGCGCTCTGGCGGCGGTGTGGACGAGCGTCGCGCACGAGCGATGGCGCCCAAGGGCGGTGCTCCGGGTGAGCCTCCGGACGTGCTCGTGGACGCGACGGGTGCGCGTTGCGAGCTCTTCGAGAAGCTCGGCCTCACGCAGCTCTCGACCCGCTTCGCGCGCGCGACGTGCATCGTGGTGCACCTGCAGAACCACAAGACGGTCGAGGAGATGCGTCTCCCGGAATCGACCTGGTCGCAGCAGTACCACCAACAGACCTTCGCACAGCTCGCCCGGAACGGCTGCGTGCTTCAGAACATCGTGTACTACCGCAGCAGCGGCAACTTTGCCGACTGCGCCACACACTATTTCGTGATGACCTCGGATCTGGAGGCGCTCATGGTCGCGGGTGCAGTGCGTTCGCTCAGCGTGCCCGAGCCGACGTCGCGCGAGAACGTCGACCGCTCTAAGCTCGAGGCGTATGCGCGCCAGGCCATCAGCGCTTTCGTGCCTGCGCTCGCGCAGCAGCCACTCGTCCCCGATCAGCTCCAGATCTTCGACTTCTCGGAACGCAAATCGTCCAACCGCGCGGCGATCCTTGTGCCCGGCGCCACGCTTGGCGGCTCGCCCGCTTCTCGCGTACTCGTGACGCGTGTGGGCGACGCGCTGCAGGAGCCCTTCTGGTGACTGATGACCACTGATGACCCTTGATGACCACTGATTGCCACTGATCACTTCTGATGATCACTGCTCGGCTCCGTCGAGTCGCTCCAGGCCCGAAGGCCTCGGCATCAACCGCGGCTTCTTCCACGTACTCGACTGTGCTGACATGGTGCAGGGCTACTCGGTGCTCCGCCGGTACGGCGCGCGAATCTCCGACGCCGAGTACCAAAAGCTCCTCGACCGGCGCGAGGCGCTGTTCGCGTACACGAAGCGCTTGAGCGGCGTCAACCGGCTGACCGAGCTCAAGGCGCCCACAGACGCCGCGGACAAGAAGCAGTTTGCGTACGCCATCGACCCGTACACACGGTACGCCTTGCTGCCCCTGGACCTGCCGCCGCTGCCCCAGCCCGCCGTCCTCGAGGAGGAGGCCGATAAGCGCTTCTTCCGCATCTAGTCGTTGTGGCCATCGGGTGGCCATCGGGGAAGACGTGAGCGACTCAAGGGTAGCGGCCACGAGGTGGTACCTTGGGTTGGAAGAGGAGAGACAAGAGACAACGACGGCGCCCTTGTGCCCGCGAGGAGCGCGGGCAGGCGGTGTGACGTGTCGATGGAGCCGCCAGAGCACCGTGATGGCGGATGCTGGCATGCTGCCAATGTGCAGGGATGGCGTGTATCCTCTCACGGTGGAGAGTCTGAGCGTGCGCGCCGGACCTTGGAGGCTTGGCGCAGCCGCGTCGTGGTCTGCCGGTGGGAATTGGAGCGCTATTGAGTCGAGTCTCGAGATGATTCACCGTTCGGTTTAGAGAGGCGGTTCGCCCTTCCGGCCCCGCCCGGCCGGTCGCACGACGGCACGTGCGAGGCAGCACGTTTTAATACCGCGGTAGGTGTATTTGAATATCGTGTATTGGAATAAAAATGGCGGGGCCCGGGGCCGCCCAGGCCGCAGCGTCCGAGGCGAGGCGGCGCCCCTAAGGTGCCCTTGCCCCGCGCCGGGGCGGGCCCGGGCGCTCCTCGTCGCACACTGAGTGTCACTGATGTATGGACGCAAACGACCGGAGACGCTCACCGACCGAGTTGCGCGACGATGAGCGGATCTCAAGACCCTAGCCTCTCGTCGCGATTCGCGCGATGGAACCGCTGTCGTCTGTGCCGCTCAGAGGAACTGCCTGAAATCCAAATCTTTGATCGGGCTGTCGGGTGGCGTCATCACTGTGTAGGGAGGCGATTGCAGGATGGTGGAGCCGGCGCGCGTTCTGGCTGCCATGATGCTCCCGGGGACTTCATACATCGAGGGTAGGCGCGCGGCTGGCGCGTCCGGCGAGCCACCGACCTCGCTTGGGTGCACCCGGCCGGGCACGTAGCGCACGCTCGTGCCCACCCACATGAGGTTGGGTTGGTGCCACAGGGTGCCGTCTGCAAGAGGCCTCGAGGGCGCGAGGGCGGCCGGCGAGGGCGGCTCGGCGCCGGGAGGTCGACTTGCGACGGCCCGGGCAAGCGCAAGGACGTCGCCCTCCTGACGACGACGTTTACCTGGAGGGCTGATGCTCGCCGGGGTGGTGGGCACGGGCGTGGCCCTGTCCGAGCGAACGACTCCACCCGGCAGCAGCGGTTGCTCATCCCCTGGCAGCGACCCGAGTTTGCTGGGCGTGGCGAGCAAGTTGGATGTGCCCTCTCCAAACACGAGCAGCGGCGACTCGGACTCGTCAGAGCCCGCGTCGGAGTCACCGCTGCTCCCCGCCTCAGCTGGCTGGGCATAGCGTCTGCAGCAGCAGCGTAGGAAGCAGAACCCAATCATCATGAGCAGCGTCGCAAGTGTGAGCCAGCGGGCCCATGGCGACCAGGCAAGCACCTCGGCGCGCACGGCAGCGCGCACGTACTCCGATTCGTGCCGCGCGAGCGATGCGTAGTCGCCGCCGCTCATTGCGTGCTCCATGCTCACCAGCCCGTGCTCGAGCCCGTACGCCAAGCCCTCAGCGCCGTGCCACACGACATTGAGCTCATGCGCCGCGAGGTGCTCGACGATCGGTAGCTCGTGCGACAGCGCGCTGCCTACCATCTTGAGCGCTCCCGGGTGCAAGGGCGGCGCGGGCGGTAGCGAGGGCGGGCGCGACGGTGCGGGCGATGGCGATGGCGAGGGTATCGATGGTGACGGCGGCAAGGTTGGCGGCTGCGGCGAGCTGGGCGGGAGAGTTGGAGAGGGCGGTGGACGCGAGGGGGGCGGCGGCACGGTCGGCGAGGGAGGGGGCGTCACTGGGCTCGGCGGCGGCGGTGTGGGTAGCCATGGTGGAGACGCCGGTGCCGGCGATGGCGAGGGCGGCGGCGGGAATGGCAAGGGCAACCATGGAGGCAACGGCGGCAGCGACGGCAAGGGAGGCGATGAAGGTGGAGGAGAGGGCGGTGGTAGCGAGGGCGGCGGTGGCGGCGGAGGCAATGGCGGTGGTGGCGAGGGCGGCGGTGGCGGCGGAGGAAAGGGCGATGGTGACGAGGGCGGCGGTGGCGGCGGAGGAAAGGGCGGTGGCGGCGAGGGCGGCGGTGGCGGCGGAGGTAAGGGCGGTGGTGGCGAGGGAGGCGGTGGCGGCGGACTCTTTGGCGAGGGCGGTGGGTGATCGGGAGGTGGCAGCGGTGGGGGGGGTCGCGGCGGTGGCGCGGGCAGACTTGGCGGCGGGGGCTGACTGGGCGGCGCGTAGGGTGGCTCGGGCGGGCCTGGGTTGATGACGAATGTGACCTTCAGCGCATACCCTGTAAACAACTCAACGCCGCCAAGGAGTAGCAATCCAGCGAGTGCACACAGCACGCCAACAAGCCAGTGCGGCCACGGCAGCGGGCGCGGCGGCGGGTTCAAGCGCGCCATCTTCGAGGACGAGGCCGGGTCAAGCGGCAAGTCGGTTTGAGCCCACCGGAGCTTCGGTACCTCATCGCTGCTGGTCGAGGCGACTGGAAGGTCGTTGTCGAATAACGACGCGCCCCCCTCCGCCATATTCCAATTGTCGAGTGCCGGCGGGCTCAGTACTGGTGTATCCGAGCTTCTCTTCAAGCGGGAGTCAGCGGCACTCCTGGTACGAGCCCGCGTCCATGACAAGTACAAGCCCGACGCCACGTCAAGTGGCACGAGCAGCTCGTGCGACGCGCGCGCCGCAAGTCGAATCTCGCTCAGCGTGTGACACTTTGCGGTCTTCAGCGCCTCGGCCGGGCTCTTGGCTTCTCGCGCCTCCTCAATCGTGATGGCGGGTACGGATCCAGATTGTTGAAGCTCGGTGAGAAGCCGTACGCGAGTGCGTAAGGACAGCGTGCGGAACGAGTCGGCGGTTCGCGCAAGTCGCGCCGAAGACGGTCGCGCTCGTCTCGCCGAAGACGGAATCGCGAATGGCGGCACCATCCGTGGCTCCATCTTTCGGCAGTTTTGGAAAGTAACTCAAACTGCTTTCGCTACCCCCCCCCCCCCCCCCCACATGTGTTGGTCCGCATGCGCCATCCGTATCCATCGGGCCGGCCCGGAGTCCCCATTAGTGTCGACATTAGTGGCGTGTGCGCATCTTGTGCGCGTGCGGGTCGGTGCACTCGATCGGGTCGTTCATTTTGCGCAGCAGCACCTGCGTCGGGTGGAGCTCCCGCTCGGCGGTACGGATCAGGTCGGGCACGGCGCCTGCCGACGGGTTCGTTTTGGTGCGCGTGAAGCCAGATGTCTCCACCTTGATGTGAGCCCCGTCGACCGGCTTGGCACCGCGCGCGGCCGCCAGGTCGATCAGCGTGGGCGAGCGCGCCACCAGGTCGCCATACTTGTCCACCTTGAAGTTGGCACCCGGGTACCCGATCGAAGAGATCATGTAGTGCGACTCAGCGTCCACGGGTGGCGAAGTCCTTTCGAGCTCGTTGTTGCCGATCGCGAAGCCCGATGTCATCTTGCGGCCGGAGATACGCTCGGGCAGGCTGTACGGGTCGGGCGCGGGCGAGACCGCGACCTCGGGCTCGACAAAGACGAACCCGCCCGTGAGCATGTGCGCGCCGTGCGTCGCCGCGCCGCGCGTGAACCCGGTCTTCTCGGGCGGCGCCGGGCGCATCGGCGCCGTGGTGACTCTGCTCGGATGCGGCACCGCGATGTCGCCAAACTTGTCGGCGACCTGCATGCGCTCGCGCGTCATGATGCCTAATTTGCCCCAGCGTGCCGTGTCCGGATCGATGTAGTCGGTGTGCGTGAGCGTCTGCGTAGCCCAACCGCTCATCTTCTGATCCTTGCGGCTCACAGTGAACATTGCGGAGGCTGCCAGTTCTGCGGCCTCGTTCAGCGCGCCGTATTTCGGAATGGCCGGCGTGGAGTAGGCGAGTGCGGTCGTTGGGGGCTCCGCCGGCTCCGGCCCACGCGGGTGCCGCACGCCGAGCGGCACCCCGATGGCGTTGAAGTCTGCTGCCGGGTCATGCAGAGGAAACTTCCAGTTTGTGGAGCCACGCACGTTCTGCTTCCTGTCGAGTATGTAGCGCCACGACGGTTCGGCCGTGCGCCACGTGCCGTCGTATGAATAGAACTTGTCCCGCAGCCCATCCGGCGCTGAGGGGTCCCACCTGGAGGTGGCCATGGAGGAGGCCTCCAACAGGGGCAACACGTCCACCGCGTAACGCCAAAGAGGCCCTTCACATTCCAGGGTTCACAGCCGTGTAACTTTGGCGTTTGGGCGTCACACGGCAAGACGATCACATGAACTTGATCATTTCACAGTAATGCCGAACAATAATGAAGACCACACTGAGTTACGGGGAGGTGTATCATCGCCTTTTACTGTCGTTTCGCCTGTGAAATTCACGATGCCATGCGGCTGCGCCCCACTCTCGCTGGAGCGGTCGTCCGAGGGCTGGGTGCAGCGCGCTCGCTGGACGCATCCCGACCTGCACGACGAGCTCGTCGAGGAGCTCGTCTCGCTGTCCACACCGTTGGCAGCAGTGGGCGCCGCTGCCGCGCATCGCACGGCGATAGGATACACATTTTTGCTGCTTGGCGACCAGAACGCAGGCAAGAGCACCTTCCTGCACGCGTTCGCGAATGCGGAGCATGCGGGCTGGCTCGAGCTCCTCTCCATCCTGCCGATCCTCAGTGCCTCGTTTGCCAACGTGCAGTTTCGGACGGATGCGCCGGACCCAAAGGGCGGCGGCGCGCCAGCGATGGACCAGCCGCCCTTCCTGGACACGGATGTGGGGCGCACGAGCTTCCTGCTAACGCTCGAGGATTTCAGCCTGTTCATCGATGAGTATGAGCTGCCGATTGCGATGGACGAGCTGCGCGCGATGTCGGCCGCTTCTGTGCGGTATGCAGCGGTGGAGCTCATCGAGATCGGTGGTGACCACCTCGACCGCATGGTGGCGCGACGCGCAGCTCTACGTGGAAGCCGAAGCATCAATGGCGGCGCCGGCGATGGCGATGGCCATGCTGAATGTGGCGGCGATGCGCTGAGGTCGACGCGCGTGGCGCTCGAGACGGCGCTTGGGCGCTCTGAGGAGTTGGTCCGGGCGGCAGAGGTGACATACTACTTTGTGAACGCGAGCACGCTGCTTGCCATCGCGCCGCCCGCCGCGTCAGCACGCACCGTGCGGCTCGTGCTGCATTCGCCGGCCGTGCTCACGCTCGTGCGCCGGATGCGCTACCTTGCGTCGGTGCTGCCGCGCGGCCAGCGCGTTGTCCTCAAGTTGAGCCGGCTCGCCGAGATGGTCGAGATCGCTCGCGGCGGCGGCGCACTCGGCGGCGCGTTGGTCTTCGACGCGCAGTCCATCGAGGCGAGCGTGGCAGATTGGGCAGATTGGGCGAGCGCGGACGAGGCGCTCAGCATGACGCGAGGGCTCAACGCTCAGCTCGACGCGCGTGCCCTCGCAGCGCGGGCCTTGTCGCGCGTCGAGCGCGCCGCTTCGCACACGGTGGCAGACGTTGATGCCGACGCCGACGACGCCGCCCAGGATAACGCCCACGACAACGCCCAGGGCCTCGAGGGCGCGCAGCTGCTGTGCGCGTTTCTGCCCGAGCTTTTGACCGATCTGCTCACCATGGGCGACGAGGTGGTGGGCAGTGGCGTAGCCCTGCGCTTCGACGACGACGCGGAGCTCACAGGCGCCATGCTGAGCAGTGAAGGTCCGGGTGTCGGTGGTGGTGGCGCGCCGATCCCGCGGCTGGACGCACGCGCCGTCGTGGGCACACTCGCACAGCTGCTGGGGCGCTCGTCGCGCCACGCGCCCATCACAGCGTCCGTCCCCGCCGAGACGACGGCAATGCGCTCAGGTGCTACGCAGCTGCTCGCCTGCTTCAAGGATGTGCACTCGCGGCTAGCGGCCGGCGGCTCATTTGACCCATGGGTGCGCCCCTCGACATGGCATGCGCACCTGGAGGAGCGGCACGAGCAGCTCGAGCTGCCCGCCACCACGCTCCTCGCGAGCTTTGCGCCGCTCGCTCGCCGGCTCGCTGCCGGCTCGCTCGTGCTTTTGAGCCGGGCGGGCGGCCATGCGCCGATGCGTTTGAGCGTCTCCTTCCACCCTTACGGCGGCGGCGTGCCATCTCACGGCGAGTGGGCGCCGCCGTGGGCGCCGCCGGGGCTGAGCGGTGGGGACCGTGCTGACGAGCTGGCCGTGCGCTTCCCGTACCACCCGCCGCTGCTGCGCGTGATCGAGGCACAGCTCGCGTGTGCGCTGCCGTCGCAGTGGTGGGTCGAGCTCGGGGGCGAAGGCAGCGGGGACGGCGTGGCGGCCGTCGCAGTGGGCATCGACCTGGCGGCGCTTGAAGGTGCCACGCGCTCGCTCGAAGAGCGGCTGCAAGAGCTGCTGCTGGTTGGGCTCACCGCGGACGACGCCAGCTGGGCGCTGTGGCTGCTGCTGCTTGAGGAGTGGTGCCTCGCTCAACGGCTCGCAAGCACCGTCCACGCCAACTCCCGCGCCGGCGGCGTTGGCGGGCTGGTTCGAGCTCAGGAGCTGCAGCTGCAGCTGCACGCGCCCGAGACTCGATGGCGTGCGGTGCTGCTTCCTCATCTAGTGCAGCCGCCGCCGTGCCAAGCCGTGCATCCGGACGAGGTGGAGGAGGGCTCTTGGCACGTGCACCTGCGCATCGAGGACTTGATGCCTGCTTCTGAGCGCCTCGGACGCGGAGATGCGGAGATGGGGCCGGAGAGTGCCTTTTGCGTGGCGTGCGAGTGAGTGCAGTTGCCGATCGCAATCCCTCCCATGCAGTAATGGGAAGCGAGCGGCAGGGATCCACCCTGTACGCCGGAGACGGACCGACCTCAGTCCTCACTAGTTGGGATTGGAGGACCCGCATACCCAGGGGCTCCTCCTTCGTTCTGAGCGTCATCCCGGCATCGTGTAGAACGTTCGGTTGAACGAACTATAATAGCGAAAGCGCGGTCTGGTTACCTTACGAATCCAGTAACGTAAGGTCGCTGTTGACGATCCCAGATGACCAACACCGCTCTGGTAAATCGTATGCTACTAGGTAATAAACGATACGCTAAAGCGTGCCAGGAACGCCCCCGCGCGGCGGAGATGTTGGCTCCCTCGATGCTCGAAGATCGTGCGAGGAGTCCGGCCGGTTCTGATGGTGATGCGTTCATGCTGTTCGGTGTACCTGATTACTTACATTAGAGACAGGTTAAAGTACTGCCGCGTGGTCGGTCCCTTTCACGGTGAGGTTCGCGCGCGTTTCACAGGTCTGTGCGAGTAGCGCCCCAGGAGCGAGTACACTAACTGCTCAGTCCGGCTTTACGTGACCTCGCGTGTTGACCGGGGTCGGGTCTGTCGGTGGGCGCAAGAGCATGAAGCGAGCAATGCGAGCAAGGCATGCTTGCTCTTGCGACAACCGCTTGCATGCATTGATTATTGACGAATTCAACAGGGGATTTTGTTCAACTGGCGAGAGTCCGTGGCGTCCTAAATTAATTCTAAATTTAGATTCCAGGGAATCTGCCGTCGGGGTTTCATCACAGCGTCGTGACCTCTTCATGTGCGTCGCTTGCGCGCGCCGCCCGATGTGCGCCACAGCCACAGCCACCCTCTGCAGCCCCGTTGATCCGACTCATCGTGTGCACTGTTGCTGCGCGAAACCAGACATCACGTACTAGTTGCTGTGCTTATAGCCTTCAGCTAAACGTTAGCTTCTAAACGTCCGCGTCCACGTCACATGCTGAGCGGACGTGGCACCTCCTGCTTCCTCACCTTCTTGCTCGTTGGCCACGCAGCCGTGGCAGATGCACAGCGTTCACGGCCACCCCCGCCGCCATCCCCGCCTATGTCTCCGCCACCGCCCCCATCGCCACCGCCCCCATCGCCATCGCCACCGCCACCATCGCCACCCCCGCCATCGCCATCGCCCCCGCCCCCTTCACCGCGCCGCCCGGACCCCACGACCGTTGGCCCCGGCCTGGTGTCTCTCCCCGCAAGCCAGAGCGGCATGCTGATCACGCTCAGCCTACAGGTGGTTTCCTCGCAAAACACCGCGCTCGCTGATGTGGGCACGCCGATCGCGCGCTCGTACGACGGCCATCCATGGGAGGTGGCGACGACGGGGCCGACAGCCCAATCCGTCTCCTTGACGGGGACGGCGGGCGCGCAATCGATCAACCTCCCGACTCCCGCACCAGGACGGTTCTATCGGCTCGACAGCTCCGTCATGAGTGGGCCCGGCAGCTCTGCTGCCGTCGGCGAGCGCCTCGCGAGCCGCTTCCTCATGCAGGGAACGTTCGGACCGACGCTCGCCAATTTGCGAAACCTCACTACAGGGATGGGAAGCCTCCCGATGTATGCCGCGCGCCTCGCGACCTTCAACACGATCGCGATCAATTGGGTGAGTGAGCAGATGCGATCGCCGATGACGCTGCTTCGTGCGCACTATCGCCGCCGCACCAGCCCGCGCCTGTCAACCGTGCAGCGCAACCCGTTCATCGAGGACCAGCCGGCTTGCCAACCCGGCTCCACCTGGCACACTTACACCTTCAACGAGTGGGACCGCGGCTCGAAAGTCACCTTCGAAAAGCTGCCGATGAGCAGCGCCGACGCCGGCGCGCATGGATACCGGCTGAGCGTCGACGGCGAGGTGCGCACCGAGATCCGCTTTTTTGGCGTCGATGCCAACTACACTCAAGTCACCAACGGCCGGTGCACTGGCATGCTCGAGCCGATCACGAACATCACCGAGTGCTCGACCGCAGCGATCGCCCTCAATGGCACCTGGGACAACAACGGCGGCTCGTACTCAAGCAACCCGCGAGCGGAGGACGACGGTCCGAGCGCCTCGTCGTCCAGCCCGAGAGGATGCTATCTCTCGGGGGATCCGCCCATCTTCAACGCACCCACCGGCATGTGGGCCAACACGCGCTCGCTCATGGTCGACGTGCAGGCGCAAAACACGGGCGAGTGCAAATTCGATCGCGTGTGCATCTGTAGGCGAGTGCGACTCAGCCCAGCGCCCCCAGCCGCGCCACCGCCTCCGCCGCCGCCGGCAACGGGCACGAGCCTGACATCGCTCAGCCTACCACTCAACCAATGCTTACCGAGCCAGTGCTGCGCGGTGCTCTACAAAGGCGCCCCCGGTGCCAACTGCGGCCCTGTGCCCATCTTCGACTTCACCAACTGGGTGCACCCGGGCGGCGCGAGCCTCGTGACGCCCGCGC
>Ga0164295_10003599_pt1 | contig 12421 bp, 10 predicted proteins | sample GEODES006metaG_FD_111798 | JGI IMG/M metagenome (GOLD analysis project Ga0164295, IMG submission 111798) | Oligotrophic lake water microbial communities from Sparkling Lake, Wisconsin, USA - GEODES006 metaG | ecosystem: Environmental > Aquatic > Freshwater > Lake | place: USA: Sparkling Lake...
AGCGTGCCGGGCTATCGCCTGGGCTGGAACCTCATCGCGGGCGTGCCGCTGATGATCCCCAGTTTCATGTATGAAGGCGTGCACACGTTGCACCATGCCAGGAACCGATATGGCACGGCGCGCGATCCGGAATATATGGCGCTGGCGCTGAAGCCGAAGCTGAGCCTGCCGTTGTTCGTGGCGGTCTCGGCGCTGGGGCCGATCGGGCTGATCATTCGCTGGGCGTTGCTGACGCCGCTGTCGCTGCTGCCGCCGGTGCGCGATTTCGTGCGGACACGGCTGTCGGCGCTGTCGATCAATCCGGATTTCCGCCGTGAGCCGCCAGTCGGTGCAGCGATGACGCGCTGGAACCTGATGGAGGCGGCAACGTCGCTGTTCGTCATCGCCGTGCTGGCTTCGGTGGCGGCTGGCATCATCCCGCTGCGCGCCGTCCTGATCTGGTTGGGCGTGCTGTCGGCCAGCATGGTGATCAACCAGGTGCGCACGCTCGCTGCGCACCTGTGGGAGAATGATGGCGCCGAGATGAGCATCACCGCGCAATATCTCGACAGCGTGAACGTGCCGCCGCCAGCCCTGCTGCCGGCACTGTGGGCGCCGGTGGGCCTGCGCTATCACGCGCTGCACCATCTGCTGCCCGGCCTGCCCTATCACGCGCTGGGCGCGGCGCATCGCCGGTTGCTGGCGGAATTGCCGGCGGGCAACGCCTTTCATGGCGGCAACCACCCCAGCCTGGCCGGCGTGGTCGCGCGGCTGTGGGCCAGCGCCGGCACCGCGCGAGGATAGGGTCCTTCCCTCCTGTCAGGGCCTTGTCATGCTGGCGAAGGCCAGCATCCATTGGGCCGGCTTGCCCGTGTGTATCGACACAAGCACCCAGCCCCACAGTGGATGCTGGCCTGCGCCAGCATGACGTGGTTCAGGTGGAAAACGTCACCCCTCAGGCCGGCTGGCCATGCGCCTCCAGCCACTTGGCCACCCGGCCCATCGCCATCTCCACCAGATGCGGTGCCATGGTTTCCGGCGGCGGCGGGTAACTGGTGAAATCGCGGCTTTCGCTCAACAGCTGATCGCCGCGGGCAATCACGAAGCCTTCCCAGCCCTTGGCCTTCACCGCGTTGCACGTGTCGGTATAGTGATGGAGGCCACCGGCATAGGCCATGAAGCGACGTGGCTTGCCCGGCACGTTGGCGCCCATGTACCAGCTGTTGGCTTGCGGCAGCAGCGTCATCGCTGCGGTCTGGTCGCAATGGTCGGTCCACAGTTTTTCCGCTTCCGGGCTGGCCTCGATGCGGCCCGCTTGGCTGGCGTTCAGCGCCGCGATGATGTCGGCGACATATTCGACATGCTGTTCGATGCTGTGGATCATGTTGGTGAGCACCGAAGGGCTGCCCGGCCCAGTGATCAGGAACAGATTGGGAAAGCCGGCGACCATCAGGCCGAGATAGGTTTCCGGCCCGGCGGCCCAATGATCCTTGATGGTTTCGCCGCCGACCCCGCGAATGTCGATGCGTTCGATGGCGCCGGTCATCGCGTCGAAGCCGGTGGCAAGCACGACCGCGTCGAAATCATGGGTGGCGGCCTGTGTCTGGATGCCAGTCGCAGTGAAGCTGACCAAGGGATCGGCGCGCAGATCGAGCAGCTCCACATTGTCGCGATTATAGGTGTCGTAATAGCCGGTATCGACACAGGGACGCTTGGTGGCGAAGGGGTGGTCCTTGGGTGTCAACAGTTCGGCCACGCGCGGGTCCTTCACCCGTTCGCGGATCTTCGCGGCGACGAATTCGTGCACGACGCGGTTGGCTTCCGGATCCAGCGCCTGATCGGCGAACGCGCCCAGGATACGGAAGCCCCCCCAGGCCCAGCGCCGTTCGAGTTCGGCCTTGATCTCGTCTGGCGGCGTGTGGATCAGGATGGCGTCTTCGCGCGCCTCGTTCCAGAAGCCGCCGACCGTGGCGCGGGACCGGGCGCGATAGGCGCGCGGATCGGCCAGCCATTCCTGGAAATCGGCGTCCGGGATCGGGCCGTTGTGGGCGGGCATGCTGTAGTTCGGTGTGCGCTGGAACACGGTGAGCTGGGCGGCCTGCGCGGCAATGATCGGGATCGACTGGATGGCCGACGAGCCGGTGCCGATGATGCCGACGCGCTTGCCGGTGAAGTCGACGCCGTCGTGCGGCCAGCGCGAGGTGCGGTAAACGTCGCCCTGGTAGTCGTCGATGCCGGGGAAGGTGACATCGGTCGGCACCGAAAGGCAGCCCGTGGCCATCACCACGAAGCGCGCGGCGCGGGTTTCGCCGTTGTCCAGCGTCACGGTCCAGCCATCGGCGGCAGCATCCCAGTGGGCAGCCGTGACCCTGGTGTTGAAGCTTATGTCGCGGCTGAGATCGAAGCGGGTGGCGACATGATTGGCATAGGCCAGCAATTCCGGCTGCGGCGCATAGCGTTCCGTCCAGCGCCAGTCACGTTCCAGTGCTTCGTCAAAGCCGAAGCTATATTCCAGGCTCTGGATGTCGACGCGCGCACCGGGATAGCGATTCCAGTACCAGGTGCCGCCGACGCCCCTGCCAGCCTCGATCACCTGGACCTTCAGGCCCTGTTCGCGGCATTTCATCAGCATGTACATGCCGGAGAAACCCGCGCCGACAATCAGCACATCCAGTCGTTCTGCCATGACCCTGTCCTCTCCCAAGACTGCGCCCCATTCGCGAGGTCTGCTGCCGCACGCTAACATGGCGCGGCGCGGTGGGAAGCTGGGATTATTGGGTGCGACACAAATGAAAAGGCCCGGCACCACCGGGTGCCGGGCCTTTCATGCATGGTACGACAATCAGGCGGCTGGCTTTTGGGTCGCCGTTTCCGCTGTTGCGTCCGCCGGTGCTGCGGCAGGCGCTTCGGCCACCACCGGCGCCGGGGCCGGGGCCGTGTCATAGCTGCCCTTCAGCGCCGGATAGTCCTTCAGCATCTTGTACCCGCCCAGCGGCTTGTTCACGCCCTGGTGGCAGGTGGCGCAGTTGACCTTCAGCGGATCGCCATGCGGACCACGACGATTGCCATAGGTGCCCTTGCCATTCGCCGGCCAGACATCACCCAACGCACTGATATAGTTGTTGTTGATATCCCGCACCATGCGGATGCCATACCAGGCGGTGACACGCTGCGGCCGGCTGTCTTCCCACTTCGCGAAGTTGTTCGAGTTGTGGCAGTAGCTGCAGTTCACGCCCAGACCCTGGCTGATGTGCATCATCAGGCCGTAGGTCTTCTCGGTGCTCTGGATCGAGGCATTGCTGGCTGCCGTCGGGAAGGCCTTGCCGCCGACGCGGATCGATTCCTTGCCAGCCAGGTAATCCGTGAACGGATCATAGGCGAGGCTGGAATAGGCAACCGTCTTGGACGGCGTGTTGCCGCCGCGCTTGTTGCCCGCGATCGTGGCGGGATCCGGCACAGCCGTCGACCAGTTGTAGGCCGGGACCGGTTGGCCACGGTGACAGGTCCAGCAGGTGACGCCGGCATTCTGCTGGCCAGCGAAGTGCGGAACCCACTCGGCGTTCACCTTGCGGGTCATCAGCAGCATCTTGCGGGCGACGACCTTGGTGTATTTCTCGTCGGACGCCATGTTCTCAGGGTTGTGGCAATAATTGCAGCCAGCATCCTTGATGGCACTGCCGTCCGGCGCGACCCAGTTGGTCATCGCCTGCATCAGGTAGTTGAACTCGTCCACCGAGACATCGCCCAGCACCTGGACGTTCTGGTAAGCCTCACGGGATTTCTGCCCGGTCAGCATGTCGGTCGTGAGTTCATAGGGCGGAGCCGGAACTTCACCCACCTTGGCCTTGCTGTCTGGATCACTGATCAGCACCAGCGCCGTGCCGCGCGGGCCGACCTGTTCCTGTTCCTTCATCCCCAGTTCGCAGCCCGCCAGCAGCAGCGCCGGCAGCGCGATGGCCACAAGCTTGTTCAGCGCGTTCATTGCGGTGCTCCCGGAAGCGTGGAGGGATCGATGACACCGGTTGCGGGGTATTCCAGCGCGAAGCCATGCTGCACGGCCCAGAGATACCAATTGTCGACGACGGTGCCGGTGAGCAGGATGCCGATGCCGCCCGTGAGGGTGGTCAACACGGCGAACCACCAGGCCCAGCGGTGGATCGATTCCATCGTGGCGTTCCAACCCATCGTCCAGCGCCAGAACAAGGCGGCGCGTTCGGATGCGGTGCCACGATCGGTGATCTGTTCGATTTCGCGTTCACCGCCGTAACGGCCAACCGCGAGGATGGTGGCGCCATGCATGGCGAACAACAGGGTCGAACCATAGAGGAAGACGATGCTGAGCGCGTGGAACGGGTTGTAGAACAGGTTGCCGTAGCGGATCGAGAAGGCTGCGGTCCAATCCAGGTGCGGGAAGATGCCGAACGGCACGGCTTCCGCCCAGCTGCCCATCATCAGCGGGCGAATGAAGCCCAGCACGAGATACAGCCAGATCGCCGAACCAAATGCCCAAGCAACGTGCGTGCCCATGCCGAGTTCCTTGGCGCGCACGTAGGTGCGGGCCCACCACAGCAGGATGGATGCGGTCAGGAAGAAGCCGGCCGCAATCCACCAGCCGCCATCATTGAGCGGCACGTTCGCGGTGAAGCCGTACTTGGCCGGCGGCGGTTCGAGCGCGAGCCAGAAGAACTGGCGCACGAACTGGATCGGGCTCCAGTTCACCGAGGCGGCCATGTTGAGCCCGATGATCTCGATGGCGATGAAGCCAGCGATCAGCGACGCAACACCGAGTGAGCCGAGGTAGACCGGACCAAGCTGAGCGCCGCCCAGCTTGCCCATCAACCAGGAGGTGCCGAACGGGCCGATGCGGGCATCGTTGTGCGGTCCCAGCGGCACGCCGGGTTCCAACTCACCGCGGAGCTGAACCTGCGTGAAGAGATTTTGATAAGCCATGGTGCTTGTCCGTCCTCAACGCCAGATCGGCAGGTTGAGCCACCAGGTCCACCATTCGGGCCAGCCACGTGACCAGAAGGGGCCTGAGATGATGATGCACACCGCGCTCCAGAAGCCGGCGTTCATCGCCAGCAACAAGCCCACACGGTGAATGCCGAGCGTTCCCACCGAATACCCGATCAGGTCGCGGAAGAACGTGTCTTCATACTCCGGCGATTTCACGGTTTCGCCCTTGGCCGGATTGACCGCCGAAAGCACCAGTGCGCCGTGCAGACCGAGCGCCAGGGTGGTGGTGAAGAAGAAGCTCACCGCCAGCATGTGCGCCGGGTTGTAGTGGAAATGCAGATATTGATAGCCGGTGTTGGACACCCAATCGAGGTGCGGGAAAATCCCGTAGGGGAAGCCATAGCCCCAGGCGCCCATCAACATCGGACGGAACACCACCAGCGTGACATAGGCGAAGATCGCCATGCCGAAGGCTGCGGGCACATGATAACCGATGCCGAGTTTCCGGCAGATTTCGACTTCGCGCAGCGCCCAGCTGCCAAAGGCGCCGATCGCGCAGATCGTGATGATCTGCCACAGTCCGCCAGCCTTCAGAGGTGCCAGTGCCAGCCCATAGCTGATATCCGGCGGCGCGATATTGATAAGCCACGGGTTCCACGTCGGACCGATGGCGGCGCCGTACAGGATCAGCGCGGTGCCGAGGGCGGCGAAGAAAGTGGTCGTGACCCCGAAGAATCCGACATAAAAAGGACCAACCCAGAAATCGAAGAGGTCGCCGCCGATGAGCGTGCCGCCTCGCACTCGATATTTTCGTTCAAAACTCAGCACTGCCATGGCGCATCTCCTCCTCGACCCCGCAATTCACGCCGGCACGTCACCAAACGGCACGTTCTGCGAAGACGGATGGGCGGGCGTTTTAACGAACCCGCCCATCACGTCAGCAGAATCAGCCGGTCGGGCTGCCTGACTTGCGTCAGGCGGCCAGGTTGGCTTCGATGGCGGCCGTGGGAGCGGCAGCCGGTTCGGCACCGTCGAGCCAGTTGTAGCGTTCGGTGCTGAGCAGGATGAAGTGGATCAGGACTGCCAGCGTGAACAGGAACACGGCCAAGGCGGTCAGGATGCGCTGCGGATTGAATGTTTGCCAGATCTTCCACATTTTCGTCGCTCCTTAAGCCAGCGGCGCAGCGGTGCGCGAGGCATCCGCTTGCTGGATCTGGTGGATTTCCACGGCCGCATACGGACGCTTGGATCCGAACCACGGACGCCACACCCAAACCAGCCAGTGGGCGATCACCGCCACAATCACGAAAAACGCCATCGACACGACGAAGCCCCGATGGAACTCCTTCGCTTCGGCGTCGGTCAGGTAGGTACCCGGACCAATCTTGTTGTCACTCATGCCTTTTCCTCCGATGGTTCCGCCGCACGAGACCGTCATAGCCCCGCCCGACCGGCGGCTTTGCGGCGTAGGATGATTCCACCGCAAAGTATTTGAAGCCTGTTGGGGGCAACCCCGCAAGGCCAATTCCGACATTGCCGACCATGGCAAGTTTGTAATGGTTTGAAAAGAGGGAGAACGCGTCAATCACGCAGATTGTGCTTCATAAAGTCGCGCGGCAACGCGCAGCCTGTCGATTGTGACGAGTTTCTGACCGGCGTCGCGGGTGGCGCGCTCTGCCGCATCACGCAAACGCTTGGCCGCAGAAATGCGCACCAGCACCGGTTCCTTGTCAACCATGCGATCCAGCTCCGACCGGGCATCGTCCTCCCACAGCACCGCCTCCAGCAGCCGCGCCGGCGTGGCATCGGCCTTGTCCATCATGGTGGACAGCGGCAGGATGAAGAACAGCGCATCGAACAGCGCATTGCATACTTCCTGCATCAGCCAGGTGCAGCCGGCATAGCCCATGTACGGCGTGCCGGTGTGGCGCCGGATGGCGGCGCCGGGGAAGCTGGCGTTGATGTAGATCGACCGGCTGTTGGCCTCTGCCATGTACATGCGTTCGTTGTAGCTGCCGAACACGATCAGCGGGCTGGTGGTGCGGATCGCTTCCCGCACCGCCTGATTGTCGGGCTTCACGCCGGCGTTGCGCTGGAAACTGAACACGCAGGGCATGCCCATGTCGTCTTCCAGGAACACCTTCATGCCGCGCGCATAGGTTTCGGTCGCCACGATGCCAAAGCTGGCGGTGGCAAAGAAATCCTGCGTCACGCTGCGCCACAGATCCCACAAGGGCTTGATCGTGGTGTGCTTTTCCTTCTCGATGAACGGTTCCGGATCGATACCGGTCAATTCACCCAGTTTGCGCAGGAACGCCGTGGTGCTGGCCAGCCCGATCGGCGCCTGCAGATAGGGCCGTTCCAGCGTCTCGCACAGGTTGCGACCCCATTCGCGGTACATGCACACATTCACCGAGGCGTCGGCCAGGCGGCGGATGTCGGCCAGATGGGTCCCCAACGGGAACACCATGTTGACCTCGCAGCCCACGCCTTCGATCAGCCGGCGGATTTCGGCCAGATCGGACGGCATGTTGAACGTGCCATATTGCGGCCCGATGATGTTGACGAGCGGCTTCTCGCCCTCCTTGCGCGCCTTGGGCGCCGGCATCTTCTTCGGCCCGAATTCCTTCCACAACCAGGTCAGCGCCCGGTCGGCCGATTGCCACTGATCCTCATCGATGGTGCGCGGCAGGAAGCGCACGATGCTGGTGCCTTCCGGCGTCACGCCGCCGCCGATCATTTCGGCGATCGATCCGGTGACGACCACCGACGGCAGCGACGGGTCCAGCGTCTTCCAGGCGCGTTTCATGGCGCCTTCGGTGCCGGTCTTGCCCAGTTCCTCCTCAGCAAGACCGGTAACGACGATCGGCAGTTCGTGCGGCGGCAGGCCGTCGGTATAGTGCAGCACCGAAGTGACCGGCAAATTTTCACAGCCCACCGGGCCGTCGATGACAACTTGCAGGCCCTTCACCGAGGTGAAGCTGTACACTGCACCCCAGTAGCCGCCGGCCCTGTCATGATCGAGCACCAACATCAGAACGCCTCCATGACCGTGGAGACGATCATGACAAAACCGACAAATTCATGATCCAGAACCAGCATGGTATCAGTTTCCGATGGCTTCGCTCGCCTTGGCGGCGGCGATCATCTTGCCTGCGAACTTCTTCTTGAACTCCGGCCGGTCAACCGGAACATCTTCCCAGATGCCGGCGGCATGGCCTTCGCCCACCCCGGCGAAAAAGCCCTTCATCATGTCGAAGCGGTCCTTGTTGCCGAGCGCCGCATTGATGACCTGGGCGAGGCTGCCGGCACCGGCGGGGCCCATCAGCGGGCGGGCCGAGATCAGATTGGTGAAATACAGGCCGGGTGTCGCCTTGCTCTTGGCGTGCTGCACCACCGGCGTGGTGCCGATGGCCAGATCCGGGCCATATTCCTCCACGGCGGCGATGTCCTGTTCCAGGCTGGCGCGATACTGGATACGCACGCCCCTGGCTTCCAGCCACTCGCGGTCCGGATCGGACCAGCGGGTGCGCGGGCAGGCGGTGCCCACGTAGGGCACATCGGCGCCCGATTCGATCAGCAGGCGGGCCACCAGCAATTCCGACCCTTCGTAACCCGAAACGGTGATGCGGCCCTTGATCGGCTTGGCGGCCAGGGCGCCCGTGATCGCCGGCAGCCACTTGTTCTGCGCTGCGGCGACCTTGTCGGCCGACAGGCCGAAGGCGTCGCCGATCGCAGCAAGCCAGGCGGCGGTGCCGTCACGGCCAACAGGGGCGGAGCCAATGATGGTGCGGCCAGCGGCTTCGAATTCCCGCACGGCCGCGGTGTAGAAGGGGTGAATGGCCGCGACCACCGGCGACGCCAGCGCCGCATAAAGTTCACGCCATTCCCGCGTCGGCACCACCGGCCCGGTCGTCAGGCCCATCGGTTCCAGCAGCATCGAAATGCCCACCGGATCGGCCGGGAACATTTCGCCCAGCAGCGTCACGGTCGGCTTGTCGGGCATCACAGCGGGCGCCGCGACCGGGCCGGCCATGATTTCATTGCGGGCATAGTGGAGCATGGCGCCAGCCAGCACATCCTTGGCTTCGGCATGGGTCGGCACGCCAAAGCCCGGCACATCGATGCCGATGATGCGCACGCCATTGATCTGATCAGGCAAGAGTTGCAGCGGCACGCCGGAAGCCGTCGGCACGCACAAGTTGGTCACCACGATCGTGTCGTACAGCGCGGGATCGGCCATGTCGTGCACGGCCTCGCGGATATCCTCGAACAATTTGCCGGTGACCAGCGTTTCCGAACTGAACGGCACATAACCCACCGTGCGCCGCGCCCCATAGAAATGCGACGTGAAGGTGAGGCCATATACGCAGCAGGCCGAACCGGACAGGATGGTGGCGGTGCGGCGCATGCGCAGGCCGACGCGCAGCGAACCGAACGCCGGGCACATGGATTGCGGTTGGTCGTGCGGACCCTTCGGATAGTCGGCCGCATAACGGTCGAGCACTTCGGATTTGCCGGCCTTGGCGGCGGCATCACGCATCGTATCGGCACCGGCGTGGCAGCCGGCGCCTTCGGCCACCGGCAGCGCCTCGATGGTGGGGGCAAGCTCCTCAGACATTGTCATACACCACTTCCAGGGTCGGCCTGGTTTCATAGGTGCCGCCGCGCAGATCGGCCTGGGTGGCCGGCTTCAGCACGACATTGCCGCCGGTGTCTTCCGGCTTGAACAGGCCCAGCAGGCCATCCTGATCGAGCGGAGTCGGCCGCACCGGCGGTGCGGTTTCGACGGCTTCGGCCAGTTCGGCAAACAACGGGCCCCACTGGCTCTCGCTGGTGCCGATGATCTGATAATTGGCGGATTTCTTGCGGATGTCGTCGTGGGCCGGGATGCTGACCAGCACCGGAATGCCCACGGCATTGGCAAAGGCCTGGGCTTCGCCCGAACCATCATCCTTGTTGATCAGGATGCCGGCAACGCCGACATTGCCGCCCATCTTGCGGAAATATTCCACGGCCTTGCAGACATTGTTGGCCACATAGAGCGATTGCAGATCGTTCGAAGCGACCACGATCACCTTCTGGCACATGTCGCGGGCGATCGGCAGGCCAAAGCCGCCACAGACCACGTCACCGAGGAAATCGAGCAGCACATAATCGAAGCCCCAATCGTGGAAGCCCAGCTTTTCCAGGGTTTCAAAGCCATGGATGATGCCGCGACCGCCGCAACCACGGCCGACTTCCGGCCCGCCCAGTTCCATGGCGAACACGCCGTCGCGCTGGAAGCACACATCCTCGATCGACAATTCTTCCCCGGCCAGCTTCTTGCGGCTGGAGGTTTCGATGATCGTCGGTGTCGCCTTGCCGCCAAACAGCAGGCTGGTGGTGTCGCTCTTGGGATCGCAACCGATCAGCAGCACGCGCTTGCCCTGCTGCGCCATCATGTAGGACAGGTTGGCGAGCGCGAAGCTCTTGCCGGAACCGCCCTTGCCATAAATGGCGATGATCTGGGTTTCCTTGGTGACTTCACCGGTGTGGACAGGATCCGGTTCGAGATCGGCCTCATCACGAAGCGCAGCGACCTGATCGAGAAGTGCGTTGATGCTCATGCGATATTTCTCCAGTCGAAGACCATCTTGAGACAGGTTGGGTCCGAAAAGGCGCGCCCATATTCGGTCGGAGCCTCAGCTGCCGGAACCCGGTGCGTCACAAGGCCCTCGAGTGACAGCCCACCGCTGCCCACCATGGCGAAACATGTCGCCAGATCGTCAGGCTGGAACTCTGTGGCGATGCGGATACGCGCTTCACGCCGGAAGGCCGGCGCGAAGTTGAACGACAGCGGTTCGCTGTAAAAGCCGGCCAGCACGATCTCGCCGCCGCGCGCCATGTGCATGACGGCCGAATCGAGAATGCGATGGTCACCGCTGGCGTCGTAGATCGAGCGGTAATCGCGCCGCTCGTCGCTTTCGGGCTTGATCACCCGATAACCCTCGCCACCCGACATGCGGGCGTCGTTGATTTCCCACACCACCGGCTCCACGCCGGCCGCCAGCGCCAGCCGCGCCAGCAGGCGGCCGAGCACGCCGTGGCCGATGATCAGATCCGGCATTTCACCGCCGGCCACCGCATGCTGCGCCGTGGCCGCCAGGCTCATCAGCACGGCCTGTTCGCCCATGCCGTCGGGCATCGGTATCACCCGCGCAGCGCCGGTGATCACCCGGCGGGCCTGCCCGCCGAACAGGCCGCGCGCGCCTTCGAATTTCGAGGAGCCCGGCACGAACACGGTCTGGCCGATGCGATCACGCTGATTGGCGCCGGCATCGACGATGGTGCCCACCGCCTCATAGCCCGGCACCAGCGGGTAACCCATGCCGGGGAACGCCGGCATGGTGCCGTTGTACATCAATTTTTCCGTGCCCATGGAGATGCCGGAATAATCCACTTCCACCACCACGTCATCGGCGTCGGGCGGAACCAGCGTGAGACGACGCAGGGCGACGCGCTCAGGCTCCTCCACAACAACGGCCAATGTGTCCATTCAATCACCCCTAAACGGGTGCCGGCCAGCTGCAGTGCAACCGGCCAGGCCCCCTCAAACCTGCGGCAATCTATCCAAAGCCCCAGTCGGCTGTAAAGCGCGCTTGACGGGAGTGGAAGCAAAAAATTGGACAAGGACGGTCCACTTTAGGGCTTGACGGGGTTGGCGATTCGGCATTCCGCCCGAAAAATCGGCGCCATGGCCGCTGCAGCCTCAGCGTTCGGCCACGATCAGCCGCGTGACCATCGGCAGCGCGGTGGTCAGTTCACGGGCGTTGCGAAAGCCGGCATCGGCCAGCAACGCCAGATAGGCGGCGGCGGCGCGCGGCCTGCCCGATCCCATCGCCCACAGATACAGGCCGAAATAGGCATCGCCCATCACTTCGGCCCCCGGCGTGCCGGCCATCGGTTCGGCGATCAGCAGCCGGCCGCCGGGCGGCAGCGCAGCATGCGCCTTGGCCAGCAGCGCGCGCACCACATCGTCATCATGATCGTGGCAGATGCGCACCAGGCTGATCAGATCGGCGCCGGGCGGCAGCGGATCGTCGCGGAAACTGCCGCCGTGCCGCGCGACGTGGGAAAGCCCGCGCGCCGCCAGTTTCGGCCCGGCGCCGGCCACCACCGCCGGCAGATCGAACAATTGCATGGCGAGGCCCGGGTGGCGCGCCGCCACCTCGGCCAGAAAGCCGCCATGGCCGCCGCCGACATCCATGATGCACCGGTGCCGATCGAATCGATAGGCATCCAGCACCTGTTCGGCGACCATCGGCTGGCTGGCCGCCATCAACGCCGAATAGGGCGCCACTTCGCCGCCACCGTCGCCCTGCCAGCTCGCCGTATCGGCCGTTGCCGGCAATCCCTGCCCGGCCGCCGGCGCATAGGTCCAGAAGGCGGCGAGCTTGCCCTGCCCGCGGCCACGGCCCAACATCGCCAGCGGATCGGCGAGATC
>Ga0164295_10003600_pt1 | contig 12420 bp, 11 predicted proteins | sample GEODES006metaG_FD_111798 | JGI IMG/M metagenome (GOLD analysis project Ga0164295, IMG submission 111798) | Oligotrophic lake water microbial communities from Sparkling Lake, Wisconsin, USA - GEODES006 metaG | ecosystem: Environmental > Aquatic > Freshwater > Lake | place: USA: Sparkling Lake...
AAGACGGTGTGTGGGGTGTCGGTTTGGCTGGCCGGGATGTCAAAAAACATCACCGGTGTGCGACCAGGCAACCGGATGATCTCGAGCTTCAAGCCTTCGACTTTTTGTGCGTCAACCCATTGCGCGGCGTTGCGCAGCACGGTTTCGAGGTGGCCATGCTCAGCCCACTGTGCGTCAAACGAGGGCGACTTGGCTGGAATCTGAATGTACTCGGTCAACTGGCGCAGAATGTCGCCGTCCCAAGCTTGGCTGACATCGGCCAGGGCTTGCACGGTGTTGAGTTCGCCGGGGGGCAGTTCGTGGTGAATAGGGGTGCTCATGCAAAAACTCCGGAAAAAGGCACGTCAAGGAAGTGACCCGCTTGAAGTGACTGTAGCGCGTTTTATGGGGCCTGAACAAAAATGGTCGTCACCAGCCGCGACTTCAACCAGGGCCCAGCAATGGCAAAATAAGTGTGCTAAAAAAGTGATTTTGGTGAATGATGCAGAGGGTCTTTTGCGAACTGGCCAAAGTCTTTTGGGCCATCGACGCGGTCTTGAATGTGCCCTTGATGGCAAATAAAGATGTGCTCTTCATGGCAAATAAAGACGCAGCGCAACAGGCTTGAATTGGCACCGTGCCTAGGAGGCAAAACAATGGATTCCAAGACCACACCCAACACGGGCCTGTATTTGTTCGAAAAGTTCGAGCCTGGCGTGATTCACCTGGATGCGCAGCGCAACGTGCTGGCCATGAACGACTACGCGCGCCGTGTTTTGCCGGTGGAGGAGAAGCAACCATTTGACAAACTCGTCACGTCTTTCCACCCAGAACGCTCCAAGCCCAAAGTCAAATTTTTGCTGGACGAGGCCTCTGGCTGTCCCATGTCCAATGCGGTGCCAATGACAATGATCATCAACATCCCCGAGCAGGTGTTGTTGATCAAGGTCAGCCGGCTGGGCAATGCCACGGGTGAGACCACTGGCTTTGTGCTGGTCTTCTACGACGTTACCCAGGTGGTTGGCCAGGTGCAGCCCCTTGCCGAACCGCCAGCCCGCAACATGCGCTTGTCACGTATCCCGATGGTGGCCAACCAAAAAGTTGCTTTTGTCGATACCCATGACGTCTTGTCATTGGAGTCGCAAGCGCATTACACCCGCGTGCTCACACGCAATGGGTATCATTTTTGTAACTTAAGCATTGGGGATTTGCATTTGCGGCTCGACCCGGTGCAGTTCATGCGGGTACACCGGTGTTTCATCATCAACCTGCAAGCGGTGCATGAGTTGGGTCGCGAAGGCAGCAAAACCCACGTGATCTTGAAAGGCAAGAACAGCCAGCCCGTGCCTGTGTCGCGTGGCGAGGTCGGGCGTTTGAGGCAAGCGCTGGGGCTGGTTTGATGCACTGAATTGCATTTATCAGGGTATGCCCGAGTTAAAAAGTTGATGAGGGTATTCACTGATTGCGAGAAAAACGAATTTTGATCTTGACACTTCGTGCTTGATAAAGTGTATTTCGTGCAACAAAACGACCAAAAAGTGACGCGATTGAATAAAGCCTGACTGAAGAGTAGGAAAAGGACTCTCGTCAATACAATAGGTCTGTTTCAAACTCACAGGAGACCCTTGATGATTCCACCGCGTTTTGAATACCACGCGCCTAAAACCGTGGGCGAGGCCGTTGCCTTGCTGGGCCAATTGGGCTCTGAAGCCAAGCTGCTGGCGGGTGGCCACAGCCTGCTGCCGATGATGAAGCTGCGATTTGCGCAGCCCGAACACCTGATCGACATCAATCGCATCCCTGAACTCAAGGGCATCCGCGAAGAGGGCGGCACCGTGGTGATTGGCGCCATGACGGTCGAAAACGACCTGATCCGCTCGCCTATCCTGCAGGCCAAAGTGCCTTTGCTGTGCGAAGCGGCCAAGCTGATCGCCGACCCGCAGGTGCGCAACCGCGGCACGATCGGTGGCGACATCGCCCATGGCGACCCCGGCAACGACCACCCTGCGTTGTCGATTGCCATTGATGCGTCGTTTGTGCTCGAGGGCCCCAACGGTCGCCGCACGGTGGCCGCCAAGGGCTTTTTCCTGGGCACCTACATGACCCAACTTGAAGAAAACGAGGTCATGTGCGAAATCCGCGTGCCTGCATTTGCCCAGGGCACGGGCTACGCCTACGAAAAACTCAAACGCAAAACCGGCGACTGGGCCACAGCAGGTTGCGCGGTGGTCATCCGTAAAGACGGCGACCAGGTCAGCCATGTGCGCATTGCCCTGACCAACGTGGCACCCACCGCTTTGCACGCAGAAGCCGCAGAAGCCGCTTTGCTGAACAAGCCCTTCAACGCCGCCAACGTGCAAGACGCAGTTGCCGCTGCCATCGCCATTTGCGACCCCGCAGAAGACCTGCGTGGCGACATCGAATACAAGACCGCCATGGCTGGAGAAATGGTCAAACGCGCTTTGAATAAAGCCTGGTCACTTTGCGCTTAAACAACGGAAACCCCCATGTCTAAAAAACTCATCACCATTTCAGTCAACGGCAAGAAAGAAGAAAAAGCGGTCGAGCCGCGCACCTTGCTGATCCATTTTTTGCGCGAAGAACTCAATCTGACCGGCGCGCACATTGGCTGCGAGACCAGCCACTGCGGTGTTTGTACCGTTGATATCGATGGCCAATCTGTCAAGTCATGCACCCACCTCGCGGTACAGTGCGATGGCTCTGAAGTGCTCACAGTCGAAGGTCTGGCCCACAAAGGCGTGTTGCACGCGGTGCAGGAAGGCTTTTACAAAGAGCACGGCTTGCAGTGCGGTTTTTGCACCCCCGGCATGCTGATGCGCGCCTACCGTTTCTTGCAAGAAAACCCCAACCCGACCGAAGATGAGATTCGCCACGGAATGAGTGGCAATCTGTGCCGATGCACCGGTTACCAAAACATCATCAAAGCCGTCCAGTACGCCGCCAAAAAATTGCAAGAGCCCGTTGCGGCTTGAGCCCACTTCCATTTGATCGGAGACACACATGAACGCACCGGTACAAACTGCAGAAGCCCGCGAACTCGCGCTGGCGGGCATGGGCGCTTCGCGCCTGCGCAAAGAAGACGCCCGCTTTATCCAAGGCAAGGGCAACTACGTCGATGACATCAAGATGCCTGGCATGCTGCACATGGACATCGTGCGCAGCCCCATCGCCCACGGCCGTATTGTCAAAATCAACAAGGAAGCGGCACTGGCGATCCCCGGCGTGCACGCCGTGCTCACAGCCGACGACTTGAAACCCCTGAAATTGCACTGGATGCCCACCCTGGCGGGTGACGTGGCCGCCGTGCTGGCCGACGAGAAGGTGCACTTCCAGATGCAGGAAGTGGCCATCGTCATCGCCGACGACCGCTACATCGCCGCTGACGCCGTGGAAGCGGTTGAAGTTGAATACGAAGAACTGCCCGTGGTGATGGACCCTTACGCGGCCCTGCTCCCCGGCGCTCCGGTAATTCGTGACGACCTGGCGGGAAAGACCGAAGGCGCGCACGGCAAACGTGACCACCACAACCATATCTTCACTTGGGATGCGGGCGATAAGGCAGCCGCAGATGCCGCTTTTGACAAAGCCGAAGTGACCGTATCGCAACACATGTACTACCCCCGCGTGCACCCCTGCCCGCTGGAGACCTGCGGTTGCGTGGCCTCATTCGACCCGATCAAGGGCGACCTGACCACCTTCATTACCTCACAGGCTCCGCACATTGTGCGCACCGTGGTCTCCATGCTGTCGGGTATCCCTGAATCCAAAGTGCGCATCGTCAGCCCCGACATCGGTGGCGGCTTCGGCAACAAAGTGCCGATCTACCCTGGCTATGTATGCGCCATCGTGTCTTCCATCGTGCTGGGCCGCCCGGTTAAGTGGGTCGAAGACCGCATCGAAAACATCTCCAGCACTGGCTTCGCACGCGACTACCACATGGACGGCGAATTGGCCGCCACAGCCGACGGCAAGATCACCGGCCTGCGGGTCAACGTGGTGGCCGATCACGGCGCGTTTGACGCCTGTGCCGACCCGACCAAGTTCCCGGCCGGCATGTTCCACATCGTGTCTGGTTCCTACGACATTCCCGCAGCGCACGCCAGCGTCAAAGGCGTCTACACCAACAAAGCACCCGGTGGCGTGGCGTACCGTTGCTCTTTCCGTGTGACCGAAGCGGTGTATTTGATTGAGCGCATGGTCGACGTGCTGGCGCAAAAGCTGGGCATGGACAAGGCCGAAATCCGCGCCAAGAACTTTGTCAAGAAAGAACAGTTCCCCTACACCAGCGCCTTCGGATTTGAATACGACTCTGGCGACTACCAGACTGCCTTGGACAAAGTGCTCGAAGCTGTGGACTACAAAGGCCTGCGTGCCGAGCAAGCGGTCAAACGTGCCGACCCCACCAGCCCGACGCTGATGGGCATTGGCTTGGTGACCTTCACCGAAGTGGTCGGTGCCGGACCTTCCAAGATGTGCGACATCCTGGGTGTGGGCATGTTCGACTCGTGCGAAATCCGCATCCACCCTACCGGCAGCGCGATCGCCCGCATGGGCACGATCTCGCAAGGCCAGGGCCACCAAACCACTTACGCGCAGATCATCGCCACCGAGTTGGGCATTCCGTCGGAAGTGATTCAGGTCGAAGAAGGCGACACGTCGACTGCACCTTACGGCTTGGGCACTTACGGTTCGCGCTCCACGCCCGTGGCCGGTGCCGCGATTGCCTTGGCTGCCCGCAAGATTCACGCAAAAGCGCGCAAGATCGCTGCCCACATGCTCGAAGTCAACGAAAACGACCTCGACTGGGAAGTCGACCGCTTCAAGGTCAAGGGCGACGAAAGCAAGTTCAAGACCATGGCCGATGTGGCTTGGCAGGCCTACCACCAGCCACCAGATGGCCTGGAGCCGGGCTTGGAGGCCGTGCACTACTACGACCCACCGAACTTCACTTTTCCGTTCGGCATTTACCTGTGCGTGGTGGACATCGACCGCGCCACCGGCGAGACCAAGGTCCGCCGCTTTTATGCGCTGGACGATTGCGGCACCCGCATCAACCCGATGATCATCGAAGGCCAAATCCACGGTGGTTTGACCGAAGGTTTTGCCGTGGCCATGGGCCAGCAAATGCCGTTCGATGCGCAGGGCAACCTGCTGGGCAACACCCTGATGGACTATTTCTTGCCCACTTTCGTGGAAACACCTCACTGGGAAACCGACCACACCGTGACGCCTTCGCCACACCACCCGCTGGGTGCCAAGGGCGTGGCCGAGTCGCCCCACGTCGGCTCGATCCCCACCTTCACCTCGGCGGTGGTGGATGCTTTCTCTCATTTGGGCGTCACGCACCTGGACATGCCGCACAACGCTTTCCGCACCTGGAAAGCGCTACGCAAGCATGGCGCCGCTTTGTAATCAGGAAAGAAAATGGAAGTCAAACTGGACAAAAAATACCCGCTCGATGTGGATGCCACACGGGCCTGGGCCTTGCTCACCGACCTCAAGGCCACGGCCAACTGCATGCCCGGTGCCGAAATCACGGAGCAACTGTCTGAGACCTCGTTTAAAGGCGGCGTCAAGGTCAAAGTGGGCCCGGCGGTGGCCCAGTTTGGCGGCACGGTGGACGTGATCGAATCCGTGCCCGCTGAGCGCAAGATGGTCTTGCGCGGCAAGGGTGCAGACAAGGGGGGCTCGTCCGCCTCGATGGACCTGACCGCGATCATCACCGCCGACCCAGCCAACCCGGCGCATTGCGTGCTGAATGGCCAAGCCGCCGTGATCGTGAATGGCAAGTTCGCGCAGTTTGGCGGTCGCCTGATGGTGCAGGTGTCCGACATGCTGTTGGCGCAGTTTGTCGAGAACTTTCGCCAGACCGCATTGACTTTGCCTTCGGCTGAAGGCTCGCCTGCCGCGACCGTCTCTGCACACACTGCAGAAAGTTCAAGTGCGCCTGCTGCTGCGCCCATTGCCCCTGTGGTGGCCCGGGAGATCAATGGTTTGGCCATCTTCTGGTCTTTGGTGAAAAGCTGGTTCGGTGGCTTGTTCGGCAAGAAAGCCTGAGCATGACGACGCCAGACCAGCCCGGACGGCCTGTTGCTGAGGAGCGCTTGCTGCGCGAGCGGCTGCACCGTGCGGGCTATCTGGCCGACGAAGACCTGGCCACCACCGTGTGGCTGGCGTCTGCTTTGCAGCGCCCCCTGCTGATTGAAGGCGACGCGGGTGTCGGCAAAACCGCGTTAGCCACAGCGCTAGCGCAATCGCAAAATGCCGTGCTTGTGCGTCTTCAGTGCTTTGAGGGCCTGGACCTGGCGCAAGCCGCTTACGAGTGGAACTACGGCCGACAATTGATGGCGATCCGCATGAGCGAATCGGCTCAAAACGGCGTCCGTCATGAAGAATCGGCCCGTCTTCTTGAAGTTGACGTGTTCAGCCGCGATTACCTGCTGGAACGCCCCTTGTTGCGTGCCATCAGCCAAAGCGGCCCCTGCGTGCTGCTGATCGACGAAATCGACCGCGCCGACGAAGCCTTTGAAGCCTTTTTGCTCGAAGTGCTGGCCGAATACCAAATCACCGTGCCTGAGATCGGCACCATCCGCGCCACGCACATCCCGCAGGTCATTTTGACCAGCAACGGCACGCGTGAATTGTCGGACGCGCTGCGCCGCCGCTGCCTTTACCACTACCTTGATTACCCCACCCTGGCGCGTGAGATTGCCATCGTCAAATCCGCTTTACCCGAGGCCGATACTCGGCTGGTGGAAGACGCTGTGCAGTTCGTGCAGCGCCTGCGCCGCGAAGACATGGCCAAGATTCCCGGCATTGCCGAAACGCTGGACTGGGTGCAGGCCCTCTTTCACATGCGCCACACCAGATTGCCCGAAGACATGACGGCCGTATTGGGCACTCTGGGCTGCTTGCTCAAGACCCGCGAAGACCGCTTTGTGATGGGCCCGGACCGCTTGCGCCAGTTAGTGGAAGGGCGTCGCAGCGTGGGCGTGGCTGAAAGCAGCAATGAGCAGGCCAAGGTCGCGGCATGACCGCCAACCCAGCCGCCCAAGCTGCCTGCCCACCCTCTGAGCGATTGGCGGGTTTTGCTGCATTGCTGCGCGACCACGGCCTCACGGTCGGCGTGTCCGAGCAGCAGTCCATGTTGAAAGCCGCCATGTTCTTTGGCCCTGTGCAAGAAAAACCCCTTCAGGCGGCTTGGCGCGCCATTGCTTGCCACAGCCACCGTGAATGGCAGCTGTGGCCCGATGTTTACGAGCGCTTTTGGCACCCTGAAAAATTACGCGGTGGCGTCAAGGTCAGTGGCCAGACCCGGCCTGGCCGCAATCTGCGCCAAAGCGTGCAGGCCCTGCATGCGCAAATGGACGCGGCCCAACTACCGAACACCCAACCCAGTGGCCAGCAGGCCGCCCCACAGACCGCAGGCGACATGCCGTCCATTGGCCAGGATGAACAAGACGCTGGCACGCCCCGCGCCCAAGGCGGCGCCAGCCGAACCGAAGCCCTGCACCAGCGCGATGGCCAAATGTGGCTGCCGCAAGAGCTGAGCACCTTGCAACAACTGGCCCGAAAGATTACCGCCAAACTGCAACCTCGGCCTACCCGCCGTTGGCGCGTGGCCCCGCGTGGCCAACGCCTTGACTTGCGCCAGACCCTGCGTCGCAGCGTGGCCTGGGGCGGCGAGTTGATGCAGCCCGCCTGGAAAGTCAAACGTCTGGAGCCGCCTCGTTTGTTCATCTTGGCTGACGTGAGCCGCTCCATGGAGTCACACGCTGCACTCTTTTTGCGCGTGGCCCGCGCCTTTGCGTTGGAAGCCGATGCCCGCGTATTTGTGTTCCACACCCGCTTGGCCGAGGTCACGCCTTATATGCACAGCGACACGCCTGCCATTCAAGAAAAAGTAAATGCGGTCACTGCGGGCTTTGGTGGCGGGACGCGCATCGCCGCCAGCTTGCAAGAATTCGCCCGCAAGCACGCCCGCGCCCAACTCAACCGGGGTTCGAGCGTGTGGGTGTTCTCGGATGGTTTTGACACCGATGCCCCCGAGCTGCTGGCTGCGGCGCTTCAGGAAGTGCGCGCACGCGGTGCCCGCATCACCTGGTTTCATCCGACCCGGCAAGTGCCTGCTGCGACTGCTTTGCAGCTCTCGCGAGGCAGCATTGAGCGATTTGTGCCGCTGGCCAGTTTGGCCGATTTGGCTGCAGCGCGCCAAGTGCTTAAGTGACCTTTGAAATTGAGGAGAAAAATATGAACCGGAATGAATGGCTCACCCAAGCGTCCCGACTGCAAAGCAACGATCAGCCTTTTGCGTTGGTCACGGTGCTGAGCGCACAAGCCCCCACATCGGGCAAAGCTGGCGATAAAGCGGTGGTCACGCCCGACGGCCAAATTCATGGATGGATCGGCGGTGGTTGCGCCCAGCCTGCCGTCATCAAAACCGTGCGACGTGCTTTGCTCGACGGGCAGCCACGCAAAATTCGCATCTCCCCGTCGGACGAAAGCGCCGAACGAGATTTGGGCGATGTACTTGAATTCGGCATGGCCTGTCACTCGGGTGGGACGCTTGAATTGTTCATCGACCCGGTCATGCCTGCGGCCACCCTCACGGTGGTGGGCGACTCTCCTGTGGCGCGTGCTTTGGTGAGCTTGGCTCCCCGCGTGGGTTTGCGCGTGGCGGTGGTGGCACAGGGTGCTGTGCCCGTCGACTTTCCGGATGCAGACACGGTTTTGGCCAGCGACGAGGTGAGTGCGGTCAGTGCCCAGCTGTCTTCCACGCCTTTTGTGGTGGTGGCTACCCAAGGACGCCGCGACTTGCAAGGTCTCAAAGCGGCGCTGGCCTTGCACCCGCAAGGCTTGTGGTTTGTGTCCAGTGCAAAGAAAGCCAGCGTCTTGCTCCGCAGCTTGCTGGCCAGTGGCTCAGACCCCGCCGCCGTGGCCCGCATTGTGGCGCCGGCGGGTGAGTCAATTGGCGCTCAAACACCCGAAGAAATTGCCTTGTCGGTGTTGAGCTCGGTGGTGGCAGCGCGACGCGGGCGAGAGCACCAAGTTGCAGTGACTGTCTCCGCATCTGCGGCGACTCTGGCAGCGCCAGCCGTTTCGGCGCAGGCTTCTGTGGCAGCGCCACCGCCGACCCGCAGTTGCTGTGGTGGTGAAAACAAAGCAAGCGCCCTGCAAACGCAAGCTGCACCTGATTCGAACAAAGCCTCGGTCGAGGCCCCTGAGCCAGTGGCTGGCTTGGGTCCCGAGGCCGCACCGGCCAAATCTTCTTGCTGTGGAGGCTGAACATGGGCTGCATTCTCAAAGGCGGTGGTGGCTTGTTCAGCCGCTTGGCGGTAGGCGCTGTGCTCTTGGCAGCAGGTTCAGGCTCGCGCATGGGCCATCGTCCCAAAAGCCTGCTGGAGCTGGGCGGTGTGCCCTTGATTCGTCGCCAGTTGATTGCGCTGTCCGGCGCAGGGGTGGACGAGGTGGTGGTGGTTCTGGGCCATTATGCCGATCTCATTGAAGAAGCGGTGAAAGAGTTCCCGGTCACACTGGTGCGCAACCCTGACCCGGATGCCGGGCAGATTTCTTCATTGCGTTTAGGCTTGCAGGCGCTGTCTCCCAAGCTCGATGCGGCGCTGGTGGCTTTGGCCGATCAGCCGCTGATCAACTCGCAAGACATCAACGACCTGATCGGCGCTTTCAAAAAACGCCCCATGGGTACAGAGGTGGTGCAGCCCACGGTGGATGGACTGCCCGGCAACCCGGTGATATTCAGCACCGAGGTCCGTGATCAGATTGTGGCGGGCGATGCGAACGTGGGTTGTCGTCAATGGCAAGCGGCGCACCCAGAGCAAGTGCACCCTTGGGAAAGCAGAAACAGCCGCTACCGCACCGACGTGGACACACTGGAAGACATCGCAGCCTTGGCTGCGCGCACAGGCCATCAACTCAAGTGGCCTGCCCATTTGGCGGTGACCGTTTGATCGCAACCATTTCCGCATGCTGCTAGCCAACCCTCTCTACCCGTTATGGCAAACACCCTTCGGCGTGCACCGCTTGGCGCAAGCCGAGGCGATCAACGAGGTGATGGTGCGTGTCTTTCAGACACTGCGTGCCACAGATGCGGATACCGCGATCCATCAGGGCGAGCCTAAAGCGTTCTATGCCAGCCGGGACGACCTGCTGCAACGCATCCATTTGTCTGAATGGCAGCAACTGGTGCGTTTCATCGTTGACAGCGTACGCCAAACGGTGGTGCTGGCCAACCAAGGGGCTTGGCCAGAATCCAAGCCGGGTTTTCAAATCGCCATGCGCGGGATCTGGTTTCAGATCTCCAGCCAGGGCAGCCACCACGATGTGCACACCCATGGCAACTGTTCCTGGTCGGGGGTGTACTGCCTGCAAGTCGACCCGCCTGAGCAGCGCAGCACCCATCCGGTACTGGGCGCGGCCAATGGCGTGACCCGCTTTTATGGCCCGCACTTCAACCGTTTGGGTGGCGCGGCGATGGATTTCGGCAATGCGTATTTGCAAAACGCTCACCTTGATATGGCGCCTGTGCCGGGGCAACTGGTGGTCTTCCCGTCGTGGCTACCCCATCAAGCCATGCCCTACCATGGCACTGCCGACCGGGTGATCGTGTCATTCAACGTCAGTGTGCATGCTGCGGGTGGCTCTGACCAACTGCATGGGTATGCCCGCGTCTGACGGCATGCACACTTTACGGGCTCGGCAACCGGACCTTGTCTGGCTGGCCCATGCCGGCGAAGTGGCGCAATGGACGACGCAGCTTCTGGGCTGGCTATGGCTCGGGCAGCAGGGCATGCACCTGGGATGGTCGCTGGCCAGTGGCGTGATGGCGGTGGCAGTATGGTGGTCGCTGCGTGTGCTGTGCCGAGGTTCGGGATGGGCTTTTCGCCGCGCCAGTGCGGTGGTGGGTGTGTGCGGTGTGATGACGGCCTTGGGCGTTTGCTTGCCGGGCATTTTGGGCTCAGGATTGTGGGCCCATGTCAGTTTATGGGTGGTGGCCGCGGTGTGGGGCGTTTGGAGCGCACTGATCGAAACACGCAGCCGGGTGAGTACGTTTCAGTCCGGCGGCCTGCCCTGGCAGCCGGTGCTGGCGGCTGTGCTGTTGGGGCTGGGTTGGCTTGTGCTGAGCAGTGCCGGTGCTGCCCAAGCCGTGGCGACTGAGCGGGGTCTTGGTGAAGCATTGGTTAGCGTGGGCGTCAGTCTGTGCTTGGCTTTGTGCGCTGCGCTGCTTTATCTCCGAGACCGCCGACCAGCCCTTCGCGCACGGGCTTGTCACAGCGAGGGACTCACGCTGACGAGCCTGCTGGCGCCTTCAAGCATGGGCCTGATGATGGGCACGCTGTGGCTGGGCCACGATTGGTGCAGGGGTGTCAACTGGACGGTCGGTCAGGTCGTGATTGCGCATGTGGCCCTGATGGTCGTTTTACCCGCCCTGCTGGGCTGTTTGGCAATTGCGGTGCAGCGGGTCGGGTCGTGGAATGTGGGGTCAACAGCTCGGCCAGACTTTGCCAGCCTGAGCTTGATCGCGTTGGGTGGCTTCATGTGGCTAGGCAGTGCCCCGCCTTATGGCTTCCTGGCCATGTTGATGTCCTCGCTGGCTTGGGCATTGCATTGCAACCGTTCGCGCGCCGCGTCAGGGATGGAAACCCCAATTTCTCGTCTGACCCAGCGCGGCTTGGCGTTTGTGTTGGGTCCTGCTTTACTGGTTTGGGTGGGCATGGCCAGCCCAGCGATGGGGCCCTTGGCCATGCAGTCGGTGCTGGCCTTGCTGGGCGCGGTGGCGGGAACAGTGCTTGTTTTTGTCAGCTTGCCCAGCCCAATACAGTTGCGCAAGGCAATCGGCTAACAAGGACCGGATTTCATCTCCATGTCACATCCAGAAAGCAAACTGTCATGACGTTCTGATCAGTCAGCGTTGTATGGCAATTATTTTTTGGAGTCAAAATGAAATTCAAGCACTTGTTTGCAGCCGCATCCGTGGTTTTGTTGCAGGCCTGTGGCGGTGACAGCACCCCCTCTTTGTTCAAAACCTTGTCGGGCGACGCCCCGCTGGTGATTGCTCACCGTGGCGCTTCTGGCTCGTTTCCTGAGCACACTTTGGAGGCCTATAAAGCCGCCATTGACCAAGGCGCTGACTTCGTTGAACCCGATCTGGTCTTGACCAAAGATGGCGTGATGATTGCCCGACACGAGCCGATGCTCGGTGGCACCACCGATGTCGCGATCAAGTTCCCTACTCGCAAGACCACCAAAAACGTAGATGGTGAGCAAATAGAAAACTATTTCGCCAGTGACTTCACCTTGGCCGAAATCAAAACACTGCGCGCCATCCAGCCCGTCGGTGCCCGCTCCAAAGTTTATGACGGCTTGTTCACCATCCCTACCTTGGACGAAGTGATCGCCTTG
>Ga0164295_10003603_pt1 | contig 12413 bp, 7 predicted proteins | sample GEODES006metaG_FD_111798 | JGI IMG/M metagenome (GOLD analysis project Ga0164295, IMG submission 111798) | Oligotrophic lake water microbial communities from Sparkling Lake, Wisconsin, USA - GEODES006 metaG | ecosystem: Environmental > Aquatic > Freshwater > Lake | place: USA: Sparkling Lake...
CACAGCCGATCTCCTACAGCAATAGTGCTGCTGCAGATCCCTATGAAGATGAAGATATTTCCTCTGCGGGAATTTTCACACCCTTTGTGGGAAGCAACAGTGCTGCTGCTCTTCCTCCTCCTCCTCTTCTATCAAGGTCTACTCCTCTCCCTCCTCCACCCCATGAAGAAATTAGTGATGAAGATATTGAATAATCTTCTTATATTATAGAATGGATGCCAGTGATCGTACCCGCCTACGCAAAGCCCGCGCTTGGTATTTTGCTCAAAAAACAACTCTTCGTAAGGCACAGCCGACAGCAGATTGTTTTTCTTACACCACCTGTACCCCTACCACCTGCAAAGTGACCTTTCCTTCCTATGATGCCAAATACAGCTATTTTATTGGAAAGAATGATTGCAATAATACAACCTGCCAGATTAATGGTGGTGGATGTTAACTAGAGGAAGATCTTTTTTTTCTTTGTCTCGTCCATCAGAAAGATGGAGGAGACAACCAAACGATTAGAGCAAGTGATGACGGTGATGAGCAAACTACGCGATGATTTAAAACTGCCTATGGGGTGTGCCGCAGTATTGGAATTGAAATCCCGACTTTCGGACTGGGTCAAAACAGGAGCTGCCTGGTCTGGAACGATTGACTTTCGTGAATTCGGTCGCATGGCAGAAGTCACCTGTCCTAAGAATTCTGAGAAACTGTTGGAGGTGCGCTTGCGGGTCGTCCGTGCAGGAAAACAGTCATAAAGATAGAATGGTTAAGCCTATACTATGAATATAGGCTTAACGATTCTATAAATAAGAACAATATTTATAAAATAAATATTGTTCTTATTTATAGAATGAGTGGTCGCTGGTTTGATTCCTCTCGCCAAATCTTTTGGGATAACAACCAACAAGATTTAAGCATTCCAGGATCCGTGAATGCACAGTCTGCAACCTTTGACAGTGTCTATGCACCAGAACTTTATCCTCAAATTGCAGGAGCTTCCATTGGAGCCAATCTCACCGCAGTTCCTTCGATTACACCTGGAGATGATTGGCGATCTGTTGCCATGAGTGCCTCTGGACAATATCAATCAGCAGCTCCATATGGGAGTGAGTTAAAGATCTCACGTGATTATGGAGCAACTTGGCAAAACAACTTCATTGGAAATTTTAAAAAAATATCAGTATCCGCATCAGGTCAATATCAAACAGTTGTTGAAGATAGTGCACTTATACATGTCTCTTCAGATTATGGTGCAACATGGAATGACAGAAATATAATTGCAACCTATACAAGCGTTAGTATCTCTGCCTCTGGTCAATATCAAACAGCAGTTGTTGATAATGGAGTTGTCTATGTTAGTTCTGATTATGGTAACACTTGGACTTCAAAACTTACCAGTCAAACTTGGAGAGATGTTGCTATGAGTGCCAGTGGTCAATATCAAACTGCGATTGGTATTGATGCAAGTGCGTATCGATCCAACAATTATGGTGTGAGCTGGAGCCCTGTAACAGTAAGTGCTGGTGTGACCAGCTATTTGCGTATATCCATGTCAGCCACGGGACAATATCAAGCCGTTGTGAATAATGGTGTAACGGATAATATCCATCTAAGTAATGATTATGGAATCACTTGGGTAACGACTGGATCGACGTTATCTTGGAATAATATAGTTGTAAGTGCATCTGGTCAATATATGATTGCCTATGAACTAGATTCTTCCTATCTCTGGATTTCTACCAATTACGGTGTTACATGGAATACAAATTCCGTTGCTATAACGAATTTGAGTGGAATGGCACTTTCCGCCTCAGGCAACTATTTTACAATTGTAATCCAGTCAGATACAATCTATACAAGTACTACTCCTGCGATTCTTCCCAATATACAGGGGAGTGTATTCAATATAAGTTCCCTTGTAGGAGGCGTTGCTACCTTCGATTTACTCAACACCAGTTCAATCGTTATAGATAGTGTGACAAATAGTACAGCACAAATTAGTTCATTGACTGCTGTTAATATATCATCCTTCCAAGGGCAAATAGGTGGATTGATCACAAGTTCCATTGTATCAAATAATCTGAGTAGTTTTACGGCTCAAATCAGTTCTATTCAAGCATTAAATGTTTCTACAGTGCAGGGGACTATAAATAGACTCACCACCAGTTCCATTGTCTCGAACAATCTAAGCAGTTTCACTGGTCAGATAAGTTCCTTAATCACGTTGAATGTATCTTCACTGGGAGGGCAAGTGGGAGGATTGACCACAAGTTCCATTGTCTCGAACAATTTAAGTAGTTTGACGGGTCAGATGAGTTCCTTAATCACCTTGAATGTATCTTCGCTACGGGGACAAGTTGGAGCCCTCAGCAGTCTCACAATTCAAACAAGTTCTCTTACAGCTGTAAATATCTCATCCTTTCAAGGGCAAATAGGTGGATTGATCACGAGTTCTATTGTCTCAAATAATATGAGTAGTTTAACAAGTCAAATCAGTTCCTTAATCACCTTGAATATTTCAACGGTGCAAGAAACAGTGAATGCACTTACTGCAAGTTCCATTGTCTCTAACAATATAAGTAGTCTTACAAGTCAGGTTAGTTCTTTGATCACCTTGAATGTGTCTTCGCTACGGGGACAAATAGGAGGATTAACAATTAGTTCCTTAGGAATTAACTGCAATGCGCCTGCATATACCCTTGATGTAAATGGTAATGCCAATGTGAATGATAATCTTAGTTTTGCAGGAAGTCCCATTCCTGATTTAGGAGGAAATTATTCTGCACTAGGATTACTAGGGGGTAATTCCTACGGATATCTGTATGGAGCCTTTAACTCTTTGGGAGATGGAATCCATTTATCCTATAATCATATCAATTGTAATCTTGGAACAAGTGCAAATGGAGATATACGCGCCTATATTCCAGTTGTAGGAGGAAGAACTTCTCAACTTGATATTGGATATGGTGAAATTGGATTTGCTGTTGGAAATTCAAATGCTGTTCCTACAAGGAAAATGTTTTTGAATTCAAACGGTCTAAGTATTATAAATCCAAATCCAAATTTCAGTTGGAGAACAACCGCTACTAATAACGCCATTTTTACTGGAACCGTTGCTAATTTTAATATTGGAAGTTCTAACTTTACTATGGAATGTTATTTCAATCCTATTCTTACTCCTGCAAGTTTTGGAACAATTATGTGTATTGGAACTACAGCTACAAATGGTCATGAATTTCGTATCGGGCAACGAGTTAGTTCTGATGGACTTGGATTTTATTTCCCAACTAGTGCTACGACGGATGGAAATGTATTTCTTCCATCTGCAAATGTTCTTCAAAGTAATGTCTGGTGTCATTTAGCTCTTGTACGATCCACCAATTTTGCATATCTTTACTCCAATGGAACTGCCATTCTTAGCACCAATGCTGTAAGTCATACATACAATGAATCGAAACGACTCTTTTTATTTAGTAATCCTTATCCTGATGCAACAGGGCAAGGCTATATTAACAGTGCTCGTTTTATACGTGGTCAAGCACTCTATACAGGTAATTTTGCACCTCCTACACAGCAATTAACAACGACAACGGTTGGAACATCTGGACCGAATGTAGCTGCTAGTATTACAGGAACCGTAGCCTTTTTAGGAGGAGTTGTGAGCACCTTGACCGACTCAGGACCCTCAGCAATTGCACTCACAGTTGGTGGATCTCCTACATCTCTTGTGTTTTCTCCAGATACATTTGTACCTGGAACAGTTGCAAATCCATCGACCCTTTTTACATGTTTGGGATCCAACATTGGTATTAATTGCAATACTCCTGCATATAGATTGGATGTGAATGGAACTGGACAAATTTCAACATTTATTGTTGGTGCATCCAATTTACCTCCTGTTTTTTCAACAAATGATCATTTGTTTGTAAATGGTTTTTTGGATATTTATAATACAACACAAACAAGTACCTTGATCCGTATGGCGGGTGCTTTTGGTATAAATTATATTCAATCAGGGCGTGCAAGTACAGCCTCTGCCTTTGCTCCAGCAGATATCGTGTTTGGTTCACCTGGTGCAACATCTGAATATGTACGGTTTACAAGCACTGGTCGTGTTGGAATTGGTACGGCAACTCCTGCCTATACCTTGGATGTAACTGGAACAGGGCGGTTTGTAAATGAGGGCGAGGCTCTTCGAGTTCAAGCAACACAGAATTCCAATTCACTCTTTACAACCTTTCAAAAAGCAACAGTCACAGCATATGTCGGTTGGTTTGGATTTGGTCTTCAAGGATCTGCTTACTCAAACTATTTTGGAATGCAAGCCCCTGCAAATGGAAATATTGCCTTTTATCCAGGAGCAGCAGCCGCTGCCAGCCCCCCTTTATTTTTAGGATCCAATAGCCGTGTAGGAATTTTAACAGATACTCCTGCATATACCTTGGATGTAAATGGCACAGCAAGATTAAATGATACATTATTGAGTGGTACATTAACGATTCCATCTACAACTACTGCAAATTCCAGCAGAATTGATTTTCCTGCTACATCCTTTTCCATTGTATGTGGTGTATCAACTCTTGGGGGTACAAATCAAGTTGCAAATAAATGTCAGATAATGACGTATACCGGTGCTGCTGTTATTTCAGCATTTACAGTTGGTACCGATCGTACAAAATTAATTGGAATTAATAACTGCAATGACCCTCAATATACACTGGATGTAAATGGTTCAACCCATCAATCAAACAATCTAACCACATGGGGAGTTACATCTGATCGACGCATTAAAACAAACATTGAATTTGCTAACTTGGATATTTGTTATTCCTCCATTCAAGCCTTGACATTACGACGATATGAATATGATAGTAATGTATTTCCAAATCGGGAGGATAAACATGTAATTGGATTAGTAGCACAAGAAGTGCAACCTATTTTTCCAAAGGCAGTTACGCAAACTTCTTCCTTTGGATTTTCAGATTTGCTTGGAATTGATTATGATCAACTTTACATGGCAAATTTAGGAGCCACCAAAAAACTTATGGATGTTATCGAACAGCAAGGGTCAACGATTCAAGGTATCCAACAACAGTTGAGCACACTGCAAAAAAGTTAATCCTCTTCCTACATGATCTGAAAATCCTTCTGCTCTTCCTCAAGATCAACGGATGAAACGGTTGGAAGTAGGAAAGGAGGATCCCCTTGATAAAGCCTCCAATATTTCTCATAAAGACTGGTTACTTTTTTTTCATGTATTTTTACATGCTCTATAATTGGACGAATTGCATCTGTCTGTTGATCTGCTGATGCCAAACAATACAGATATTTTTCTGTTTCAATATATGTATTTACAGCAGTAATATACTCTCTCATCTCTTTTATAATTTGATAGATTGTACGAAAGGTTGTATGAAGAACAAAAGATTGTGGATAGTGTTTGTAAAACATATCCTCAAAATAAATCTGTTCAATATAGTGCATAATATTTCGTTCATAATTTAAATACCATTCTACTCGTTCAATGGGATCTGTTGGATATATAGGAATGGAAAACATGATTATACATATATTTTTGAAAAAAATATGTATACTCAATTTTTATATTGCCTTTCACGTTATGACGGAAAGATACATCGTGGCAACACGGATAGATCATAGGGATATTTGCGTCGAATATTGCAATAGATTCGATTTGTTTGTCTGAGGATATCACGGATCGCTAGATTTGTATCATGTATAAAGTAATGCTCATTGTCTTTTGGAAAGAATTTTAGAAACTCTTCTGCATGTAGATGAAAATACTTTTTTAGCGATTGCGTGTAGTTACTGATATGTTTTATATAATGCAAAGCATCATTCATATTATAGATACTCTTTGTTTTTTTCCATTCATGATAGTGAGTCGTAACTAGTTTGAAATAATCTTCTATATGATTATGATGATGGCTATACCACATCATTTTATAATCAATGTGATCATTATCAAAAGGGTAGGCTGGGAAGTCCATCCTGGTGAACCCTTCCTACATCCATTCTAGAATTTATCAATTTTATGAACGTAAGGCGGTAATATGTATATCAGGACTGTACCACCCATTCTTTCCATTATGAACATCCATAATCGTCTTGAACACATATTCATACTGTTTGGCAACGTTGTACATGTCGTACAACTTCACCGCTCGTTCACGGATATAAGCGCGATCAAACTTGCCATCCAATGCCATCTGAATTCCATAACCATAATCTGTCAAGGTGTGGCAGCGAAGTCCTGTTTTAAAGTTTTCCACCGTTTCCGTTTGCGCTCCGTAATCTTTGGTAATCACAGGAGTTCCACATAACTGAGCTTCGACCGCCACTCCACAAAAGGGTTCTACAAAGCCAGTGGGAGCAACACATGCCACTAACGATCCTAGATAATCAGATCGTTCCAGTCCATGAATGGGTGGTTTGTAAAAGATGTTGGGTTCGACCAGATAGCGAGATGGATCTCCTTGCCCGCACAATACAAAGCGTGTGGTGGGAAACTTTCGCGCCATTTCCACAATTTCATGACATCCCTTTCCATCGTAAATTCGTCCAAGAAATCCCACGGTATCTATCTTCGGAGTAGGATTAAAGGTCCAATGACTCACATCAAAATAATTAGGAACTACAAACCAATAATCTTTTCCAAAGCCTCGTTCGAGATGTCCATGCAACCAGGCATAGGATTCAAAAATGCGATATCCTGATGCAGAATTATTGTATCCAATCCCTGATTCAACCGATACAATTGGTAACCCTTGCACTCCTTTGTAAGGATACATAGGAAGACAGACAAGATCTGTTGCAGTACTTCGATAATGTTTCATAAGTTCGGTCCGAAGTCGTTTATTGAATTCAATGTGAAGAGGAGTATCAAAATTAGCCAAATCTCCTACAAATTGCGTTGGATCATCCAATTTCTTACGAACATCTTCCATGGAAAGATCCGGTTTCAAAAATTTATAACTTTCTTCACGAAGTGTATTCCATTCCATCTTGGTCATCAACTGAATTTGTTCATTTGCCCCTGATTCGGATCCTTCCACCCCGTAATGGTACACTTCAAAGCCGCGACTGCGCATCATCGGGGCAAAACGTAAGACTTTGCCTGTAAAGGCACAATGACTGTACTCTAATGTTGTAATCGTGTGAGGAACCGCTGGCATGTGCAGACGGATGGTGGTCATTTTACAAATAAGGTATAAACAGATCTTTATGTCTTATACGCATATAGAATTTAAATAATTATTCATTGGATGAAATGAAAGAAAGACTTGTTTTAATATAGTTTCCCGGATACTACAAGGAACCTTGATAATTTGCACTATACATAAAAGAATCAATCTATAAATTATCACCTAGAGAAGATGATTCCCATTTACAAACCAACCATTGCCCCTTACACGAAATCTGCCATTGATGCCATTACGAGCGGATGGATCAGCAATCATGGAGACTATTTGAAACTGGCAACGGAATTACTTCAAACAAAATTAAATATAAAACATGCTATCTTAATGGCAAATGGAACAGTTGCAACACACTCCTTATTTTTAGCCCTTCAATACTTTCATCCTACAATAAAAAAGATTTATGTTCCCAACCATGTATTTATTGCTGCCATTAATGCGGCGTTAATGGTCTATCCGCTTTCTATGTTATCTGTGGTACAAACCGATCCAGCCACGTTCAATATGGTTGAAACGGAACAATATCTTGCAACCTTGGAAAAAGGTGCTGCATTATTGGTAGTTCATACGGTAGGCAATATTGTAAATGTTCCTAGGATTCAACGGCTTCGTCCCGATTTGATTGTTCTAGAAGATGCGTGTGAAGGACTGTTTGGAACCTACGAAGGACTTTCTGCAGGAACGGCTGCATTTGCATCGTCCATTAGTTTCTATGGAAATAAAACGATTACTACGGGAGAGGGTGGTGCCTTTCTTACCCCACACGATGATGTTGCCGCCTACATTCGTCGTATCTATTCTCAGGGTGCAACCAATATTCGGTATGTCCATGATGGGATTGGGTATAATTATCGAATGACAAATGTGGAAGCTGCTTTTCTCTACGACCAGTTGAATGACTTATCAACCATTCTTGATAACAAATGTAAGGTTTATAACATGTATGTAAATCTTATAAAAGATTTATCCGGTTGTCGTGTTCAGACCGTTTCTCAATATACAACTCATTCAATGTGGATGTTTTCCATCGAACTACCCATTCCAGCAATATTCTATCCCCTGTTGGAGGCAGACATGCTAGTCAAAGGGGTTGAACTTCGTCCATTTTTCTACAGCCTTCCAACCCATTCTCATCTTGGTAGTTTATCCGTTCCCAATGAACTTTCCAAGTGTATTATAATGCTTCCTTCTTCTCCCAGTCTTACACTTGAAGATCAAGTTCAAGTTGTAAAAGCACTTCAATCTTCTCTTCAGCTGTTCCAACCTACAATCGTTCCTGCTAGTGTTGATAGTGTCACTCAATTTCTTTCTAATGCAGTAAATGGTGAACAAACTACGTTTCGATATTTCAAGTCTCGACCTATATCAGTTATTGAGAAACATCTTCAAACACTTCTTCTTACAGTAAAAGATGTACCGATTGGATATGCTCATCTAGAAAAACACGAAGATGTTGTATGGGTCGGTCTCTGCGTTCTTAAAACAGCACAAGGATGCAAATACGGATCCATTCTTTTAGATGCTGTTTGTAAGTATGCAGATGCAAATGCAGTATCACTTGAATTAACAGTGGATACTACAAATATAATTGCACAACACTTATATACAAAATTTAAATTTACTCCAACGCATCTAGACAATGGAATTCTACGTATGCAGCGAGGGCAACTCACTCTTCCTGTTAGTGTTGGAGAGGCATTGGATAAATTATCCATATTAGACATTAAACTTTTAAAAATAACAGATAAACGAAGTTCTGATGTGATGACAGAATATAACGCAATTAATTTGTCATTAGCAAATTATCATCAGAAATTTTCTAAATTATATACTTTTTTAAAAGCGATAAATTTAAATATATGGAATTTACAAGACAAATTACGTGCATCTACTACTCGTGATATAAGCTATGTTAACACTTGTTTACAAATTCTAGATAAAAATGATGTACGGTTTCGAATTAAAAATAAAATAAATAAAATGAGTAACTCGGTATTAAAAGAGCAGAAAGGATATCCACTGAAACAAGCATTGTTTGTAAGTCATCTTGGTATGGGAGATATGATTAATATGGTAGGTGCGGTTCGTTATTACTCATTGCAGTATGATATTGTTCGCGTAGCTGCACTAAAAGAGTATGAACATAATATAAGAGACTTATATAAGGATGATCCAACCATTCATATAGAAGTACTTTCAGGAACGTCATACCAAGAAAAAATGCAATCTGCCGCAAATTGTATATATAAATATGAATCTACTCATACATTATTGATTTCTGGAATATTGCACCATATGATTATTAAAAAACAGAATACAACTTATACGGCAGGTACAGATATTATTAAGCAGTTTTATACAGAATTAAACCTTCCTCTCTCGATTCACACGGATTATTTTTGGGTAGGATGTTCCACACCACCTGAAGATTTTAAACGTCTTCCAAAAGAGTATATCTTCTTACATGATGTTGCATCCACTGAAACTAAACTTCTTCCAGGGGCTCCGACTAGTTCTGATACACGATTTATAGTGCATCCCAATCGAAATATATATGAACCTGATTCACCTTGGTATGCTCTGGCAGAATCTTTTGTAGGAAAACCGTTATTCTATTATAATGATATTATATCGAATGCAGTAGAATTGCATTTGATAGATAGTTCCTTTTTTTGTATAGCATCACACCTTCCACGCCTAAATTGTACAAAACATGTTGTGTATACTCGAACCCGTGGTGCATTGTATGAATCAATTGCCCCCAAATCAATTTGGACTTATATTTCTTTGTAATATTTAATATCATAGTCTACCATTTCTTTTACTAAGTCTTCAAAGGTATAAATTGGTGTCCATCCCAATTCCTTTTTTGCTTTGGTTGCATCTCCTAACAATGATTCTACTTCTGATGGGCGATAGTACTCTGGACTAATACTTACTAGAAGCTGATTAGTGGTAGCATCATACGCTTTTTCGCTCTCTTTGGATCCTTCCCAACGAAGGGTGTAACCGACTGCGCCAAAGGCAAGGATCAGAAACTCTCGAACACTATGCTGTGTTCCAGTTGCAAGAATATAATCTTCAGGGGCGGACTGTTGTAACATCTTCCACATTCCTTCTACGTATTCTTTGGCGTGACCCCAGTCTCTAAGTGCATCGATATTTCCTAAGACTAAAGGGGATTTAGATCCATGAATAATCTTTGCAATTCCAAGTGTAATTTTACGGGTTACAAAGTTTTGCCCACGTCGCGGGCTTTCATGATTGAATAAAATTCCTGAACAAGCGTAGAGTCCATATGCCTCTCTATAATTTTTTACAATCCAGTGTCCATATAATTTTGCAACACCGTAGGGACTCCGAGGGTAAAATGGGGTGGTCTCTTTTTGAGGAGTCTCTTGCACCAATCCAAACATTTCAGATGTAGAAGCTTGGTACAATCGTGCAACCTTTTCAAGTTTTAAACTTCGGATCGCTTCCATCAGTCGAAGCGGTCCCAATGCATCTGATTCTGCGGTGTATTCTGGAACCTGAAAGGAAATCTGAACATGGGATTGGGCTGCCAAATTGTAAATTTCAAATGGCTCTGTAAATGGAAAATGCTTTTCTTTAATTGTTGATAATATATGCATGATACTGATAGCATCATTCATATCCCCATAAAACATATGAATTCTGGAAAGAAGTGTATCGATCCGAGAGGTATTTAAAAAAGAATGCCGCCGTTTCATTCCATACAACGTATATCCCTTTTCTAATAAAAGTTCGGCTAGATAAGAGCCATCTTGCCCAGTAATACCGCTAATAAATGCAACTGGCATAATTTATTTATTTATCCTAGGATATAATGATTTAGATAGTTCGGAAGGAAACGAGGATTCTGCAGGAACAAGCTCTGTACCAGCAAATGGAGCACAATCACTGTATTCCGCTCGGATCAATGTATGGAGAATCCCAGGAATATGAAGATGGATAATAGTCATTTTACAAACAAGGTATAAATGGATTGTTTATATCTTATGCAATTCATAATGGAACTCCATTCTTTTCTAAAAAAATAGTATAATTTTTTAATGCTACATCATGTGAATATATATATGTATCTCCTACTTCAAAATAAGTATAATCTTTACAATATTTATCAGTTGTATCTTTTTCCATAATTGGAATTGCAAAACACATAATTGCTTCAAAAAATCGATATGACCAAGGACACCCTCCAACAGGACATATTACAAACTTACTAAGTGACATATTTGTATAATAATCCATATCATATGCATATTTTTTTGAAGGATCGCGTCCATAACTTGACGTTTGAATAAATGAACTTGGTGTTTGAAAATCATATACCCATTTTCTAGAATCTGTAATAAGACCTTTAAAGTAATATTCATATCGTTTTTCTTTTGATAATCCTGAAATCATAGAGATCATGGAAGGTGGAAATATTAATCCATATATTTGATGATTAATCGTGGTTGTTCCCAATATATGATTTATTGAAAAAGTATTATATCTTCCATGCATTCTTTCTTCTATAAATTTTTTTCCGTAAAATTCTTGTAACATTTCACAACCTGTATATCTTACAACAGATGTAGAAAGTGCAGAAAGACTTGTTTTAATATAAGTGTAATATGCATCAAAATCAAACTTAACAGTGTAAGGAGTGCATTTCTCCAGTTCATCAATAGTTACATGAATGTACTCCCTTCCAACAGATGCATAATAATCACGAAACTTAAATTCCCCTCCTAATACATTATTTGACAAAATAGTATGATACGCAGGAATCCCATAACTATCGGCTAAAATAATTCCATGAAGACTACTGGATAAAATGATTTCACACTCGTGAAGTTCTTCTACGAACTTATTTGGAGTATTTCCCTGCATAATATCAATAATCTTCCATCCTTTGTCTTTCGCTTGTTGTACAATAGGTAATGTTTTATCAATATAATGTGGAATAAATCCAACCTTGTACTTCTTACAGGATGTTGATGGCGGTGGAATGATATAACGAAGTAACAGACCGAGATCTCCATAGCGTTCAGGACAGTCAATACCCGCATCTACATATTTCTTTCGTGTTAACGGTCCTCGTACGGATAGAATCTGTTTGGGTGGTTGAACCGGCATATCTTCTTTAATAAATCCAGATCCACAAATAATATCCTGGGATGCATTATGAGGAATCAC
>Ga0164295_10003604_pt1 | contig 12412 bp, 13 predicted proteins | sample GEODES006metaG_FD_111798 | JGI IMG/M metagenome (GOLD analysis project Ga0164295, IMG submission 111798) | Oligotrophic lake water microbial communities from Sparkling Lake, Wisconsin, USA - GEODES006 metaG | ecosystem: Environmental > Aquatic > Freshwater > Lake | place: USA: Sparkling Lake...
CTCAGCCGACCCTGCGGCCGCATCCTGACGCTGATTTTGCGCCCTGCACCGCGTGTGTCAGACTTCGCACTCTGCTGTCGCCGTGTCGGCGCCTGTACCCTACTTGTGGCACCCATCATGACACTTTGCTGCAAGTGCTGTGGCGTAGCGTCGTCGTCCCGCGCTCAGCCGACCCTGCGGCCGCATCCTGACGCTGGTTTTGCGCCCTGCACCGCGTGTGTCAGACTTCGCACTCTGCTGTCGCCGTGTTGGCGCCTGCACCTGCTTGTGGCACCCATCACGACTGAGCGCCGCAAGTGCTGCAGCAGAGTGTCGTCGTCCCGCGCTCAGGTGACTGTGTGACTGCGCCCTCATGCTGACTTTGCGTCTTACACGTCATGTGTCAGATGTTTGCAGAGAGTCCAGCCGTTGATAAGATTACCCAACGTAGCGATGCGCCATTCGTGGAAGCTGGAGCTGCAGTGCCGTCCGGGGTTGCATTCCGGAGCGGGGCGAAGCGGGGCGAGTCTCGAGGCTGTAAGTACCATGTGCTCAGGCGTGTTACCAAGGTTCGAAGCCAGCCTTCCAGATTGGGGCATACTCGATGGCGTGTCGCTGTCCAGGTTGACGGCGCTAGCATTACGCATGTGAGGAGCAACTCGGTCCGCTGGTCAGTTAGGTGGGGAGAGCCCTCCGCTGCCAGTGCGTCTACCACTCGCTCCTCTCGTTCATGATAGGGTCGGAAGCCGACACCCCGGTCAGTAGCACCGACTCCCGACTCTCGTCCCCACGGAGAGGCAGTCTTGGAAGTGAGTCGCGGCAGCCCTGGCCCCTTCAAGTGCCTCGGCCATCCTCGAAATCTCGTTTGCGCCAACGCAGGCATGAGGCCCCGCTCTTTCGCAGTTCAGTGGAAGGTTCAAGGCGGTTTAAAGGCCCTCGCGCCCGGTTAAGTGGCTAACTTGCTAACTGTCTCTCCCTTGGCGGCCTCCTCGCGCCCGGCTCAAGTGCCCGGCGGCTACCCCGCCCCCCACGCCCCGCCTCCTGCGGGTGCGGACCCCACCGCCCACCGTTTGGTGGTTGCTGTCGCTTAAGTTCTGCGACGCTGCTGCCCTGCTTGACGGTCGCTGTGCGCTCCTCGCCTGAAGAAAGGGGCCTTGGTTGCCTGCGCCTGCCCACTCGCCTGCCGCTGCCCTGGGGCGCTGCTCGCCTCGGCTCTGATCGTCCACCAGCGGCTCACCTGCGCTCGTAGACGGTGCCCACGTGCCCTCTGCTTGCGACTAACTCGCGCTCCCTCGATCCCGGCTGCACCGCGGCAGGCCCTCGCGCCCCTGTTAACGGCCTCCCCTGTTCTCCAATCTGAGGCCCTCGCTCGACACTCGTGGCATCGGTAAGCGTCCTGCGGCACTGTCTCACGGCAGATCTCCCGCTCGGACGCTAGCAGCTTTGCGTGCTCCTACGAATTGCGATCTGGGTCGTATCTCACGTCGTACTGCGGCTAACTGCGCACTCGCTTGGCCCCTATTGGCGCCTCTGCTCTGCGGCTAACTTGCGCGTGCCTCGTCTGCGTTCCCTCAAGCGACTCCGTCGGACCTACGCGGACGGATATGACGCGCGCGACTTGGAAATAGTGGTAGCATATCTGGATCTTGCTGCCCTTTACCTCGGCCTGCGGCTAACTCGCGCTCCTGACGCGTCACGCTTCTGTGGTGGGTCACTAACTTGGCCCACCCGTCTGCGGCTGATCTATCCTGAGATAGCGTCGCCGACAAAGATGCCCCCGCCGCCATGTAGACCCCCAGTGGGGTATGACAGCCTAATGGCACCCGTATGGAAGACGGGCTACGGCCACCCCCAATTAAACTTGTTGTTGAAGGCGAACTCCTTGATCGTCGTTGCTCGTTGCTGTTGCCTGGCCAGTGGAGTGTGGGAGGAGAGGAGAATTGCTGCGCACTTTGAACAAATCACAATCCCAAGGGCTCTAGCCGCCCAGTGTCGTAGAAGACGCTCGCTTTTCGTCTTTCGTTTAAGCGCCGAACGTCTCGTCTTTCGGTTGCTTCAGGATGGCAAAACCTTCTGGATTAGAAAATCCTGGGTACGTGTGTAGTTGTTTCTTTCCGCTTACTCGATGTGACCGAGTACGACATAGACGTTGCCATGTAGGAACACTTGCTTTCTCAACAGCTCGTGTCAGTGTTTGTTTCACCACCCAGCCGTTGTTTCGCATCTGTACAGCCACAGGTACATTGCCGTCGTCGGCGTTTGTCTTATCCGGATATGTCGCATCTACTTGCCGGTTGCAGTGACGAATCAGGACGTTGCTCTTCAGGTGTCGCGTCGAGGTGTCTCGCTCGTGCACTACGCGATCTTCATATTTCGCTGCAGACATCAAAGGATCAGGACGTCACGCCATCAAGGGTTACGCCAGTAGAGGTCATAAGGCTTCTGCCGGATCAAGATCTTATGCCGCAGTTTACATTTGGCTCTCAACAGGATGCTCAAGTGAGTGGGGCCATATTGTTACTCTACATGTTGTAAAATCCAGCCCCATTCTTCGTTGCCAACCGTGGCAGGAGTGTCTCGGCGCTCTCATCTCGTGGCTGCAAGCGCCACCGATGCCTTGCACCAATCCGTTACTTGCATTTCGAGGAGCGTTTGGCTACCTCACACAGTGCACGGGTTGCAAGGATGAATCCCGCGTGGACATAACAGAATCCGGCATTCTCCAGGTCCCATTGTCTCATCCGACACTTCGTGGCTGTCTCGCGAAGGTTTTTGCCGTTGATGTGAGTGTTGCAGACTGGCTTAAATGCAGAGGACCTACGCATGATTTTCGTTCACGCATGCAGAGAAATGTCAAGCGGCGCTGTGAGTCTTGCGACTGCAACGACGCAGATCGACTGTTAGAGGCGCAAGCGTTTCCTGAACTCTTGTGTATTCAGCTCAATCGCGCTGCCACAGCCGTTTGGGCGAACGCCGAGCGTGCAGTGGGTGTTGAATGTGGTGTGTTTCTGCCTTTACCAGTTGCGACTTGTGTTCATCAAGAGACAGGCAGGCCGGTCCCTGGAGGCAAAGCTGTACCCGACGGCAGATTTTTTGACCTCGTTGCTCACAGCGATATTTTCGATTTCGCAGCGTTAACTGGGGGCTGCGTTGACGTGTTCAATTCTCGCGGTCTTGGTGGATATGTTGTACCGACTGAGATACTTCGTCATCTTCCGCCGTCGCTGCAAGGTCGCGGAATAAAAGTCGAATGCGGGACCTTTCTTCCTGAGGCTACAGTGTCAGAGCGGCTCAATTCTGTGAGCTATTCTTACAAGCTAACACAACGTATCGATTTTTGTGAGGTCGTTGATGTCATTGCGACTGTGCCAAAACAGCAGTACGAAGCAGTTCAGGTCAGTGTTTCTGCTTCAGTTGCTGCCGTCTACTGCAATTTACACGTTTCGCTTTTCCCTAATTCACAGAATCTGTACTTGCAGCATTTGCGATGTGCTCTCGAGACGAAGTCTGCTCATGGTAGTATGTTTATTCTCAACCCCTGTCTTCTCAATTGTGCAATTAGATTGAGATACCGCGTGTATGCCGTGTTGTGCCACTCGGGCGGGCTCACATTGACAACAGGGCACTATGTTTCCTTTCTCCGCGAAAGACTCACTCGCGGCGCTACTTCCGCATATGGTCGTGCGGAAATAGGAAATGCTACACGCTGGTGGAAAATGAACGACGGCACAGTTTCTGACTCCAAATTCGTTGATGCAGCCAAAGACGCATATATGTTGTTTCTTGAGCCGCTGAATGATCCAACTCGCGAGTACATTGCACTGATGCGAGAAATCCACGAAGCAGACAAGGATCTGCAGCGAAAGCAGACGATTGAAGGCGTTGAGAGGCAGTGCGACGCACGTCAGGCCGAGGTACCGCCACCTCAACTCGAACAGCCTATGCCGCCAAATAACAAGGCAATGTGTTTATCGAATGTGTTCTCATCTACTTTGTGAACTGATGCCATCTCTTACATGCCTTTCAGGAACACGATAATCTCCGCCTTGTTTCTTCTTCCGTTGTATCTTCCTTTCCGGATTCGAAAATTTGTACCCCTGGAAAACATGCAAACGGTGCTGTTGATGAGGCGAGGTTTCGAGGCATGCAGATTTTTTGCGATGGTGAGAACAACCGATTGCTCGTTCTCACTGTTGATTATTTGAGTTGCTATTGTAGACACGTTAGGAATGACCGGTTCCGATGAGGTGAAGCCGGATGCTGGCTTGAGATCTGACGCTGTCAAACGAAGTCTCAATGGTGCGAATGTTGTACTTGTTGGATCGATTGTAGAGTCGGCCACTTTTTCGTTGGTTGAGTTCTTCGCGTGCCCGCAGAATTGATCGACCAGCGAGAACGCCAGAAAAAGATCCGTAGGCTTGGGTGCATTCGGACTCAGGCAAGCAATCTGCAGCCGCGCAACGCCTAGAACTAGCCCGTCACACAGCCAGACTTGTGTTTTGCTAAAATGCAGATGCAGGGGGCCGCTTCGATTACAATATTCCCAGATGGGTACGCGTCTCCAACCCTTCGTCATATGGCCTTTTTTTCGCCACAAGCTCAGCTGAATTCGCGTCGCAGCTGCATTGATACCTTGACTGGTTATTGTCAGACGTGGGTATCTAGGCTGCACGTACTCCGGCGGATTCTAACTCAAAAAACTTCAATTGTGCGCATGGAAGACACGGCGTTTGTTTACGACGCGGGTGGCTCCCCAGACCGTGGCGCTCCCGGGCAGCCGGCGGCAGCAGGCTCTACAGTAGACGACGCAATGACATCAGCAGGCGTCGGTGGCTCGTCAGACCGTGGTGCTCCCGGGCAGCCGCCGGCAGCAGGCTCTACTGCAAACGACGCAAGGACATCAGCAGGCGTCGGTGGCTCGTCAGACCGTGGTGCTCCCGGGCAGCCGCCGGCAGCAGGCTCTACTGCAGACGACGCAAGGACATCAGCAGGCGTCGGTGGCTCGTCAGACCGTGGTGCTCCCGGGCAGCCGCCGGCAGCAGGCTCTACTGCAGACGACGCAATGACATCAGCAGGCGTCGGTGGCTCGTCAGACTGTGGTGCTCCCGGCCAGCCGGTTGGAGCAGGCTCTGCAGACGACGCAATGACAACTGACGGTAGTGCTCCTGGCCAACTTGATACGACTACCTCAGACAGTGCAACGACACCTGACTCTTCTGCGGCAACGCCTCTAGAGCGAGACCGTCATTTGGCTATCAAGGTGCGTGTGTGTCTTCTGGAATCCTCGTTCTTTCAGCGTCTGGGAGTGACATGTTTGCTTCCGATTTGTAGCTCGGGGACCTTGCGATGGACTGTTGCGTCGCTGCCATTTCGGTGTCTTTGCGTAGTGGCCAGCCTCGAATAGTCGCCCCTGTAGTCTCGAGAGATAAGCTGGCAGCTGCTTCGCACGAACAACGCAGTGCACTCTGTCGAGCTCATGCTGCAGCGCAAGCGTTACGACTTGACCGTAGTGCTTTTCTGGATGGTCTCGTCAAGTGCTTGGTAGGATCGACTGCATTAGCTTCTCCGAATGAACGCACTGATGACGACGTTGGCGCGTCGTGGATGCTGGCGCATTTACTGACGAAAGTTTCACTGGAAGAGAAATTTAAGGCATTGCGACGTGAGTCATTTTGTTACGGGACTGATGGAACTGTGCACAGCTGCACCGTACCGACTTTGCAGGGGCATTGAGAGATGCACAGAAAGCCCGTGAACCCCTCGAAGGCTTCTTGACTACGATTCCGCCTCTGCGCCTTAAATCACGAAGCCGGGTTTTCAACCTGCTAGAGTCCGACAAGCCGACGCTCGAAATCATGGCTCTTGTCGTGTTCCATTACGATTATCGTGTCATCCATCGTCTTCAGTGTCCGTGCCCGTGTCCTTGTGACCGTGGGTGCACACATCGCGTTAGAGCTTCGCCACTCGAATCAAATGCTCTCGATGTTTGCCCTATGTTTGGCGAGTTTGCTGCGTTTGTTAAGTCTATTGATACTGCCGACCGCGGTAGCATGGCTGCGGGCATTTTATCTGTGTGCAGATCTGGCTCCGATGCTGCTACAACCAAAGCTTCACTACGCGAGCTCGTGCGATATGCCCGTTACGTCGGAAGCATGGCTTGCCCGGATTCAAGGCTTGCCAGAAGTTCACCGCTCATGCTTCTGCCTGGGTCAACGTCTGCAGGCAAAGTACCTACCAGTAACGTGCCTGAAGCTGCCATTGCAAATTCGGCTGCACCAGGTGGTGCAGCAGTGGCTGCTACGTCGCATGGTCCCGTGTCGGTTGATCAATTACCTGCCTCTGACTCTGCAGTTCCCGTCGTTGCCTCTCCTTCTCCGGCACAGTCGCATGCTGACCTTGCCGACATGACGTCTGGCACTAGGATGCCTTCCCCACCTCCGACGGCCGCGTCAATTTCCACTCCAATTTCTGTGGTTCAGCCGTTGACTGTACTGTCGCCAGCCTCGGCTGCAAGGCAAGGCGATACCACAACACGGAAGCGCCGTCGTGAAGGGTCTCCAACGACGGCATTTCGTGATGCACCTCCAGCTGAACCTTCTGCCGACATTGCGACTCCACAAACTCCCCAGCCTGAACGTGCTGCCACGGTTGCCGCTGTGATGGCTGGCACTGGGCTTCTTCCCCCGCGTCCGGTGGTCAAGACACCACCGACACGTCGACGTCGCCAGGGTTTAGCAACGGTCGCTCTTACTGCCGCGCCTTCTGTTGCAGAGAGTCGTGCACCTGCATCTGCATCTGTCTCTCCTGCTGGCTGTCGTGCAGCTGCTACTCCTTCCGCTGCTGCTGTTCCCCCCGCCCCGGATGCTGCTGCTGCTGCTGCTGCTGCTGCTGCTGCTGCTACTGCTGCTGCTGCTACTGCTGCTGCATCACCTCTCATTGCTGCATCACCTCTCATTGACCGTACAGACCGCTTTGAGTCGCAGTTCTTATGGCGGATTGATGAGGTTAAGTATGGGGCTTTCATTACTTCATTGGAAGCTAAAAGCGGAGGAATCAGAGTATATCTCTTTCGCTGGGACACGAAAAGGAGGTCACACACTACTCTCGCCCGAGTGTCGAAAAATCCGAGTGTAACTCTTGCGTTGTTGCTGGCAGCTAATAGCCGCCTGGACAGGCCTGCTGCGTTATCTGTTGCAGAACATACCGCAGATTATGACGACGAAGACGGCTTTCGGCGTAACAACAAAAAATCCCAACGCGATCTCTTCCATGACGCACTTGTCAAGACCGATAAGAAGATTAACGCTAACTTTCGGAGGACTTATGCACTTGAACGGCCCCGGGCTTCCGAACTTAAGAGTGAGGGGAGGTGATGGGCGGTTAAGGACAGCGATTTGTCGATAGATCGGATCTTGCACATCTCATGTTCTCTTGTTTACAGGGGCTGACAGTGATGAAGAATGTGATGAAGAATCTGACTGATCTACGCACTCGTTTGTCTCAGCGGTCAACCCGTCTGCTTGTGGAAACCTCGCCGGAACAAGCGCCGGGTCGACTTTCCGCGTCTGCGGTCTCAACCATCGCTGTCCTGTTGCTCAGCACACTGGTTTAGACCGCCTTGTCCTCGTAATCGGTGTGTTACGACTCGTGCAGCAGCTTGGCAGTTTCTTTGTTATATATAGTGGTCTCGGTGCAGTCGCAGTCGCCGTTGGTCGCCTGGGGGGGAGAGCACCTGAGACCGTCTTCCGTGTCTGCGGTCTCGACCATCGCTGTCACTGTGTCGTGGTGGAGTGCTGAAGTGCTCGGAATTTATAATTTAAATAGTCACGGTCGTGTGCACATTCAAGTTGGGCAGACCCTTCATGCTGCTTCGAGTCACTCCGAGTCAGTTCAGGCTGTCCGCCTGCCGCAGTGAGCTATCATGATGGGTCGCCGCCGGCGTACGACTGAGAGTACTACCTCTAGTGGACAATAGTCGTCTGCAATGCTGTGCTGCTAGTGTTGTACTGCCAGTCGCGCAGCCAGTGCCACTAGTACCGTAGTACTACTAGTAGCTCAGGCTTCAAGTTGCCCGGGCCTCGCCGCCAAGCCGGCCCGGGCCACTGCACGCGGCCAGAGCCCGGCCTCACTGGCACTGGCAGGCTCAGGCTGACTCCGAGCCTGAGTCGGCGGAGCCCGGCGGTCCTGCCTGTACCAGTGAGCCTGAGTCTGAGGCACTGGCACTGGCACGCTCCACTGAGCCGGGCCCTGCCAGTGCCAGTGGCTCGGGGCCACTGGCACTGACACCACTGGCACTCACGCTGGCTGGCACTGGCATCATCATCAACATCATCATGATGATCATGCCAGCCGAGTGCCAGTCAGGCCCGGGCCGGCCGGCGGGGCTCAGAGGCTCACTGCCAGTGCCAGTGGCAGCCTCAGGCTCAGGCTCAGGCTGAGCCCTGAGCCTGGCAGTGAGGCTTAATATCATCGTGATGCTCAGGCTACAGTCTTCGTCGCGGTGCCTCTGGCACTGGCACCGGCAGCCAGAGCCTCAGGCTGCCAGTGCCACTGGCAGTGAGTGCCAGTGACTTCAACTTAGTAAAGTTGTCATGCTGCTGTGAACGTTGACAGTGCCACTGGCAGTACGTCCGAGTCATGCCAGTGCCTTTCAAGCACAGCCTGAGGCTGTGCAAGTGGCGGAGTGAGTGTCGACCTGTGACTTGGAGTACCTCCGAGTCGGCCCGGCCACAGCCGCCGGCGTTACTACTACGGTACGTATAAGCTGTTCCTACGCTACAGTAGCCCCAGGCTGTACCCTAGTAGTCATGCTACTAGTACTACTGTAGTACAGGCTCGGGCCACTGCCACTGGCATACTGCCAGTGGAATCTGAATCTGCCAGTGGCACTGGCACTGGCACTGGCAGTACCGGTACTACTATTACTAATAGTAGTAGACTCACTGGCACAGTGTCCAGGTCAGTGGCAGATTGCCCGGCAGGCCGCCGGCGTACTACCGCCGCGGTACTATAGTACTACTCAGGCTACAGCGAGAAGTTTACACTGCCAGTACTTCCGAGTCCGGTGGCACTGGCTGCGCGACTGGCAGTACAGCGAAGCCTGAGTAGTTCAGCCTAGTAGTAGTAGTAGTATTACTACTACTGTGACTACTACACCTCACTGGCAGTGGCAGGCTTGGACCCGGACAGCACTGGCAACTTGAAGTTGCAACTGTGTCACTGGCACAGCCTCAGTGCCGCGTGACGGCCCGCCGGTGCTGCCAGTGTTTGGGGTACGTCACTTAACTTGAACCTTGCTTTTGCGTGTATTCTTCTGATCCCCTCCGAGTCGTACACGGTGAAACTAGCCGAATGCCAGTGAACTTGAGTCGCCTAGGGCCGCACGAGTACAACTTCAAGTTGACAGCAGTCCCGACACATGCTGTGCTCCTGAGCTCTTCTTGTGCAGGCGAGCTCGACGTGCACCCCAGACTAAGTCAAAACACAATGAACACAAACATTTTATACTAAAGTTGATTTGGTCATGGGGGGGGCGAAGGTCGCAGACGCTCCCGCTCCTTGCCCAAACCTTCGGGGCTCCCGCCTTGAACCTTCCACTGAACTAACCCCGCTTCTCGCTCGACCCAGCACCGTGTGTTGATGCCAGCTGATCGGTCGACAACCAGCAGGACTCGTAAACTTCCGCAGGCAGGTCGATCCCTCCAAACATGTCGTCGCTTCCTAAATGCATCTCATCGCTTCCCAGATCAAGCTCATGCGTTTGCTGCTTCGGATCAGTGCCATAGATAGCCGTCCCATTTGCATGGCTGATCATAAGACGTGCCATAGCGAGATTTGTCCGCCCAAAAGATGCAGAGCCGAATGGTGCGCCGGGGCCGTGAGCGCCATAACAACAAACAAACTCGGCGTCGACGTCAAAGGTGAGCGGAACGCGGCGCAGAGCCTCGCCATCAGGGCCAGTGTGTGCATCGGAGGGCGGGCAGGCGCCAAGCATCTCCAGCGTCGACACAGCTGACCAGGCACCGGAGTACGGGTACATCGCTGCGAAGCATGCCGCGGCTGCCGCACCAGGAGCCATTGTCGCCTTGACGCGCGCATGCGACAACTCTTCGTGCTGACGTTGGAGATGATCTGCGAGATCTGCAGCGGAGGACCGAATGTAACGCTCAACACCTCGTCGCAATTCGTGCACCTCGTAGCACTCACCCTTACCCTCCAGCAACGGGCGCGTGATGGAGCTCGTGTCACCGAGCCAGTCGCGGATCGTGTCACTGTCAATGTAGATAGATGAGTCAGGCTGCCGCCCAACTGGCGTAACAAGACGCGAGGTTGATGTGCCAGACTGCCGCCCAGCAGTCGCAGCAAGATGTTCAGCGTCACGCCTCCGTTTTCTCGAAGTTGACCACGTAGAGAGACTCTGATGGGCTGCAGTTCAGGGGGGGAAATGATCACAGTGCGAGACACCACGCTGAAACAATCAGTAACTTACTCAACCGCAGGGTTTTAAACATCCTCTTCACTTTCTGCATGGCGTGACTCAGGGCTCGATGAATTCTCCGCTTGTCTTGTCGAAGAAGAACCTCATCTCTCGATAAGGCGTCGCGCGGCGTGCGTGCTATTGGTGTGTCGAGAATGATGCGATCGCTTTTCGGCAAGTCAGTAAGGGCAGCGTCGTGGACGATACGCCACCACCGTTCACGATTACTCCAAGTAAGCTCGGAAACTCCTTTTTCAATTAACTCGTCGAGTCTGTGAACAGCTTCTTTGAACAACGATTCAGTCGATAAGGTTACAGCGTCTTGCGAGGTTGTCATCCAGAGTCGAGTTCAAGAGCAAAGGGGAAAGGCACACTCGCACAAATTGCACACTCCGACCGCGAGCCGCGAAGGGACAGCTGAACGTTGATTCTCTAGGAGTTCGGAACCTGCCCACAAAATGTCAGTGGGCCCAGTCCCAGTGGGCTCATTCCAGTGGGCGAGGTGCCCGGGCACTACTAGTAATAACAGAGGCCCTGACAATCAACTTGATCACTGCGAACTGTCCTACCGCGCCCCGGCACTGGGGCAAGGGACTATATAGCGTTAGATCACAATAGCCTGCCAGTGCTTATGTTCAGTACAAGGCTCAGCGAAGGCACGCTAGCATGGGCTGCGAAGCAGCCTGAGGCAAAGCCCACCCCGCTGCTCTGGTGCGGAAATAAGGTCGCAGAGCGCCATGCAAGGTCAATGACCCACACAGCAGTAACAGCCACCCAGCGCTACTGCCGGTGCCAGTGCACGTAGTGAACTGCAGTTGGCGGCGCTGCCAGGCCCGGGGACTCGGAAGGCCATCTCAGGCTTCAAGTTCACAAAATCATGATGATACTACCGCCGCCGCCCGGCCGCCGCCGCGGCATTGGCACTGTCACCCACTGGCACTAACATGAAAGTGCCACTGCCAGTGCTATTCAACTTGAACTTGAATATAATTGCCAGTGGCAACTATAAGTGGCCCCAGGCTTGCATCACTGCATGATGGTACATCACGAATATCACAACTATTACGTAGTGCCACTGGCACTGGCAGTGCCACTGGCACTGCGGCACTGCCAGTGGCAATGTCAGCCCGGGCCCCGGCCGGGCCTCAGCCTGAGGCTGTGTTGAAAACCAAAGCCGGGCCCGTAGTACTACTGTAGTAGTAGTACTAGTAGTAGTACGTACTCAGACTGCCAGTGCGGCGGCGGAGCTGCCACTGGCAGTGCATACCAGTCTCAGTGCTCTCAGTCACGGTGCCAGTGGCAGCTCCGCCGCCGCAGAGTCAGCCGACACGGCGGAGTCCTGAATGCCCCTCGCCGGCTAGTATCGATACTGGCACGTGCAGTGTTAAATCACTCCTAGTACTACGAGTAGGGGCAGCAACACATGAACGGAACAAACTCAGACTACCACAGGCACCTAATCCCTCAAGACAACCGTTGGCCTGTGCGACTGCGCTGAGACCACTGCCACGCTGCTGCACGAGTCGTAACACACCGATTACGAGGACAAGGCGGCCCACACCAGTGTGCTGAGCAACAGGACAGCGATGGTCGAGACCGCAGACACGGAAGACGGTCTCAGGTGCTCTCCCCCCCAGGCGACCAACGGCGACTGCGACTGCACTGAGACCACTGCCACGCTGCTGCACGAGTCGTAACGCACCGATTACGAGGACAAGGCGGCCCACACCAGTGTGCTGAGCAACAGGACAGCGATGGTCGAGACCGCAGACACGGAAGACGGTCTCAGGTGCCCTCCCCCCCAGGCGACCAACGGCGACTGCGACTGCACTGAGACCACTGACACGCTGCTGCACGAGTCGTAACGCACCGATTACGAGGACAAGGCGGCCCACACCAGTGTGCTGAGCAACAGGACAGCGATGGTCGAGACCGCAGACACGGAAGACGGTCTCA
>Ga0164295_10003605_pt1 | contig 12409 bp, 12 predicted proteins | sample GEODES006metaG_FD_111798 | JGI IMG/M metagenome (GOLD analysis project Ga0164295, IMG submission 111798) | Oligotrophic lake water microbial communities from Sparkling Lake, Wisconsin, USA - GEODES006 metaG | ecosystem: Environmental > Aquatic > Freshwater > Lake | place: USA: Sparkling Lake...
AATCCGGAAGATCACCCGGAAACATTGGCAGCAATTTGGGGCCCGCTTCAATCAAATGCACTTTTGCTAAAGAAGGATCGATTCGACGAAAATCATCCTTCAGCACCACCTGCGCCAGCTCGGCCAACGAGCCCGCCATCTCCACTCCGGTGGGTCCACCACCCACGACCACCATGGTCAGTTGTTTAGCCGTCTCGGTCATGTCAGCGGCGGATTCTGCGCGCTCATAGGCCATCAGCACTTCTTTGCGAATACTCATGGCATCACTCAGACTTTTCAGACCAATCGTATGCTTTGCCCACTCATCATGGCCAAAATAACCCGTCTTGGCACCCAAGCCGATCACCAAATAATCATAATCCAACACATGCTCCTTGAGATGAACCTGCCGCGCCTCCAGATCGATCCGCGTCACATCGTCCATGAGTGTTGTGACATTTTTATGCGCTGATAAAATGGCCCGCAGTGGCTGTGCGATCTCCGCCATGGTCAGTCCGGCCGTCGCCACTTGGTAGAGCAGAGGCTGAAACAAGTGATGATTCCAGCGATCTACCAAAGTGATCCGAAAGCGCTCATCCGTCAGTTCCTTCGCACAGGCCAGCCCCGCAAACCCACCACCAAGAATCAAGACGTGTTGTTGTTTCATTGCTGATATCTTAGAAAGAACGCCGCCTAAATCAATCGAGACAAAAATTATGACTTAAACCTTAAAACGCGAATGGCTGACCGCCGATTTGCATCCGTCATTGATTCCACAAGGCTTTTGCCTCTCGAGCAGTGTCACCCAAGACACAGCTGCTTCGAGTCGAAGAACCCATGTGAAACCAAGCCCTGGCGCAACTCAACGATCTTCCATTCCCTTTTTTAAGCAGACAATCCACGGTGTTGGGATGTGGAACGAAGAGTCACTTTGGCCGTATGAGTCGGAGACAACAAAGCAACTGGAGACTCAAATTTACAGGAAAACAGAAAGACAAGATTTAAAGGTCAGAACCAATTCCTACTAATCCTGTGATTAGAAACTCGAATCACGAACAGTCTCATACCATACATGGTGTGCGAAACAGCGCGTAACTGTACGGCAAGTGAGTCGGGAGGTTAAAAGAAATATAAATATCGCATCTTGCCTCTCAGATTCGCAGCGCATGAAACACCGCCTTGCACGCTTGATCAGTCTGCCCATCTTCCGCACTCCCTTACCTCTCGAATCACCATGGAAAACGTCATCATCATCGGCACCGGCTGCGCAGGTTATACCGCAGCCATTTATGCAGCTCGCGCTAACTTTGCTCCACTCATCCTTTCCGGTAACATGCCTGGCGGACAGCTGACCACAACGACTGAGGTGGAAAACTTTCCTGGTTTCCCAAACGGCATCATGGGTCCTGAGCTGATGATGAACATGCAAACTCAAGCTGAGAAGTTTGGCTCACGCATTGAGTACACCCTTGTCAGCAGCGTCAAAAAGACCGAAGCAGGCCATTTCAAGATCACTAGCGACGACGGCACTGTTCGTGAAGCCAAGACGGTCATTGTCGCCACAGGGGCCTCTCCGAGACATCTCGGTCTGCCAAATGAAAAAGGTCTGATCGGTCGCGGCCTCACCAGCTGCGCGACCTGTGATGGAGCCTTCTATCGCGATGTGCCCGTCTGCGTCATTGGTGGCGGTGACAGCGCCTGTGAAGAGGCCAGTTTCCTGACCAAATTTGCCAGCACCGTGTATCTGATCCACCGCCGCGATACCCTGCGTGCTTCGAAGATCATGGCCGACCGCGCTCTGGCCAATCCGAAGATCACGCCGATCTGGAACAGCACCGTTTGCGAATACCTCACCGACGAAAAGGGCGAGATGCGTGCCGTCATGCTGGAAAACCTCATCACTGGTGAGAAGAAGGAACTCGATCTCAAGTGCGTCTTTGTCGCCATCGGCCATGTTCCCAACGGTGCTTTCCTCGGCGACCTCGTCGATACCGATGAAAACGGTTATATCCTGCAAACCAAAGGTACCCGGACCAAAACGGAAGGTCTCTTTGCGGCTGGAGATGTGGCGGATCACGTTTATCGCCAAGCCATCACAGCCGCAGGCCAGGGCTGCGCTGCTGCCTTGGAAGCTGAGCGTTATTTGGCGGACATCGGCGTTCATTGATCTGAGTTAATTCATCCAGAACCTCAAATCATAAATGCTAGTTAGTTGCATTTTTTATGCGACAAAGTCTCAACAGGCATTGACTTCCACGGGTAAAGAGGCAGATTATTCGACTGCTTTCATCGCTCAACCATGCCAGTCAAACCTTCCATTGAACCTCTTTTTCTCGAAGTCTTTTCGGGGAAAACAAGTTCGGTTCACGGCAGGCGAATCGCGAGCTTCACGGTCATGGAAGACTTGCTTCAATGGTCCTGGCTGGTCGCGATATCGGCCAGCTTTCTCTGTGTCGGATTGGCTGGTTTGGGTGCGGGATTGGGGCCTGAAGCCATTTTGAAACAGTTTTCCCCGGACAAGTCCGATCTGGATAGCGCGGCAGATTCCGCTTTGATGGCTGATCTGGTTTCAGAATCACCTGCCACCAGCGAGGTGACGCCTGAAGTTGTGGAAGAGGTCCAGGAAGTGCCCCCCACGGTCGATCTGACGCAGCCACCTCTTGATCTCCCTGAGCTAGCCGAGGCCTTGGTCACAGAAGATCTCTTCACGATCCCGACCGCACCGAAAATTGAAGAAGCACTGCGCCCGATCGATCCAACCCCGCCCAAGCCGGTCGTCAAAAAAGTCGCCACGACTCAACCCTCGACACCACGACGCACCACGGCCTCTCGCAGTCCAGGCACCAGCACGGGCGGCGGAGTCGGCTCAGGTGGCACGGGAGGTGGCGGCAGTGGCAATGGCAAATTTGTCATTCCACGTCCTCCTTACCCGAACTCTCTCAAATCCATGGGCATCCAAGGCAGCGTGCGTCTGAAAATCACCGTCGGCACCTCCGGCAGACCTTCCAGCGTCAGCGTCATCGGCACCAGTGGAAACTCCACGCTGGATCAATACGCTGCTGGTTGGGTGCGCCGAAACGGCAAAGCCCCACCTGGCGATGTGCGCACGGTTATCGCTCCCCTGTCCTTTGTTCTCAACTAATCCCATTCCCCCATGACAGACCTCCCCCCACTGTTTCTAGCCAATGCCATCATTGATTTCATCATCAAAGGTGGCCCCATCATGTATCCCATCCTGGCTGTGGGATTGGTGGCTGTCTGCGTCGTCACCGAGCGCGTTGTCTGGTGGCTGCGCCTGATTTTACAGCGTCAACCCAAGCGACTGGAAGAAGTCTACACCGCTCTGGAAGAAGGCGACCTGCCCCGAGCCATTTCCCTTTCTGCTAGCAGCACGGATCCTGTTGTGCGCATGGTTCATCACGGACTCAATCATCATCACAGCTCCATGCAGGGCGCACTCGAGGTCGCCGCAGGTCGTGAATTGCAGCAGGCAGGCCGATTCCTCGGTGCCATGGACACCATCGTCACACTCGGACCTCTGCTGGGTTTGTTAGGCACCGTCACTGGCATCATGGGCTCTTTCAGCTCCATCGGCAGTTCCGAGTTGGCGGTGGAAAAAGTCACCGGCGGTATTGGTGAGGCCCTCATCGCCACCGCTGCGGGCCTGGGCATTGCCATCACCACTCTAGTGCCGATGAACTACTTTCACGGACGGCTCACGCAGCTTCAGTTCGAGCTTGAAGCCGCGGCCAACAATGTCCTCATCCTAGCCACCCAGCACGGCTTTGATCAGCTGCCCGTCAAGCAACCCGGCACGACCTCCAAGCCGTGAAACTCCGCTCCCCCATCGCCCATAAAAAGACCAGGCTCGAGATCATCCCGCTGATCGATGTCATGTTCTTCCTGCTGGCCTCTTTCATGATGGTCAGCCTTACCATGAGCAAGCAGCAGACCATCAAGGTGGATCTGCCGGTGGCGGCCGCTGCCAAGTCGGACTTCAAGCCGGACATGATCAACCTAGCCGTGAATGCCAAGGGCGACCTCTTTTACAATACCGAGCGCCTCGCTCTGCCTGACATCGAACGCCGACTCACCGAGCGTCATGGATCGGATCCAAACACGCCCGTCTATATCAGTGGCGATGCCAATACCCGCCACGCTGACATGGTGAAAGCACTGGATCTCGTGCGTCAGATCGGCTTCAACAAAGTCGCCTTTAACGTCAAAGCCAGCACCACTGCCGTCAGCCCAGCCCCAGCTGCACCTCCTGTGAAATGAAGCGCTTTCTCCTAGCCCTCATCGTCCTCATCAGCCTCGGGCTCTGCCTCGTCTGCGTGCTCCAGTGGCAGCGCGAGGCCCTCCTGCGTGGCCGCATCGGGGAGCTCGTCAAACAGCTGGAAGCCGAAAACAAACTTCGCTTTGTCGCCGAACAAAAGGTGCATGACTACAGCCAGGAGATCCTGCGCCTGGAAGGCCTACGCGCCGAGATCGAGTCCAAGCTCCTCGAGGCCACCGAAGACCTGCGTGATCGCACCGTCGATCAAAGCGCGCGCGGATTCAGCATCGCCGTCATCATGAATGAAGCCCTGCAGGCCACCCGTGAACTCGAAGCTTACCAGCAACTTGCCAACCAGGGCAGCGACGCCCTCAAGCAGCGCAACACTGAAGTCGCCGCCCAGAACGCCGCCATCGAAAAAGCCAACACGATCATCAAACAGCTCGCCAGTGAGCGTGATGCCGCCATTGCCAAGCTCAATGAACGGACTCAAGCGTTCAATGAACTCGCCGAGAAGTATAACCAACTGTCGAAGAAGTAGTTTGAGCCTACTTCTCGATCAACGAGGTTTTGCACAGGTTCGCATACAGGCCGCCTTTGGCTAAAAGCTCATCGTGAGTTCCCTGTTCGGTAATCTGACCCTGCTCCAGCACAAAGATCCGATCGGCATGGCGCACGGTGCTCAGGCGATGAGCAATGACAAAGCTCGTGCGACCTTCCATTAGGCGATCCAGCGCCGCTTGGATCTGGCGCTCGGTCTCGGTGTCCACACTGGCTGTGGCCTCATCCAGCAGCAGGATTGGCGGATTCCGCAGCAGTGCGCGGGCAATGCTCAAGCGCTGCTTTTCCCCCACACTCAGCTTCACCCCACGCTCGCCGACATGCGTTCCCAGATCATGAGGCAAACGCTTCACAAACTCCACCGCATTGGCACTCTTCAGCACGTCCCAGAGCTGCTCATCCGTGGCATCGCGACGACCAATGCGCAGGTTCTCCCTGACGGTGCCATTGAACATGAAACTCTCCTGCGTGACGTAACCGATCTGTTGACGCAGGGAGTTTTTATTCAGCTCATGCACCGGAATTCCATCAATGGTGATCACCCCTTCACTGTATTCATAAAAGCGCGTCAGCAGATTGATCAGGGTCGATTTCCCCGCGCCGGTTGGCCCCACCAGCGCGATGGTTTGCCCAGGCTTTGCTTCCAGGTCGATGTGCTGCACCGTCGGGATACTGCCATAGCTGAAGCTCACGTCTTGGTAGCGCACATGCCCCAAAACCGGTGGTAAATCACGACCACTCGTCGTATCCGCCTCAGGCTCGGCATCCAGGATATTAAACACACGCTCGCCTGCCGCTCGGCCTGTTTGCAGGATCTGATTGAGCTGGTGCAGGCTTTCAATAGGATCATAAAAGAACTTCAGCAGCAGCAGAAACGCCGCCAAATCACCGGCCGTGATGCGTCCATCCTTCAGCGCATAGGCACCGATCCACAGCACCAGGACCATGCCCACACTGCTGAGAAAATGCATCCCGGGCCGATACATGGCCCAGATCCGCATCACATGCAGCGTCGCCAGTTTGAGTTGATGACTCACGCCATTGAAGCGGGCCAGCTCCTCGGTCTCCATGGCATAGGCTTTGATCTGGCGCATGCCCGCCACGTTGTCATGCAGCAGGCTATTCATCGCACTGCTCGCCTTTCTCACCGCACGGTGCCGATCCCTTGACGTTGCCGTGTAGGCTGCCGCACCCATGGCCAGGAACGGAATAGGGATCAGCGCATACAAGCTCAGTTCCACATCGGCACGGAACATGAAGACGCCTACGACGATGATTTGCAGCACCGACACCAGTCCCTGCTCGATCCCATCAATCAGCACCCGCTCCACCGACGGAATGTCCTCACTCACCGTCGTCATGATGTCGCCCGTGGGGCGATTATCAAACCAGCGCAGAGGCAGCGTTTGCAGGCGCTCATAGATGTCGCTACGCAAATCATAAATCACCTTTTGCTCAAAGGTGTTGTTCAGTTGGATACGCAGCGAATTGAACAAATGCTGAGCAAAATAAGCCCCCAGCGCCATGAAAGCCAACGGCGTCAGCCGATCCCACTGGCCCTTCGGCACCACCACATCCAGCACCTCCCGAGTCACCGCAGGGAACACCACCACCATCAACGTGCCCGTGATCGCACAGAAAAGCTGGGCGGCAGCCATGAAGGGATAACGACGGAGGTAGGCAAAGACGCGGAGAGTAGTTTTCACAGGAAGCAGACAGAAGAGCAGAGGGCCGAGCGATGTTCAACGCGTTTGCACCCGTTTGCGGTTGCCTGTTTGTAAGTCTGAGAAGGAACTCAACGCCGCACTTGCTGTTCAAGCCTGACTGATCTATAGATACAAAACATAGCTTCGACGACAGCAAAAATCTTTCAGCATGGAGGCAGCCAGGCCGTGCGCTTGCCGAAGGCCTTCCGATTCCCTGGCTCGCAAGTTCTCATCGAAAAACACGGTGATGAGGTGGTGCTGCGTCCTGTTAGCCACACCCAGTTCAAATCCTTCACCGAAATCGCCCGCCACCTCGCGGAGAACTTCCCAGACACTGTCGATTTCCCAGAGCCCTTCACTGCCATGACCCACTGCTTGGATTAAATCAAAATAATTTATCAAGCAGTTGCTCGAATTTTTTCCTCTGGCTTTACTGCCCTCTCACAGACGATACGTGAGATATTGTAGAGCAAGCGTGAGGCGAGATAGGGAGAGAAGCGACGCAGGCGACCGAATTCATCATAATTGATCTTCAGCAGCTTCGCATCAGTGCGGGCGGTCACATCCGCCGTGCGGCGTTGCTGGGTGACGAAGGCCATCTCGCCGAAAACGTCTCCGGGGTGCATCTCTTTGAGCAAGATGCGGCCTTTAGGACTTTCGACACTGGCCTCCAGCTCGCCTGAAAGCACGACGTATAGAGAGCTTCCGACATCGCCGGCTTTGATAGGCACTTCACCTCCACGGTGCTCGACCACATTCGAAGCCAGGATGAGCCGCCGCGCTTGCCAGCTGCTCAGACCGTTAAAGAAGGGTGATGTCTCAATCAAGGAGCGCCGCACATTCAAGCCGAGCACATCCCACAAAGTCACGATACGAGTGCGACCAAACATGACGGGTGTGACGATCATGTCGGTGATCAGGCCGAGCACCATGACGCCCGAACTCAGCAGGCCAAACTCACGCACTGGCTGGAAGCTGGAGAGACCGAGCACGGCAAATCCTGACACTAGAGCGATCGTCGTCGAAGCAATAGGTGCGAGTTCTTCACGAATTGCGACCTCAATGCCGCGTCGCTCGTCTTTCAGCTCACGAGCCTCCCGATTGAAGCGCACGAGCAGGTGTAAAGTGTCATCCACTGCAATGCCGAGTGTGATCGCTGCGACCATGCAGGTGCCGACATTCAGCGGGATGCCTGCAATGCCCATGATGCCAAAGATCATCGCGACAGGGAATACATTCACGATCAGAGTGATGACCCCGCAGCGCGCGGAAAGGAAGAGCCCCCACACGATGAGGAAGACCATGACCATCATGCTCCCGAGCGATGATATCTGTCCGCTGGTGATCGACTCCGTTGCCGTTGCCACTAGCAGGGCACTGCCGGTGAGCGTATAGCTGTTGGTGTTGAAGTTGCGGTCATCCATGATCGCGCGAATCTCTCGCTCCAGAGCCAGAAGCCGACCAGAGTCAGTGAATTCACAGCGCAGTTGCACACAGGCCTGAGAGTGATCTGGCGTCAGGTAGGCATGGTAGTCTTTGGCATGGAGAAAGAGCATCATCTGCTGCACGGAGGCTGCTTCATCAGGCACACGCTCAAAGCGGGCATCACCGCCACGGAGCTGCGAGTTTATGCGAGCCAACAGATCGGCGAAGGATGTCACGGCGGAGATACCATCAACCTTACGCAGCCTTGTAGCCACGGCTTCGAGCTGTTTCAAAGCACGCGGCTCCAGGAACTCGCCACGATCTGCCTGAAGCGTGAGATTGAGCATGGTCAGACCAGCCAGCTTTTCAGTCACGGCCGCGTCACGCACCCGCACCGGCGAGTCAGGGCTGATGAAGGACTGCAAATCATTCCCCGCACGGATGCTGCGTGCCTGCCAAAGTGCCGCTGCACAGAGGATTGCCAGCACGATCATGATCGCGCGCGTGTGAGCCAGCAGGTAGCTCACCAGCGCAGAAGCGATGCGCGCCGCCCAGCCCTCATCGTTGGCAGAAGCACTGCCAGAACGCGGCATCATGTACGGCAGAAGCATTTGCAGCAGCGCAGGCAGGAAGAAGATGGAGATCAAAAAACGCCCACTCATACCCAGCGCTGCCGCCATGCCGAAGTCACGCAGGATAGGCAGCTCATTCAGCGCTGTTGTGGCAAAGCCGAGCACTGTCGTGCAAGACGTGAGTATCATCGGCAGAGACAGGCTTTTCACCGTGGCCTGCATCGCCTCCCGGCCATTCATTCCTTGTCTCAGATGGTCGCGAAACTCATGCACGAAGTGGACATCACTCGTGGCTCCAATAATGACGATCAACGCGGGCAGGATCGAGTTCAGGAAGTTTACTGGGATGCCTAAGATCTGCATCAGCGCCAGTGTCCAGAGGATCGCGACGGCGGCGTTGATGATCGGCAAAATGCCTGCCCAAAAGTTCCGCTGCGTGATCGTCAGCAGCACGAGCACTATCACCAATGCCAGTGGCAGGATGAGCCGCTGATCGGCCGATAAGCGCTCGCGCATCCATGATTGCGTGAATGGATCACCGATCTGGAAAAGTCGTGCAAAGGACGCCTGATGAGGTGCCAGGATGGCATCCAGCGCTTTAACCGCGTCCTCCGTCTGCATCTCACGATACTTCGGCGAGAGGGGCAGGATCATCATGAGCGCTGTGCCATCCTCAGCCACGAGTTGGCCGCGCAGCAGTGGATTCGTCACTGCGCGCTCCTTCGCCTTTGCGGCCTGTTCCGCCGTCTTTGGCAGACGTGCCAGCACCGGTGCCGTGCTGATCATGCCGCCTTGATCCCTCAAATCAGGCAGAGTAAAAAGGCTATCCACCTTCGCCACAAAAGGCAATTGCGTAAGCTGCTTGTGAATCTCATTTAGCTCAGCGAGTCGCTTAGGCGTGAAGAGCTGAGCGTCCTCCGCATAGATCGCGGCTACCTCATCCGTGCCAAAAGTAGCACGCGCGCTTTCATACTCCCTCACTGCCATCCCTGCGGACGGATACAGACTCTCCACGCTGAGATCCAGCTTCACCTGTTGAGCCAGCGGCACTGCTGTCAGCGTCAATCCAATGATGAGCAGTAAGCAGAGATATTTGTGTTCCCAAGAGAGCAGCGTCAGACGGATCACAGAGGTAAGAAATCTTGTTTTGACAAAGACAGACTTAATTCACATCCACCGAGAAACCTAAATCAAAGATGAACTCCTCTACATCCAGCAGCGGCCAGTTTTCCAGCTTCTTAGGCGTGAAGAACTCGGCATCGATTCCCTCATCTACTCGACCCTCGATCACGGTGAAGCTCGTCTTGCTCTTCGACTCCACAGACTGCATCACCGCCACTCGTGGGCGCGTCGTCTTGCCCTTCACATCCTTTGAGTCATAGCCGGATGCCGTCAGCAGCTTTACCAAGCTCTGCTTTGCATCGTAATAGGCGATCTTGCGCAAATGGAAGCTGCCTTTTTCGATGAATAAATCACGGAAAGTATGGGTGCTCTCCACGTCTTTCCTGCTCTCACTCGCGCGCACTACATAGCAGGCTGCGCTCTCAACTACCTCGTCTGTGAGACGCTTGTATTCATGCCACTCAGGCACCTCCCGTAGCAGATCTTCAAAGGTGTAATCCGAGCCGAGGAAGGAGCCTTGTCGAGCTTCAGGCGTCAGTTGTTTCATCTTTCCCAGCGCTGGCAGGAAGAAGTGATACGCCAGTTCCTGCTTCTCCGAGGTCTTCGCTAGCAGCGTCACGCCTTCCACCTCTTTCGGGAAGAGCAGACGCATGAACATCGACTCACTCTCGCCCTGTCTTTGATAGGCCAGCAGGATGCGGCGCTCTATCACAGGAGCGTCGGCAAGCTGCGTCTCCATCTTCACATAAGCCATCTCGGACTTGGATTGATTCCCCTCAGTGTAGCGCTGTATGATCGCCTCAGCTGTTAGGCTAGTGTCGTCTTGAGCACTTAAAATCGCGGCAGCCAAAGCTACCGCAAAACTAAATCCACGAGTGATCGACAGCATTTTTGAGGGGAGAAAATTAGATTTCATCGTTTACATATTTCCGTTCGTTAGGCCCATTGCCTGTTTGTTATTGTGACGATCTCGTCACACGATTCTTCTGTGTCGTTAAACATCTCGCTCTGTTGTGCACATAACCCCTTAACAGTTCATCTTTTTTCGGGTGTGCCTCTTGGCTACTCTCTTGACCCTGTCGGTTCATCGTTCGTCAGCTTTCAATCGCCGCAATTTAGCATCATTTTGTCTTCGTGACGAACACGCCAGTCCGATCAGTAGGCGGGACTTGGATCATTTCATCACAGCGATGCTGATACATTCATCGCCGTGGAGGACTCTCTTGTCAGACGGGTCTATGCTGTGCGGAAATGGGTGAGTGGCTACGATGAAAAAGATGACAACTACACTAAAAAGCTAATGGCAGCCGTGCTTACTGGCAGTGTAGCCATTGATTGGAATGAGGCGCTTCGGGTGGCAAGTTCTTCGAAGTACAACTGCAAGGATGAACTCATCGCCGTTCGGAAGGAAGTCGAAACGGAACTGGCAAAATTGGAGCAATAAGTTAAGGTGCACCCCATGACACCGTCAAAGCCCATCATCAAGCCCGACCGCCGCTGGACCTGGGAACAATGGCAGGCTGGTCGTGCCGTGCGGCTGGTAGGCAACTTGGTGACACCGGCAGTGATTCGTCGTGAAAAAAGCGAAGAAGATGAGAACTTCTGTGAAACCTATGGCGGCGAACGTGGCCCAGCTTTTAACAAGGCTTTTGACCCTTCATCGGATAAGAAGAGGTGAAGAAGTAAAGCTATGACTCACTTTCGACAGCTATGTCTTCTCCTCGGACTCGGTCTTCACGTTCAGGCCGCAGATCCGACGCTGCCTCCGGCGGAGTGGGCAGACGAGCTGGGTAGTTATCGGTCGCCCCTGATGTTCAAAGATGGTCGCCAAGCCACCACGCCGGAGCAATGGCAGCAGCGGCGGGCGGAGATTCTCGCAGACTGGCAGCGGATCATGGGCCGGTGGCCTGCATTGCTGCCGCATCCGAAAATGGAAGTACTCTCGACCACGCCACGGGAAGATTTCACCCAACAACACATCCGCCTGCAAGTGGCCCCGGATCAAATGACGGAAGGCTACCTGCTGCGCCCCAAGGGGCCAGGCCCCTTCCCGGCGGTGTTTGTGCCGTATTACGATCCTGAAACCAGCATCGGTCTAACCAACAAGCCGTTGCGGGACTTTGCCCTGCAACTCACCCGACGGGGTTTTGTCACCCTGGCCATCGGCAGCCCTGGGGGCGATGCCCGAAAACCGGTGCTCAGCAAAGGAGCAGAATGTCAGCCGCTGTCGTATCTGGGCTACATCGCCGCGAATGCCTGGCAAGCCCTGGCCGATCAGCCTGAGGTGGATGCCGCGCGCATTGGAATGGTGGGACATTCCTATGGCGGCAAGTGGGCGATGTTTGGGGCCTGTCTCTGGGACAAGTATGCCTGTGCGGTCTGGTCGGATCCCGGCGTCGTCTTTGATGAAACGCGGCTCAGCATCAATTACCAGGAACCTTGGTATCTGGGTCTGGACCCGAACCGGACTCGCAAGCCGGGACTCATTTCAACCGAGAGTCCACGCACGGGAGCTTATCAAACGCTCATCGCCGAAGGTCACGAGCTGATCGAGCTTCAGGCCCTGATGGCCCCGCGCCCCTTCCTGGTCTCTGGCGGAGCCGAAGATCCGCCCAAGCGCTGGGCCGCTCTGAATCATCTGCGCGCGGTGAATCAACTCCTCGGCCACAGCGATCGCGTGGCCATGACCAATCGCGAAAAGCACGATCCTAACCCTGAGTCCAATGCGGCGATTATCGCCTTTTTTGAGCGCTGGCTGAAGAAGTGAA
>Ga0164295_10003606_pt1 | contig 12408 bp, 9 predicted proteins | sample GEODES006metaG_FD_111798 | JGI IMG/M metagenome (GOLD analysis project Ga0164295, IMG submission 111798) | Oligotrophic lake water microbial communities from Sparkling Lake, Wisconsin, USA - GEODES006 metaG | ecosystem: Environmental > Aquatic > Freshwater > Lake | place: USA: Sparkling Lake...
TGGAGGCCCGAACCTCCTCGGTGAGCCCGGAACTGCGGTGCATCTTGGCGACGACGTCGACCATCCCGTCCAGCGCTGCGTCGTCGGCATGGATCACCACGTCGATGCCCTCGCCGAGAACGTTGAGGTCGGCATCTGTCACCAGCGCCGCGATCTCTATCAGTCGGTCAGATTCCAGGTCCAGGCCCGTCATCTCGCAGTCGATCCACACCAATTCATCCCGCACAGCGCTCAACATTAAGCCCAGGCACCGATCGGGCACGGCTCACCCTCGCGCCTTGGTGCCCGCGCAGTAGTCTCGTGCCCTATGACGGAATCAACGACAACCCCCGCCCAGCAGATCGCGGCCGGCTACGCGACGACAGGCGAGGCCCTCGAGCTGGGTTCGGTCATCGTCGGCGGTGAGGTGGACCCGGAGGCCCAGATCCGTATTCCGCTGGCGATGATGAACCGCCACGGTCTGGTGGCCGGCGCCACCGGAACGGGTAAGACCAAAACCCTGCAGGTGATCGCCGAGCAACTCTCCGCCGCCGGCGTGCCGGTGGTGATGGCCGACTTCAAAGGCGACCTGTCGGGGTTGACCCGGCCGGGGGAGGCCAGCGACCGGACCGCCGCGAGGGCCAAGGACACTGGAGACGGGTGGGTGGGATCGCCGTTCCCGGTGGAGTTCCTGTCGCTGGGAACCGGCGGTATCGGTGTGCCGGTGCGCGCGACGATCTCTGCGTTCGGCCCGATCCTGCTGTCGAAGGTGTTGGGGCTCAACGCGACTCAGGAATCCACCCTGGGTCTGATCTTCCACTGGGCCGATCAGCAGGGTCTGCCGCTGCTGGACCTCAAGGATCTTCGTTCGGTGATCACCCACCTCACCAGCGACGAGGGCAAAGAACAGCTGAAAACGATCGGTGGGGTGTCGGCGTCGACCGCCGGTGTGATCCTGCGCGCGCTGATCAACCTCGAGGCTGAGGGCGGCGACACGTTCTTCGGCGAGCCCGAAATCGAACCGGCCGATCTGCTCCGCGTCGATGACCAGGGGCGCGGCATCATCACGCTCTTCGAAGTCGGTGAACAAGCCGCCCGCCCGGTGATGTTCTCGACGTTCCTGATGTGGGTGCTGGCTGATCTGTTCACCTATCTGCCGGAGATCGGCGACGTCGACAAACCCAAGCTGGTGTTCTTCTTTGACGAGGCACACCTGCTGTTCACCGACGCGTCCAAGGCCTTCCTGCAGCAGGTCGAGCAGACCGTGAAGCTGATTCGCTCCAAAGGGGTAGGCGTCTTCTTCTGCACCCAGCTGCCCACCGACGTACCCAATGCTGTGCTCTCCCAACTGGGTGCCCGCATCCAGCACGCGCTGCGCGCATTCACGCCCGATGATCAGCAGGCGCTGGCCAAGACGGTCCGGACCTATCCCAAAACCGAGTTCTACGACCTGGCAACCGATCTGACCTCATTGGGAATCGGCGAGGCGATCGTCACGGTGCTGTCCGAGCGCGGTGCGCCGACACCGGTGGCATGGACTCGGTTGCGTTCGCCGCGATCGTTGATGGACACCATCGGACCGGATTACATCAAGGCCGCAGCCCAAGCCAGCCCGCTGTTCTTGAAGTACGGCCCGACGGTGGACCGGGAGTCCGCCTACGAAATGTTGGCGGCGAAGATGGCTGCGCCGCCGGAGTCCGCCGCCGAGCCGATAGACCTGCCACCGATCTATCCGACAGGGCTGGATCTGCCGCCGATGCCGGAACAGGTGCAGAAGGCCGAACCGGGCATGCTCGAATCCATGATGGACAACCCGGCGTTCAAGAGTGCGATGCGGTCGGCCGGCACGGTGATCGGCCGGGAGATCACCCGCAGCATCTTCGGTACGGGTAGGCGCAGGCGCTAGTCGCCGCCCAGTTTTTTGTACACCAATCCCACGATCGGCGTCACGATGGCTCTGGGCGCATAGCCACTCGCCACCGACATCGCCTTGGACGTCACACCGGGAACCACGCGCATCTTGTTGCGCTCCAAGCCATCCAGCGACAGTTGTGCGGTGTGCTCGACCGAGATCCACAGGAAATCGGGGATCAGCCTGTCCACCAATGATGCATCGCCCGCGTCAGGCATCTCGGCACGCACCGGCCCGGGTGCCAATAGCGTGACGTGCACTCCGGTATTGCGGAGTTCGCCTCGCAGCGACTCGCTGAACGTATTGGCGAACGCCTTGGTTGCCGCGTAGGTGGCGTTGTTCGGAATCGGGGAGTTCCCGGCAGCCGATCCCGAGATGAGGATGCCGCCGGCACCGCGGGCGAGCATGCCGGGTAACACCGCCAGCACCAGGTCGTGCACGCCGAGCACGTTCAGTTGAACCTGGGCCTTCTCGGCCGCGGGATCCAGGTCGGCCACCGCGCCGAAGGTGGCGGTGCCGGCGTTGGCGCACAGGATCGAGATATCGCGGTCGGCCAACTCGGCGGCCAATGCCTCGCGTTGTGATGGCTCGGCCAGGTCGACGGCACGCACCTCGACCGTCACGCGATACCGCTCAGTCAGGCGGGCGGCCAGTTCACCGAGTACGTCGGCGCGACGGGCGGTGATGATCAGGTGGTGGCCGCGGGCGGCAAGTTCGCCCGCCAGTGCCGCACCGATGCCCTGCGAGGCACCGGTGACGACGGCTCGACTGTCCGGTGAGGGTGCGGGAACTGGCATGCGGCAATCGTAGGCGGGGTCGATAGGCTGATCTTCATGGCACCGCGGTCGAAGATCGCGGCCTGGGCACTGTGGGACTGCGGCTCCGTTGGGCTCAGTTCGACCGTTGTGACGTTCGTGTTCTCGGTCTATCTCACCGGCACGGTGGGCCAGGGCATGCCGGGCGGCACGTCGCCGGCGAGCTTGCTGGGCCGGGCGCTGACCATTGCCGGAGTCACCGTCGCGCTGCTCGCCCCGCTTACCGGCGTTTTGGTGCAAGCGCCACGCCGCCGGCGGGTCGCGCTGGCCATACTGACCGCGATGGCGGCGGCGTTCACCGCCGCCATGGTCTTTATCCGCGACGACCCGCGCTATCTCGTGCCGGGGTTGGCCCTGCTGGCACTGACCGCGGTCTGCGGTGATCTGGCCAGCGTGCCCTACAACGCGATGCTGCGTCAGCTGTCCACCCCGCAGACTTTCGGGCGGGTCTCGTCGATCGGGTGGGCCGCCGGTTACTGCGGCAGCGTCGGTCTGCTGCTGGTCGTGTACTTCGGCTTCATCAGGGGCGAGGGACCCCACCGCGGATTGTTTGGCTTGCCCGCCGCCGACGGCATGAACGTGCGCGCCGCAATGATTCTGGCGGCCGCCTGGTTGCTGATTTTCGGCTTACCGCTGCTGCTGACCAAACCCACCATCACCGCCTATGACGAAGCCGCGGAACCTCCGCCCACCGTGCTCGGCGGGTATCGGCGGCTGTGGTCGGACCTTCGATCCGAATGGCGCCGTGACCGAAACCTGGTCTACTACCTCCTCGTCAGCGCGGTGTTCCGGGATGGGCTTTCCGGCGTCTTCGCCTTCGGCGCCGTGCTCGGCGTGAGTGTGTATGGCATCTCTGCGGCCAACGTGTTGGTCTTCGGGGTGGTCGCCTCGACGGTGGCCGCTATTGGCGCACTGGTGGGCGGACGGCTCGACGATCGGGTCGGCGCCAAGCCGGTCATTGTGGCGTCACTGGCCGCCATGATCGCCGTGGGCATGACACTGCTGGCGCTGTCGGGTCCGGTCGCGTTCTGGGTGTGCGGCCTACTGCTGTGTCTGTTCGTCGGTCCCACCCAGTCGGCTGCGCGCACTCTGCTGTTGCGAATGACCGGAGAAGGTAAGGAGGGCATTGCGTTTGGCCTCTACACGATGACCGGGCGCGCAGTCGCCTTCCTGGCGCCGTGGCTGTTCTTCGTCTTCGTCGATTTGTTTCACGCTGACCGCGCCGGCCTCGGCGGAATCTGCCTGGTGCTGGCGGTCGGCCTGGTGGGAATGTTGTTGGTCAGGGTGCCGGACCACGTCCGAGCAGACCAGCGTTAGGCCGCGCCGGTGCAGATGGTCAAACCGCGACCGCTGCGCTGCCGCACCTGGGATCCGTTGACCGACACGCTGCATGTCACATCGCGTCCGACGTTGACGACAGCGACGCTGGCCGAACTCTTGGCGGGGGCCGAGAGACTGACCTCTTTGCTCCACGGCAGCGCCACGTTGAACTCGGTCTGCATCACGCCGCCGGTGTCGACGTAGGTGATGTTGATCGCCCTGCCCTCGCCGGCCACGCTGTAGACCACGGTCTCGGTGCCACTCGGACGTGATGTGGTTTCACTGGGTGCGGCCGACGAGCTGGGATCCGCAGACGTACTGGGCGCCGGCCGTTCGGTGGCCGTGGGCATTGGCAGCCGCGTCGTCGTCGTGATCGGCACCTGGGGTGTCGGCGGGGCTGACTTTGTCGTGGGGGTCGCTGCGGCGGATGTCGTCGGCGGGGCGGCCACCGTCGCATCCCTGGACGAACTGCTCACGATCACCAGCGCCAACACAAGTCCGGTCACCAGTAGTGCGGCCGCGCCGGCTGCGATCCAGAGCCAGCGCGGCGACTTCGGCGGTGGCGGGGGTGGGGGCGGTTGTTGCGGATAGCCGGTGCCGGGAGGCCAGTAGGTTCCGAACTGCTCGGTCGGTTGGGACTGCGGAACGCCGTAGCCGGGTCCGTAGTACGTGGGGCCCGGGTAGCCCGGGTACTGCCCGGAGTAGGCCGGGCCCGGATCGGGTGGGAAACCGCCGCCCGCCGCCTGCGTCGGATCGGACCATTCCGGTCGCGTTGGATCGCTCATGCCCGCCTCACGCTCAGCAGGCTACCTGTGCCGCATCAGGGTGATATCCACCGCATCAGGTGCGCCGCACCGGACGGTGGCGGGACAACGCGGCGACCGTCATCGCCCGCAGCACATCCCGGGAGCCCTCCGGCGACGACGACCGGGTGGTCGGCTTGATGCTGTGTGGCGTGGAGTTGAGCAGGCCGAAGGCGGCGTGCGCCATCACCCGGGCCTGGTCCTCGGCAAGCTGTGGATCCAGTGCGCGCAACGCAACCACCCAGATTTCGACGTAGCGGCGCTGGGCCCTGCGGACCTGTCGTTGTGCGACTGCCGGGAGATTCGCCAGATCGCGGTCCTGGATACGGATCAGATCGGGTTCGCTGAGCGCGAAGTCGAGATGGAACTCGATGAGACCGTCCAGTGCGGCGGCCGGATCCGGATTATCGCTCAGTACCGACTGCGCACCGGCCAGCAGCCTGGTGCTGATGCCGACCAGCAGTTCGACCAGCAGCGCCTCTTTGCCCGAGAAGTGCCGGTAGATCGCCGGGCCGCTGACGCCCGCGGCGGCACCGATGTCCTCGATTCGGACCGCGAGAAAACCGCGTTCGGCGATCAACTGTTCGGCGGCGGCCAGCAGTTGCGAGCGGCGGTCGGATTTCTGCCGTTCGCGGCTGGTGAGCACGGTCATGGGACCCTCCAGGAACCCAGCTGTACGTTTCGGTTAATTTTCACTAACATAGCATCCAGTTAATTGTCATTAACCAAAGGTGAGTTCATCGATGGCATCGCCCGTTGCCAACCGCGAGGCACACGTACAGCTCGTCGCGCAGCTTCGCGACAAGTTGACCGTTGCCGCACATGGCGGCTCACAGCGAGCGCGAGAGCGGCACACCGCGCGTGGCAAGCTCCTGCCGCGAGACCGGGTCGACGGGCTGCTCGATCCCGGCAGCCCGCTGCTGGAGATCGCCCCGCTTGCCGCTGACGGTATGTACGACGACGAGTGCCCCGCAGCCGGGATCATCACCGGGATCGGCCGCGTGTCCGGGCGCGAATGCATGATCGTGGCCAACGACGCCACCGTCAAGGGCGGCACCTACTACCCGGTGACGGTCAAGAAGCACCTGCGCGCTCAAGAGATCGCGGCACAGAATCGGCTGCCGTGCATCTATCTCGTGGACTCCGGCGGGGCCTTCCTTCCGCGGCAGGACGAGGTGTTCCCCGACCGCGACCATTTCGGCCGCATCTTCTACAACCAGGCCACCATGAGCGCGGCCGGCATCGCCCAGATCGCCGCGGTGCTCGGATCCTGCACCGCCGGTGGCGCATACGTTCCGGCGATGAGCGATGAAGCGGTGATCGTGCGCAACCAGGGCACGATCTTCCTCGGTGGACCGCCCCTGGTGAAGGCTGCCACCGGTGAGGTGGTGACCGCCGAGGAATTGGGCGGTGGGGACCTGCATTCCCGCAAATCCGGTGTCACCGACCATCTCGCTCGTGACGACCGTGACGCGCTGGCGATCGTGCGACGCATTGTGGCCACCCTCGGCCCACGCACCGCTGCGCCCTGGGATGTCCGCATCCCGGTTGATGCGATCGCCGATCAGCATGAGCTCTACGACGTTGTTCCGGTCGACTCCCGGGTGCCCTACGACGTACGCGAGGTGATCACGCGCATCGTCGACGGCGGCGAGTTCAGCGAATTCAAAGCCGAATACGGCACCACGCTGGTCACCGGCTTCGCCCACATTCACGGCCACCCCGTCGGCATCGTCGCCAACAACGGTGTGTTGTTCGGCGAATCCGCCGTCAAGGGAGCACATTTCATCCAGCTGTGCGACAAGCGCACGATCCCGTTGGTCTTCCTGCAGAACATCACCGGCTTCATGGTCGGCCGCGAGTACGAGGAGGGCGGGATCGCCAAGCACGGCGCCAAGATGGTGACGGCAGTGGCCTGTGCCCGCGTTCCGAAGCTCACCGTCGTCATCGGCGGGTCCTACGGCGCCGGGAACTACTCGATGTGCGGTCGGGCCTACTCGCCTCGGTTCCTGTGGATGTGGCCCAACGCCAGGATCTCGGTGATGGGCGGCGAGCAGGCCGCATCGGTCTTGGCCACTGTTCGTGGGGAGATGACTGCTGAGCAAGAGGAGGAGTTCAAAGCTCCCATCCGGGCGCAGTACGAACACCAGGGCAACCCGTACTACTCCAGCGCCCGGCTGTGGGACGACGGCGTCATCGATCCTGCTGACACCAGAACCATTCTGGGACTTGCTCTTTCGGTCACGGCCAACGCACCCCTGGAGCCGGTCTCCTATGGCGTCTTCCGGATGTAGTGGGATGACCCCGGGAATGTTCGATACCGTGCTGGTCGCCAACCGCGGCGAGATCGCCGTACGTGTGATCCGGACGTGTAGGGCGATGGGCATCCGGTCGGTGGCTGTCTACAGCGATGCCGATGCCGGCGCGCGCCACGTCACCGAGGCCGATGTCGCCGTCCGGATCGGCCCGCCACCGGCCCGGCAGAGCTATCTCGACATCGATGCGGTCATCGATGCCGCCCTGCGCACCGGTGCCCAGGGCATCCACCCCGGTTACGGATTCCTCTCGGAGAACGCCGATTTCGCCGCAGCGCTGGCGCGAGCCGGACTGGTCTTCATCGGCCCGCCCATCGCCGCCATCGCCACCATGGGCGACAAGATCGCCGCCAAGACCGCAGTGTCAGCCTTCGGCGTTCCGGTGGTGCCGGGTATCGCACGGCCCGGACTGTCCGACGCCGATCTGATCGGTGCTGCCGGTGATATCGGATTTCCGGTGCTGGTGAAACCCTCCGCGGGTGGCGGCGGCAAAGGGATGCGCCGGGTCGACGGTCCGGCTGATCTGCCCGCTGCTTTGGCAGCTTCTCGCCGGGAGGCCGCCGCTACCTTCGGTGACGACACCCTGTTCCTCGAGCGTTTTGTTCTGCGCCCCCGGCATATCGAGGTCCAGGTCCTCGCCGACACTCACGGCACCGTGCTGCACCTCGGCGAACGGGAGTGCAGCCTGCAGCGTCGTCACCAGAAGGTGATCGAGGAAGCGCCATCGCCACTGCTCGACGACGCCACCCGGGACCGTATCGGTGCGGCCGCCTGCGCGACCGCCCGCAGCGTCGAATACGTCGGCGCCGGAACGGTGGAGTTCATCGTGTCAGCCGATAAGCCCGACGAGTTCTACTTCATGGAGTGCAACACCCGACTGCAAGTCGAGCACCCGGTCACCGAGATGGTCACCGGGTGGGATCTGGTGGAGTGGCAGATCCGTATCGCGGCAGGGGAGCGGCTCCACCACCGCCAAGACGACATCGTGGCCCACGGTCACGCCATCGAAGCCCGCATCTACGCCGAGGACCCGGCGGCCGGATTCCTGCCGACCGGTGGCCCGGTGCTCGCGGTCACCGAGCCGTGCGGTCCGGGTATCCGGGTGGACTCCGGGCTGTCCGCAGGCATGACGGTCGGCAGCGACTATGACCCCATGTTGGCCAAAGTGATCGCGCACGGCGCCGATCGGGCCGAAGCGCTGCAGCGCCTGGATGGCGCACTGGCCGAGACCGCCGTGCTGGGGTTGGGCACCAATATCGACTTCCTGCGATGTGTCCTGACCGACAGCGACGTCAAGGCTGGCCGACTCGACACCGGGCTACTCGAGCGCCTCGAGTTCGTGCCGCACGATGCTGGTGACGAGGCGTTCATCGCGGCCGCGACATACCGCTGGCTGCAACGCTGGCCGGCCGGACTCGCCGACCCGTGGGATGTGCCCTCCGGTTGGCGCCTTGGCGAGTCGGCTGCGACGGATATCCGGCTGCGATGTGGCGAGCGCACCGAACACGTGCGGATCACCGGGAATCCCGAGCGGGCTCACGTTCAGGTTGGGCCCGGCCCATGCCGGCCACTGACGGCGCACTGCGCCACCGGGGCGCTCTCTTTTGTTCTCGACGGAATCCGTCACCGCTACGTCGTCGCCGAGAACGAGAATCAGTTATGGATTGCCGGCGGGGGCCGGACGTTGATGGTCGAAGAGCTGGGCGAAGAGCCAGTCCGGCCGGATGATGCGCATAGCGGCGATGCCGAACTTGTGAGTCCGATGCCGGGATCTGTTGTCGCCATGGGTGTTTGTGACGGTGATGCAGTTGAGGTCGGCGCACCCGTGGTGGCGGTCGAGGCAATGAAGATGGAACATTCACTGCGCTCGCCGGTCGCCGGTGTGGTGGAGCTTCTCGTCGCCGTAGGCGACCAGGTGAAGGTGGGCCAGCCACTGGCCCGGATCAAAGCGAATACTGAAGGAACCTGACGATGACCGATTTTCTTTCCACCGGAACCCTTCCCGATGAGTATCAGCAGTTGGTGAAGTCGGTGCGCGATTTCGCCCGGGAGGTCGTCGCGCCGGTATCGGCCAAACACGACGCCGAACACTCCTTCCCCTACGAGGTCGTGGTCGGCATGGCCGAGATGGGGCTGTTCGGATTGCCGTTCCCGGAGGAGTACGGCGGCATGGGAGGCGATTACTTCGCGCTGTGTCTGGCACTGGAGGAACTCGGCAAGGTCGACCAGAGTGTGGCCATCACCCTGGAGGGCGGGGTCTCGCTCGGCGCGATGCCGATTTACCGGTTCGGCACCCCGGCGCAGAAGTCGAAGTGGTTGCCCATGCTCACCAGTGGCTCCGCACTTGGCGCGTTCGGCCTGACCGAAGCGGGTGGCGGCACTGACGCCGGCGCGACCAAGACGACTGCCCGCCTCGACGACGGGCACTGGGTGATCAACGGCTCCAAGCAGTTCATCACCAACTCCGGAACCGATATCACCGCTCTGGTCACCGTCACCGCCGTCACCGGTGGCGACGCCAGCCGCCGGGAGATCTCGGCGATTGTGATCGAAGTTCCGGCAACGGGTTTCACCGTCGAACCGGCCTACAACAAGGTCGGCTGGAACGCCTCGGACACCCACCCGCTGTCGTTCACCGACGTCCGGGTACCCGAGGAGAATCTGCTCGGCGAACGCGGCCGTGGTTATGCGAACTTCCTACAAATTCTTGATGAGGGTCGGATCGCGATCGCAGCCCTCGCCGTCGGCGCCGCCCAGGGCTGTGTGGACGAGAGCGTGAAGTACGCCGCGCAGCGATCCGCCTTCGGTCAGGCGATCGGGCACTATCAGGCGATCGAGTTCAAGATCGCCCGGATGGAAGCCCGCGCTCATGTGGCGCGTACCGCCTATTACGACGCGGCCGCGCTGATGCTGGCCGGCAAGCCGTTCAAGAAGCAGGCGGCGATCGCCAAACTCGTCGCCGGCGAGGCTGCGATGGACAATGCCCGTGATGCCACTCAGATACACGGCGGCTACGGCTTCATCAACGAGTTCCCGGTCGCGCGCCATTACCGGGACAGCAAAATCCTCGAAATCGGTGAGGGCACAACTGAAGTCCAGCTGATGCTTATCGCGCGGGAACTCGGTCTGCGGTAGCCCTCAGGGCTGTGGGTAGGGCGCGTATCGCTTGTTGTATCCGAGTAGGCGGGCGGCGAGTTGTGCCGCGCGCTCGCCCGGAGTGACGTAGACCGTCGTGCCCGGCAGGACCGTTCCGAGTTGATCGATCGAGACCACCTCAGAGCCTACGGTCGGAGGGTTCTGTTCGGGCTCCGTGACGTTCTGGAACCGCATCGAGATGGTGCCCTGGTTCAGCCCGCCGGTGGACACCCAGTTGGCCACGCCGGGATCGGTCGGCGACACCACCAGGGTGTAGGTGCCGTCCGGGTTGGCCACGGCCTGGTCGTTATTCAGGCTCGTCTGCTCGTTCCAGTAGTCGTTGGTGATTGTCCAGTCGTTGTAGATCGGAAGGTTGAAGAACCCGGCACTCGCCTGGTCGATGGTCAGGACCAGTGCCTGGTTGTCTGCGAGTTGGAAGTAGCCGTTGCTCTGCAGTTGGTTGGCCAGGAATTCGGCGTTGCTGGCCGGTTCGGTCATTACGTTGGGCGGCCTGAGCTGTCCGGTGACGGGGTCAGTCGTGGCCAGCGCCATGTACTTGGCCTCCTGATTGGCCCCTCGCACGATCATCAGCAACGCGGTCAGCGTGCCCCGCACCAGTGGCGCCTCGGCGATGGCCAACGGCGGAATCAGCGACGCCAGCGAGGCCAGCAGCGGGTTGTCGTTGACCAGCGAGCCGAGCAGCACGAACCCGCCGAGTTGGGCGAACAAACTGTTGGGCGGGCCGCTGACCCGGTGGACCTCAAGTTCCATCGGTTCCTCGACGACCCAGTCGCCCAGGGTGTTCCGGGCGGCGATCAGCGTTGAGCTTGAGGTCAGCTGCAGATGGTTGGTCTGCCCGGGCGCCGCTGCGTCGCCACTGACGGTGATCACGAATGAGCCATCCGGGCCGACATCGAGGTCAGCCAGGCTCAAGATCGATGACGTCTTCCCCGAGGTTCCCTCGAGCACGCTGAACGTGGTGTCGGCCGGGATGCCCTCGTAAAGCCGACCGGTGAGCACGTACTCCGAGGTCTTGTTCACGGGAATGAAGCGGTAGATGGTGTCGGGGTTGTCGTAGAGCAGTCGCGAGCCGCCGACGTCCAGTCCGTACCAGCTGTGCGGGGCAGCGACCTGGGTGACCACCGCTGGATCCATCGGGTTGAGGATCTGTTCGGAAAACGCCGACGCGAGGGCGTACTCGTCCACCGCGTTGTCGAGCGCTTGCAGGTTCGCCGCGTCGGGTCCGCCGACGAGCGCGAACTGCTGATTGGCGGCAGCCAGGAAGCCCTGTCGCAGAACGAATTTCATCAGGGTTACCGGCAACGTAGCGGCGGTGTTCATGGCGATGCGCTCGCGGCTGATCTGTGCCGGCGTGCCCAGCGGACTGACCTGATTGGTCGGCGCGATTGACGCCGCGGCCGCTTGCCGTCGCGCGACAGTACCGGCCGCCCGGTTGGTGGCCGGCTGGGCGGAACGGGACGACGTTCGGGCACCGTCGGCCGCACTGCGTGCGGACACCCGCAATCCCCGTGCGGACGGCCCACTCGCCGAGGCCGACGACGAACTCACGGACGCACTCGCAGACGCGCGGGAGGGCGACGCGGCGTCGCTGTCGGCAGTAGCGGTCGCCATGCCGAGCGAGGTCCCGACTCCGAGGAAGATCGCCAGTGCGCCGACCCGGCCGATGTACTTCGAATACCCGCTTGGGGCCTTCTCGGTCGATGGACGCATCGCGCCTCCTCCGGATCATGAACGACAGGGTGGCCACCTGAGCTGTGGCGCGTTTCACAGACGGTACAGCCCGCGCGGACGGTCATAACGTGACCGCAGCAGAAAAACTTGTCGGAGCCGACCCCTAGTATCGAATGTATGTTCGAAGATCTGCTCTCATTCGACCCCGACGCGGATGAATCGGCTCTCATCGAGGGCATCGCATCTCTGGAGCGTCTCAAGGCTGCCGCCGCCGCGCGGCAGGCACGATTGACCGCGGCACTGGATGCCGCGCGACGGTCTACCGAGGCGGCAACCGGAGTTCCGGCTGCCCGGCGTGGTCGTGGCGTCGCCACCGAGGTGGCCCTGGCGCGGCGGGATTCGCCGGTACGGGGCGGCCGTCACCTTGGTCTTGCGAA
>Ga0164295_10003609_pt1 | contig 12402 bp, 3 predicted proteins | sample GEODES006metaG_FD_111798 | JGI IMG/M metagenome (GOLD analysis project Ga0164295, IMG submission 111798) | Oligotrophic lake water microbial communities from Sparkling Lake, Wisconsin, USA - GEODES006 metaG | ecosystem: Environmental > Aquatic > Freshwater > Lake | place: USA: Sparkling Lake...
CGAGCAGAACGCCCTCCTCGCGGTCGGCACCAATGTCACCACCAACAACGGCGCCATCTCGATCAACCTTGCCACAGGCAGCCTCACCGGATCAGGCAACATCAATGCAGGTACCGCGAATGTCACGCTCAACGCCGGCCAGGGTGCCGTCACCCTCAACAGCTCCGCCGGCCAGATCACCAGCAACGTTCTCAACGTCCAGGCACTGAACAGCACCGCACTCAACACCAACGTCTCCACGCTTGTCGCCGCCATCACGGGTGCCGGTCAGACGCTCACCGTCAACGAGCAGAACACCCTCCTCGCGGTCGGTACCAACGTCACCACCAACAACGGCGCCATCTCGATCAATCTTGCCAACGGTAGCCTCACCGGAGCAGGCAACATCAACGCAGGGACTGCGAGTGTCACGCTCAACGCCAGCCAGGGTGCCGTCACCCTGAACAGCTCCGCCGGCCAGATCACCGGCAACGTTCTCAACGTCACGGCTCAGAACAGCACCGCACTCAACACCAACGTCTCCACACTCATCGCCAACATCACGGGCGCCGGTCAGACGCTTACCGTCAACGAGCAGAACGCCCTCCTCGCGGTCGGCACCAATGTCACCACCAACAACGGCGCCATCTCGATCAACCTTGCCAGCGGTAGCCTCTCAGGCACCGGCAACGTCAGCGCCGGCACGGGTGGCAATGTCACCATCAACGCCAGTCAAGGTGCCGTCACCCTGAACAGTTCCGCCGGCCAGATCACCGGCAACGTCCTCAACGTGACGGCACTGAACAGCACCGCACTCAACACCAACGTCTCCACACTCATCGCCACCATCACGGGTGCCGGTCAGACGCTCACCGTGAACGAGCAGAACGCACTCCTCGCGGTCGGCACCAATGTCACCACCAACAACGGCGCCATCTCGATCAACCTTGCCACAGGCAGCCTCACCGGAACAGGCAACATCACCGCCGGTGCGGCGAATGTCACGCTCAACGCCAGCCAGGGTGCCATCACCCTGAACAGTTCCGCCGGGCAGATCACCGGCAACGTCCTCAACGTCCAGGCCCTGAACAGTTCCGCCGTCAACACCAACGTCTCCACGCTTGTCGCCGCCATCACGGGTACCGGTCAGACGCTCACCGTCAACGAGGCCAACAACCTCGCGGTCGGTACCAATGTCACCACCAACAACGGTAACCTCTCGATCAACCTTGCCACCGGTAGCCTCACCGGATCAGGCAACATCACCGCCGGCACGGGCGGCAATGTCACGATCAACGCCAGCCAGGGTGCCGTCACCCTAAATAGCTCCGCCGGCCAGATCACCGGCAATGTCCTCAACGTCACGGCACTGAACAGCACCGCACTCAACACCAACGTCTCCACACTCATCGCCACCATCACGGGCACCGGTCAGACGCTCACCGTGAACGAGCAGAATGCCCTCCTCGCGGTCGGCACCAATGTCACCACCAACAACGGCGCCATTTCGATCAACCTTGCCACAGGCAGCCTCACCGGAGCAGGCAACATCACCGCCGGTGCGGCGAATGTCACGCTCAATGCCAGCCAGGGTGCCGTCACCCTGAACAGTTCCGCCGGGCAGATCACCGGCAACGTTCTCAACGTCCAGGCCCTGAACAGTTCCGCCGTCAACACCAACGTCTCCACGCTTGTCGCCGCCATCACGGGTGCCGGTCAGACGCTCACCGTCAACGAGCAGAACACTCTCCTAGCGGTCGGCACCAATGTCACCACCAACAACGGCGCCATCTCGATCAATCTCGCCACCGGTAGCCTCACCGGAGCAGGCAACATCAATGCCGGTACGGCGAATGTCACGCTCAATGCCAGCCAGGGTGCCGTCACCCTAAACAACTCCGCCGGCCAGATCGCCGGCAACGTCCTCAACGTCACGGCTCAGAACAGCACCACACTCAACACCAACGTCTCCACACTCATCGCCAAAATCACAGGCGCCGGTCAGACGCTTACCGTCAACGAGCAGAACGCCCTCCTCGCGGTCGGCACCAATGTCACCACCAACAACGGCGCTATCTTGATCAACCTTGCCAGCGGTAGCCTCTCAGGCACCGGCAACGTCAGCGCCGGCACGGGTGGCAATGTGACCATCAACGCCAGTCAAGGCGCCGTCGCCCTGAACAGCTCCGCTGGCCAAGTGGCGGGCAATGTCCTCACCATCCAGGCACTGAACAGTTCCGCGGTCAACACCAACGTCTCCACGCTCGTCGCCAACATCACGGGCACTGGAAATCTAACCGTAGTCGACGTGAACAACCTGACTGTTGATGCTGCAAGGACGGCCAACGGCACCGTCAACATCTCTGCTGGAAACACCAGCAACCTGACCGTCTCCTCCATTAATGCCGCCACAGGCATCAACGGCAATGTCGTCCTCTCGGCAGCCAATCTCGCCGTAAATCCTCTTGGTATCGTGGCCACCAACACGGTGAACCTCACCGGGATCACCGGCACGATCACCGTCAATGCCGGCGGAAACATCAAGGCTCCGAACGTAATCCTCAATGCCACCGGACCGGCAAACACCGTGAACTGGGTCGTCAACACGCAAAACTCGACGGGCGACGGATCGCTGTACCAGGTGCTGACGAACGTCAATCAGTTTAATAACAGCTCGACGATCACGATCCCTGCCGGCTCCAACTTCGTCGTAACACCCACCCCGACCTCTGTCCTGCCTGCAATTACAAAGCAACTCACTCTCAACGGCAACAACAACCTGACGATTGTCGGCACAAGCGTGGGAAATAATTCGGGCCTGCAACTAGCCGGAAACGGCATCAATATCTCTGGTGTTGCCCTCCGCAACTTCAGTGGCGGTGGAGCGGGCATCTTCCTCAGTGGTGCCAAAAACTCCACGGTGTCTGGTGTGTCGGTCAGCAACAGCAGCGTCGGCATTCGTGCCAGCGGCATTCTCACTGGCACGACGGTGAAGAACAGCGTCTTCGATACGAATGCCCAAGGTGCAATCTTGAGCGCGGCGACGGGCTTGCAATTCGGCGTCAGCAACGCGGCCGGCGACTTCAATACGATCAGGAATTCCACGACCTATGGCCTGTCAATCACCGGCAACTGCTCGGGCACGAAGATCTTCGGGAATCTCTTCCAGAACAACGCGACTGCCATCAGCCTGGCAGCCGCAACCGGAAGTTCACTGACGTCCCTGCTGATGATCGGCCAATACAGCGCCACCCCCGCCACGAACAATACCCGCAATACGATCAGCGGAGGCAGCCGCGGTGTGCTCGCAACTGGTTTCTGCACCTACGCCCAGATCAACCAAATGATCTTTACTAACCTCGCGGCATCGTCGCAGTACAACGTGGTGAACTCCCGCAACCTCCTCCTCAATCGGTGACCCCTCGTTTGCGGCTTGGTCACCGGCACGCAATAGTCGGTTTAGAAACTGCGTGACGCGGATGCGACGCTCAACGCGGGCAAGGATCTGGCAGCAGTGCTGCAGGCCTTGGAGATAAGCGATCCGGCGCTTGAGTGGTGGCGGCGAGGTTCGCTCGCCGCGTGTCCGGCTTCTGCACTGGGGCAATGCCTCGGCTCCAGCCGCACAGGCTGGCCCCCTTGGTCACCCCTGTTCCGAAACCCTCATATCGTCTGGTGTGTGAAATCCAACCCGGTCTGAAAATAGAAAACACCCAGCATTTGCATTGAAGGGTGACGGTCGGTAATCTCACACCATCTCCTCCTAGCGGAGGGATCGTCCGTAACTGGGATGGTGACACTCAGCCTTTAGATGGGGTGCGCTACCGAACGAGCCATTGAGCTTTGAATAGTGGCTTCTAAGGATTACGGGTTGGATGTGGCTCGGCGGATGTAGGACCGGGGCAGTAGTTGCTCTCACCGAGTCTTGCAACGCACGTCGGAGATGGTTCTGCGGAGATGAACGGGAAGTCTTAGTCATAGGGGGTTGTCATGTCGGCTCGAAATACGTTGTGGTCAAGTCTACGCGAACTGTTTGATAACAGGACGCCGAGGCGCCGGCGCACACGTGGCAAACGGCGTTCGGAATCGTTCCTCGCGCAGTTCGACGGCGGCGATAGCTTGTCGAGGTCGCCTGTAGCGAACACCTCGCTCTGCGGCTTCGACGCGCTCGAGGTGCGCGTGATGCTTGCCGTTACCCCAACGGACGAGGACTCCTTTGGGTTCGACGCTACTACCGGAACGATCACTGCTTTGACTGGTCCCGGTGGGGATATCGTCATTCCTGCCACGATCGGTGGCGTGCCGGTCACGAGCATTGGGGCGTCCGCGTTCAAACTCCAGATCGGTGTGAAAACTCTTATAATTCCTGAAGGCGTCACGAGTATCGGTGACTCAGCGTTCGAGAACTGCTTTGGCCTAACAAGCATCACGCTCCCCGAAAGCCTCACGAGCATAGGCAATTCTGCATTCAAAAACTGCGGCCTGCCAAGTATCGCCCTCCCCTCGGCCCTCACGCGTCTCGGCAACTCCGCGTTCCAGGACAACCGCGGCCTAACGAGCATCACGCTACCCGCGAGCCTCACGAGTGTCGGCGCCAGCGCGTTTCAGGGCTGCAGCGGCCTGAAAAGCATCGGGATTCCCGCAAGCCTCACAAGCATTGGCGCCAGCGCGTTCGTTGGCTGCAGCGGCCTGACGAGCATCACGTTGCCCACAAGCCTCGCGAGCATCGGCGCCAGCGCTTTCGCGGGCTGCGGCGGCCTGACGAGCATCACGTTACCCGCAAGCCTCACGAGCATCGGCAACAGCGCGTTCTCTTCATGCAATGGCCTCAAGAGCGTCACGCTTCTCCCGGACTTCATCAGCAGCGGCACCAGCGTATTCCAGGGCTGTAGCCGCCTGACGAGCATCACGTTTCCCGCAGGATTCACGAGCATTGGGGACGGGTGGTTCTCTGACTGCAGCGGCCTGACGAGCATCACGTTCCCCACGAGCCTCAAGAGTATCGGCACCAGCGCGTTCCAGAACTGCAGCGGCCTGACGGGCATCACGTTTCCCGCAAGCCTCACGAGTATCGGCACCAGCGCGTTTCAGGGCTGCAGCGGCCTGACAAGCAGTATCTCGCTCCCCGGAAGCCTCACAAGTATCGGTGATGGCGCGTTCCTTGGCTGCAGCGGCCTGCCAAGTATCACGTTTCCCGGGAGCCTTACGAGCATCGGCACCAGCGTGTTCGAGGGCTGTAGCGGCCTGACTAGCATCACGCTCGCTGAGGGGCTCGCGAGTATCAACGCCAGTGCGTTCAAAGGCTGTAACAGCCTGAGGAGCATAACGTTTCCCGCGAGCCTGACGAATATCGGCGACAGCGCGTTCCAAGGCTGTAGCGGCCTGAAGAGCAGCATCGCGCTCCCCGCGAGCCTGGCGAAGATCGGCGCCTACGCGTTCGCTGATTGCAGCGGCCTGCCAGGCATCACGTTTCCCGCAAGCCTCACGAGCATCGGCATCCGGGCGTTCCAAGGCTGCAGCGGCCTGAAGAGCAGCATCACACTCCCTGCGAGCGTCACGGATATCGCTGAATACACATTCAATGGCTGCAGCGGCCTGCCAGGCATCGTGCTTTCCGCGAGCCTCAAGACAATCGGCAACGGCGCGTTTTTTGGTTGCAGCGGCCTGACTCGCATCACGTTTCCCTCGAGCCTCACGAGTATCGGCACCAGCGCGTTCCAGAATTGCAGCGGCCTGACGGGCATCACGTTTCCCGCAAGCCTCGCGAGCATCAGCATCGGCACCTACGCGTTCGCTTCCTGCAGCGGCTTGAAGAGCATCACGCTCCCCGTAGGGCTCAAGAGTGTCAGCGAAGGTGCGTTTATTTCCTGCAGCGGCCTAACAAGCATCACGCTCCCCGTGGGCATCGCTAGTATAGGCAACTACGCGTTCCGGGATTGTAGCGGCCTGACGAGCGTCACGCTCCCAGCGGGTCTTAAGAGCATCGGCGGTTGGTCGTTCAGAGACTGCAGCGGACTGAAGAGCATCTATTTCCTGGGCGATGCACCCACTAGCATCGACCCTAGTGGAGAATGGCCACCTTATTTTTTCCGTGACCAGATTGCAAGGTCCTTTGAGGGTGTGTCCGGAACGGTCTACGTCCTCTCTGGCACTTTTGGCTGGACAAGCACGCTAGGCGGTCTAAACACCACATTATTTTCTGCCGCTCCAGCCGAGCCGACGGACGTTTCCGGGACCGCCGGTAACGGTCAGGTCTTGCTAAGCTGGACGGCGCCATCCAGCAACGGCGGCAGCACGATCACCGACTACACGATCCAGTACAGCAGCAACGGCGGCACGAGTTGGATCACCTTCCCGCACCCAGCATCGACAGCGACTACAGCCACAGTCACCGGCCTGACCAACGGCACAGGCTATCTGCTGCAGGTGGCAGCAGTGAACCGCGTCGGGACAGGTAGCTTTTCAACGACCTCTACCGCTGTAACGCCGGCCACAATTCCTGGTGTGCCAAGCAGCGTCATCGGTGTCATTGGTAACAACCAAGTCTCGCTGACATGGACAGCACCAGTAGCCAACGGCGGCATCGCGATCACCGACTACACGATCCGGTACAGCCGCGATGGCGGCTCGAACTGGACCGACTTCCCGCACTCAGCTTCGGCGGCAACTGCAGCGACGGTCACGGGGCTTTCCGGCGGCACAAGCTATGTGTTCCAGGTAGCGGCAGTGAATGCGGTTGGGACTAGCAACTGGTCGAGTAGCTCCTCGGCTGTCGTGCCCGTCGCGGCTCCTGCGGCACCGACCAGTGTTATCGGAACCGTCGGTAACAGTCAGGTCTCGCTGAGCTGGACACCGCCATCCAGCAGCGGCAGCAGCGTGATCACCAACTACACGATCCGGTACAGCAGCGACGGTGGCACCAACTGGTCCACATTCTCACGTGCAGCATCGATAGCAACGAGAGCGACAGTCACTGGCCTGACCAACGGCACAAGCTATTTGTTCCAGGTGGCGGCAACGAATCTGGCCGCGACCGGCAATTGGTCAATGAGCTCTGCCGCTCTGACGCCGTGCATAATTCCTGGTGTGCCAAGCAGCATCATCGGTATCGGTGGCGATAGCCAAGTCTCGCTGAACTGGACAGCGCCCTCGAGCGACGGCGGCAGTGCGATCACGGACTACACGATCCAGTACAGCGGCAACGATGGCGTCAGCTGGTCCACTTTCTCGCGCTCGGCATCAACAGCAACAGCAGCCACAGTGACTGGACTGATCAACGGCTCGAGCTATCGGTTCCAGGTGGCAGCCGTGAATGCGGCCGGAACAGGTAGTTGGTCCAGCACCTCCGCAGCCGTGACACCTCGCACTGTCCCTGCTGTACCGACGAGTGTCAGCTCGACTGCCGGCAACGGTCGGGTCTCGCTGAGCTGGGCAGTTCCTGCCAGTATCGGAGGCAGTGCGATCACCGACTACGCGATCCAGTACAGCAGCAACGGCGGCACGACCTGGAACACCTTCCCGCACGCTGCGTCGATGGCAACAGCCGCCACGGTCACAGGACTGACCAACGGCACCAGCTACGTGTTCCAGATAGCGGCCGTGAACGGAGTTGGGACTGGCAACTGGTCAAGTAGCCCTCCGGCGGTGACGCCTCGCACGGTTCCTACGGTAACCACAAGTGTTATTGGCACCGCCGCGAATGGTCAGATCTTGTTGAGCTGGACAGCGCCCTCCAGCAACGGCGGCAGCCAGATCACCGACTACACAATCCGATATGTCGCCAGCGGCGGCATCCGTTGGATCACCGTCCCACGCACAGCATCGACAGCCACTACGGCTACAGTCACTGGATTGAACAACGGCACAGCCTATGAGTTCCAAGTGGCGGCCGTGAACGCTGCCGGGACCGGCGTTTGGTCAAGCTTCTCACCGATGATCACGCCTCGCACGACTCCTGCGATGCCAACCACTGTCGTGGGTATCGCCGGCAATGGTCAGGTCTCATTGAACTGGACAGCGCCAACCAATAACGGCGGCAGCGCGATTACCGACTACTCGATCCAGTACAGCCGCGATGGTGGCACCAGTTGGTCCACATTCGCCCGTCCAGCATCGACAGCCACTGAGGCGACAGTCACTGGGCTGACCAATGGCACAAGCTACCTATTCCAGGTGGCGGCGGTGAACATCGTCGGGACAGGCAGCCAGTCAATGAACTCTGGCACCGTGACGCCGCGCACACTTCCTGGTGTGCCAAGCAGTATCGTCGGCGTCGTTGGTGACAGGCGAGCCACGCTGAATTGGACAGCACCAGAAAACAACGGTGGCAGCGCGATCACGGACTACACGATCCAATACAGCAGCGATGGCGGCTCGAATTGGACCGCCTTCCCGCACCCAGCATCGGCAGCGACTACAGCGTCAGTCACTGGGCTGACCAGCGGCACACGCTATGTTTTCAAAGTAGCGGCAGTCAATGCAGCTGGAACCGGCAACTGGTCGACGAACTCTGCGGCTCTCGTACCCCTCTCGGTGCCTACGGTGCCGACCAGTGTCATGGGTGCTGCCGGTAACAGCCAGGTCTCGCTGAGTTGGACGGCACCAGCAGATAACGGCGGTGGTGCGATCACGAACTACACAATCCAGTACAGCAGCGATAGCGGCTCGAACTGGTCCACCTTTCCGCAAACAGCATCGACAGCAACTACAGCGACGGTCACTGGCCTGACCAACGGCACGAGCTACCTGTTCCAGGTTGCGGCGGCGAATGTCGTCGGTGCCAGTAGTTGGTCAAGCAACTCTTTGGCCGTGACGCCTCGCACGGTTCCTGCCGTGCCGACCAGCGTCAGTGTCACCGCCGGTAATGGCCAGATCTCGTTGGGCTGGACAGCTCCATCCAGCAACGGCGGCAGCGCGATCACTGACTACGCGATCCAGTACAGCAGCAACGGCGGCGCGAACTGGACCACCTTCCCGCACACTCCGTCGACAGCAACAGCGGCCACGGTCACTGGACTGACCAACGGCACGAGCTATCTGTTGCGGGTAGCGGCGGTGAACGTGGCCGGAACCGGCGGTTGGTCAGGCAACTCACTGAATGTGACGCCTCGCACGGTTCCTGCCGTGCCGACGAGTGTCACCGTCACTGCAAGTAATGGCCAGGTGTTACTGGGCTGGTCAGCACCATCCAATAACGGTGGCAGTGCGATCACCGACTACACGATCCAGTACAGCAGCAACGGCGGCGCGAACTGGACCACCTTGCCGCGCACTCCGTCGACAGCCACAGCGGCCACGGTCGCTGGACTGACCAACGGCACGAGCTATCTGTTGCGGGTAGCGGCGGTGAATATGGCCGGGGCCGGCGGTTGGTCAAGCAACTCTCTGAGTGTGACGCCTCGCACAGTTCCTGCGGTGCCGACCGGTGCTATCGGGACGGCCGGTAATGGCCAGGTCTCGCTCGTCTGGACAGCACCATCCAGCAATGGCGGCAGTGCGATCAACGACTACACGATCCAGTACAGTAGCGATGGTGGCATCGGCTGGTCCACATTCTTGCATTCAGCATCGACCGCAACGACAGCTACAGTCACTGGACTGACCAACGGCACACGCTATCTGTTCCGGGTGGCGGCTGTGAACATGGCCGGGACAGGCGGTTGGTCAAGCAACTCTTTGAATGTGACGCCTCGCACGGTTCCTGCGGTGCCGACCAGTCTGAATGCCGCCGGCGATAACGGTCAGGTCTTGCTAAACTGGACAGCACCAGCAGACAACGGCGGCACTGCGATCACCGACTACACGATCCAGTACAGCAGCAACGGCGGCGCGAACTGGACTACCTTCCCGCACACGGCATCAACAGCAACGACAGCGACAGTCACTGGGCTGACCAACGGCACGGGCTATCGGTTCCAGGTGGCGGCTGTGAACGGCGTCGGGGCTGGCAGTTGGTCAAGCAGTCCCTTGACTGTGTCGCCTCGCACGATTCCTGCAGTTCCGATCAGTGTCGCTGGCACCGCCGGTAACGGCAAAGTCATGCTGAACTGGGCAGCACCAGCAGACAACGGCGGCAGTGTGATCACCGATTACGCGGTCCAATACAGCAGCAACGGCGGCGCGAGCTGGACTACCTTCCAGCACTTAGCATCGACGGCGACGGCAGCGACAGTCACTGGACTGACCAATGGCACAGGCTATCGGTTCCAGGTGGCTGCAGTGAATGTGGCTGGAATTGGCATCTGGTCAGGCAGCTCTGCTGCCGTAACTCCTTGCACGGTTCCTCGGTCGCCAAGCAACATCATCAGTACCGTCAGTAACGGCCAAGTCTCACTGAGCTGGACTGCACCATCCACGAACAGCGGTAGCGCAATCACAGACTACACGATCCGATACAGTAGCGACGGCGGCTTGAGCTGGACTACCTTCCCGCATACGGCATCGACAGCCACTACAGCTACAGTCACAGGGCTGACCAATGGCACAAGCTATCGGTTCCAGGTGGCTGCTGTGAACGGGGCCGGAACCGGCAGTTGGTCAATTAGTACTTCGGCTGTTTCACCTCGCACGGTTCCTGTTGTGCCGACCGGTGTCACTGGCACCGCCGGCAGTGGTCAGGTCTCGCTGAGCTGGACAGCGCCCTCCACGAACAACGGCAGTGCGATCACCGACTACACGGTCCGATACAGCAGCAACGGCGGCTCAAGCTGGACCACCTTCCGTCGCTCAGCATCGAAAGCAATTACAGCTACGATCACTGGACTGACCAACGGCACAAGCTATCTGTTCCAGGTGGCAGCTGTGAATGGGGCTGGGACCGGCAGCTGGTCAAGCAACTCTTCGACTGTGACGCCTCGTACGGTTCCTTCGGTGCCGACCAGTGTCACTGGCACCGCAGGTAATGGCCAGGTCTCGCTGGGCTGGACAGCCCCATCCAACAACGGCGGTAGCGCAATCACCGACTATACGGTCCGATACAGCAGCAACGGCGGCTTGAGCTGGACTACCTTCCCGCGCTCAGCATCGACAGCCACTACAGCTACAGTCACGGGCCTGACCAACGGCATAAGCTATCTGTTCCAGGTGGCTACTGTGAATGGGGCTGGTAGTGGAGCGTTTTCAAATTCATCCTCACGAGTAACGCCACTCACCGCTGGCCCAGGGCGCGGCTGAGCACACCAGTCACGAGCCATTCCACGTTCGACGATAAAGCAACATCTCTTCTGTAAATCGCGGTTTTCAGAGGTGGGTCATCTGGCCTCCATGTTCAGGTAGGCACGTTCGGTTTCCCAATCGTCGCTGATTTCGGATAGGACGGCGGAGGCGAGCCGCAGGAGCGATGCCTCGTTGGGGAAGAGCGTGGCGACACGGGTGCGTCGCTTGACCTCCTTGTTGAGCCGCTCAAGTCCATTCGTTGTTCGCAGCCGCCGCCGGCGTGCAAGTGGGATCATGAGTACGGTGGTCGCCTCTGGGGCCGCGTGCTCAAGCTAAGCGGCGAGTTGAGGAGCCGAATTTTAGTAGCGGGCGACGATTTCCTTCAGGCGGTGTCCGGCCTCGGCAGGCTCGTCGGTGTCGAAGACGCGACGGAGGGTCTCGGGCAACCTCTGAACGCATCGCCACCTTAGGCACGTGCGCAATGGCGTTGCGGATCGTGTGGAACTGGCACCGCTGCCAGGGCACCCCGGCCATGACGGCCTGACGGGCAGCCCAGAGCCCGGCGTGATCGTCACTGACGACGAGCTTTACGCCGTGCATGCCGCGTTTCTGCAGGCTTTCGAGGAACCCCCGCCAGTACGGCTCGGCCTTGAGCACCTGCTCCCGCTCGATCTGCATCGCATGGTTCATGAGGGTGGCGAAGGCGGCGGCCATAGCATCAGGGCCATGCTCCATCGCCAGATCTACGAGGTTGCGGATCACAGAACATTCGTCTTGGTAGGTCATCGCAGGTTCCTTGGAGAATGTGAAGTACTTCCAAGGAACCCTTGATGGCCCACCTCTTCAGCTCACGCCGCCGGTGTGTTCCTTCCCTCGGCTCGCAAGCTCGCCTCGGTCAGGAACACACCGGCGATTTACAGAAACAATGTTGCACTTACATCAATCGGTGACCACTACGTTGCGGCGCGGTCACCGGCCCGCGATAGTCGGCGGCTCAGTCACGTAACCTGACGGTCGTGATGGCGTCGGGGTCACAAGACCGGAGACAGCGGTGTCACGAACCGCTTTGTCGCGGGAAACGCGAACCGTCCCGGATGCAGGATCTCCGCCAGCACTTCGAGCGAGTCGACGAGCCTCGGCCCCGGCCGATTGAAGAGATGGTGGCCGTCGATGGCGACAATCTTTCCCTCGCGGTAGGCCCGTAGCCTCATGAGATGCGGCTGCACCGCCGCTGAGGCTGCCTCGGTGATCACGCGGTCGAGGGTGAACCCA
>Ga0164295_10003610_pt1 | contig 12402 bp, 4 predicted proteins | sample GEODES006metaG_FD_111798 | JGI IMG/M metagenome (GOLD analysis project Ga0164295, IMG submission 111798) | Oligotrophic lake water microbial communities from Sparkling Lake, Wisconsin, USA - GEODES006 metaG | ecosystem: Environmental > Aquatic > Freshwater > Lake | place: USA: Sparkling Lake...
CGCCCTCGCCCTCGCCCTCGCCCTCGCCCTCGCCCTCGCCCTCGCCCTCGCCCTCGCCCTCGCCCTCGCCCTCGCCCTCGCCCGTGCCCTCGCCCTCGCCCGTGCCAAGCACGGGCGCGGGCGCGGGCGAGGGCTCGGGCGAGGGCGGAGACAATTCGACAGCTGATGATAGCACCGCTGACGCCGCCGCTCCGACCGCTGCGATTGCTTTCACTTTGCTGCAATCTCGGCGCACCGAATCACAATAGCTCTTCATCAACGCTCGATAAGTATGGGGGGGAAGCTTGGCCGAGCTGCTGCCTACCGGCGCAAGTTTGTCAGACGCCTGGGACAGCGAGGATGCTGCCATCTGCGAGTGCGGCTCGACATCTTCAAACTCGTCGTCATCTGAGCTCGATCCGCATTGGGCAGAATGAAGCAGATCTGGCTCATTTCCGTGGCTCTCTCCGTCAGCGCGTCGCGTTGGTCTAACTGTACCTCTTCGGACAGTTTGCGGTACGCCTGTTCGCACCCGCGCACGCTTCCGCAAGCCATGCACAAAGGCAGCGCGTGCCATTTGAAACCGGCGCCTACATGATAGTGCCTCGTCGCCTTGAGGCCAATCTTCGTCGAATATTTCCTCTGAAACACCAGAAGCTCGTGTAAAGTTGAGGCACATGCCCAGGAACGCCCAAGCAATAGAGTACACGTTTGCCTTGGCCAGGAACTCGTCGCATAGTAGATAGTGCCGCGCAAGAGCCCCTGATAGCTGAAGGTTGATCAAATCAGCTGTGCTCCCACTCTGAGCTGCCTCGTCGCCTGAGTAAGACCACGCGTATTGCCTGACGCTCGCAGCGGCCACAAAGCTTTGCCGAGGCTGGTAGCTCCTGATCTGTGAAGGCGGGTCGGTGTACTCAAGTACACCCTTGCTACCCAACTTTTTCTCTACGCCCAGGTCAGCGAGGGCATTCGAAAGGCTGAAAGCCTCGACGAGATCAGTGATCGAGCGCAGCTGCACAGATCCATAAGTCAGCTGGCACTCCTGCACGACGGGGGAGTACGACGCCTGCTTGCAAGCCGCCACACCGTCGAGGACCGAGCACCACACATTGCCACCAAGATCACAGAGCAGGTCACCCAGCCGCAAGTGATTATGAGAGGGCGCAACTAAGACCTCAGGGTGTGGCAACCTCATCTCCGAAGACGCCAAGATGGCCTCGGCGACATCTCTGAAACAGGCCCCATTGAAAAAGTCCCACGATATGAGGTTGAGCTTCTGGAGGGTGCTTCTGACCACGAAGCCCATGACCTCACCGCCTTGGATTCGTGTAGCTCGAAGAATGACTGAGGCCGCCTTTTCAAGCTTGCTACTGACCATAGGATCTTTCTTCGTCCGATGCGCCACGGATTCGACTGCATTCCGTCGAGGACCACGCGGCGATTGCGTCATAGGGCTACCCAACAAGCTCGACCTGCGATCATGACTCTTGAAGTCATCTGCAATGCACCAGCCATGACTAAGCTTCTTTGGAGTCATGGGTTTGTGACAAGTGATCATGCTCCAGATTTCACCAAAGCAAGCGTTCCACAAGTTCTCAAGCACTGCGTAGTTCTTGTGCATAATGTCATTACTCACTCGACACGTTGCATCGAGCCAGCTTTGCAGAAGGTACTCTTGCGCCTCGGCCGCCTCAGCAGCTCGCGCGGCCGCGGCGCTCAGCTCGTCCTCTTTGATTCTCAGGCTCTCGCGTAGGGTCTTCACCGAGGCAGCTGACGCGTTCAGCGATTCCTCTTTGACTATCAGGCTCTCGCGTAGCGTCGCCGCTTCCTTGCGCAGCGTTGCCACCTGGTTCGTGTTTTTGATGTTTGATGAGGAGACAACTGCCGTGCGGATGATGTTGTAGTAGTGATGCGCAATCTCGCGGGCAATAGTATACGTGTGAAGTTGAAGCTTCAGCTCCGAGATGTGCCGCTCCTCATTCTCGAGGGGTACCTCGACAAGTAATGTCACGTCTCGCCAACCACACACTGTCGGCCTGCGAAATCGATTTTTGACGCGAACGCATTTGAAATGGGCCCGTAGCGCTTCGATGCCATGCAAAAGGCTCTCCGCGCTCTCATAGTAAAGGGCAAAGCGTGAGACGTCCTTCACCTGTGCAAGGTTGCCATTGTATTTGACCTTGGCTTTCACCTGGAGACGCTCCCTACTTTTAAGGCCAGGGTCGTAGCACTCGGCATTGCCCCAACGCTCCATGTTCAGCCCACCCGTTCGAGACTTAGTCGGCCAACGACGTTGCATCTCAGCATCCGAAATGGGTACCGGCAAACCGAGCAGGCGTTGCTTGATGTACAGCTGAGCGCTGGCTGCCTGCCGCATCAGATTATCGTAGCGACGACTTGCAGCGATGACGCCCTTGACTCCGCTGCGCCATTCGTCCTCGTAACCGAGTGATGGCTGTTGAAGCTCGTGCCGACCATCACGCAACGGGTACTTCTCGCGTTGTAACTCCCACAGCTCCTCGTCAGCCATGGAGAGCAGCTTATCCAGCGCCGCAGGCTCCATCAGTTCTACGTGGCGGAACTCTACATCATACGCCCGGCAGCTCATGGCTACCAATTCGGCCAGATCATCAGTTTGGGAGAGGTTCCAATCGGAATTCGCCTTCAACAGTTTCTTTCGAAAGGTCAGTAGCGCTCCCTGCGCAAGACTTTTGTAACCGACGCATCGCGTGGGGTCGTTGTCCGTCATCATAGACGCGTAAGTGCTTGAGAGAGGCTCTAATGAGAGTGCAAGTGCATACGAAGAAAACTCGGGGAACGAGGCCAGACCACCGTGAATGTCAGCCCGGGCACCCCAGAAATTATCGTCGACAACAACACCGCCATCCCTGTGCGACGCAGGGACCGGTGGACCTGGGCCAATGAATCGTTCACTGCTCTGGCCGATCTTGTGAAGCTGCTCGACAATGGATCCGAAATCTTGAGCGCGACTCGTGAGCTCCTTCTGACTGCCAACAACCAGGATACTTGCTGCCATGTAATCTCGACCCGTGTGAACGACGAAGAACTTGAGCACGCCGTGACTTTGATGTAATGGAACCAGATCCATTTTCTGAGCACCGTCGTAGAGCCGCGAGCATAGAGTGCGCAGCGTCCGAGCGCGATGGTCCACATCTCGTCGGCGCTCACCAGGCAGATTAAGCATAGATGGATGCTTTCCAAGAAATACGGGCATCTCGCAGACGGGCTCGTCAAAGTGCTCCCGCATGCTAATGGCAAGCCACGACGATGCCGGATTCGGCGCGAGGTCAACACCTCGCTCATAGAGAAGCACTTCTTCCAGCGACTGCTGACGACGCTCCCTAAGCACGAGCTCGACGAGGCGACGCGGACGCCACGTAAAGAAGGCATCATGCTCGGGGCAGCTCACATAGAAGTCAAACTGGTCTATTGGATGAATGTTGACCTCCACTTGATGAATCACGAAGACTGACAGCAGATCTGGCAGCAGCTTCGAACGCATTCGTACGCATTCGGTGCGATACGTGGCCTGCTTGCAACTGATCTCTAGCTTGGTCATGTCGAGCTTGAGAACCTTCGCGATCGCATCGTGGGCGGCGCAGATATGTGCTGGCGGGTCGTCACGCGTCGCCAAGTCTTCACCAGCTTGCGCCGACCCAACACCCAGCACCTTGGCCGCTTTTAGACGGATGTCTCGCACTCCATGCACCGTGCTCCACGATGCGTTGTGACCGAATTCGTGTGGCCCGAATTTGGAGGACACTACGCCAAGCCTGGGATCGTTCGACTGAACGGGCTGGCGGAGCATTCTCGCATATTCCATCAAGATGTTGGCCCCGCTGCTGTCTGAGATTAGCACGTTTACAACGTGGAAGTATCTAGTTCTTTGTGTATCGCGTCCTGGAGCAGGTGGCTTCTGTACACATTGCACCAGACCGTTGCGCACTTCACGGCGAAGCTTGGCGAGGGCGGCAAATGTTCGCTCGCCGCAATCGGGCAGAGATCGAATGCGGTCGACAGTTATCCCGAAGTGAACTTGGCTAAGACCTTCTTCTCCCAAGATCTGTTCGTCGCCTGCCGAAACGACCTGAATGCAGCTGTGCCCTTTCCTTAGCCGGCTCTTTTGCGCCTGCAGGCTGCCGATCTGGATGTACTCGCCCCAGTCATTGGTCCAGTTCACGAAAACATCCAAAATGGAGATAGTCTGCTCTGCCGGATGTAGCCATGCTTCACCATTTTCCTTCTTCGCCCCTTCGCACCGCTTGAGCCAGCCGGAGTCGGAGTCCCGTAGCCTTCGCCTACGAGTATTGAGCGCGCTTCCCGATGGCTCGATGACGCAAATCTCCACCGCTTGCGTCGTTCCCGAATGTCCAAGAAGCGGCTGCCGGAAGACTGTGTGTCCCGTTCGTCGACTATGGCATTCTAAATGGCACTTTCGAGGATCAAGCTCGACGGCATTTCCATAGGCATCCTCGGCACTCAGTGTCACTGATGCCTTGAAAAAGTGACCGTTGGCAACCGATGGAGGACACTCGATGTAAGCAGATGCGCCGTCTGCCTTGATTGGGCCAGGGACAACATGGAAGCCATGCTGCCAAATAATTGATCGCTGAGCGTCCAGCAAAGGTACAGGCGTCTCGTCGTCTAGTCGCACGGTGAGCTCGTATGCACCAGACTTGGTAACAATCTGAGATATCTGAAACTGGAAGCTTTCCGTAGGCTCGAGGACGCCTTGTGCCACAAGCTCATAGCGCGAGCCATCCTCGGGCTCGGAATGTTCAGCCAGCTTTCGCGTGAGCCTCCACACCATACCTTTGGTGAGCCACACCTTCGGTGCCAGTGGCCGTCGGCGGTGGCCTTTAATACCTGGTTCAGGCCACTTGCGTCTGACAATTGTGTTGCCCATCAGGAGCCCTTCCTCGTCGTCGTCGTTTTTGCTCGCCAAGAATTCCTCCTCATGCGAGCTCTCGGGTGGTGGCACATCCACTTTCTCGTCGGCTTCCGCTGATGCTGGAACCCAAACCACCTCGGTCATGACGAGATGGAGATGCTGACCGGCTTGCAATCTGGGCCGGTTGCCATGCTCAATCAAGAGCCCCTGGACCACCAACGAAATCGGATTGCGCAGCTCGATCTCGTGTAGGTCACTTGTCCAAACGTCCTCCGTGTCCTTGTCCGAGCAGACGCTCACTTCGACGGCGAGCACACCCTCGGCGAACCCAACGAGCTTCACCAGGTCAGTGCGGCTGGGCAGCGAGGCATGCCATGTGCATCTCGACCACTCAGGCGCCACCGGCGGCGGCCGGAACCCCCATTCACGTGTCGGATGCTGCTGATCCGGCGCCTCGACAGCTTGCTGAAAGTACTCATCGTCCACCTGAATGAAACTGTCAACCTTGAGAAGCGGCACTTTGATGTTATCGAGCTCCTCTTTGGTGAACTCTTGCTTGTCGCGCAGTGCGTCCCTGAGCTCCTTGCAGAAGATTTCGGGACCCCTTGTCGGCCTATTGCGACCTAGATTCTTCCACGTCAAGCCAAATGCCTTGATATCCCTTGTGGCATTGACTGTGAACACGATGGCACCGTTCTCAAGCCGTATCAGCAGGTCAGTCGTCTCTGAAGGAAGGACACCCAAAGTCACCACGGTAAGGACGGGCGTCTCGTCTAGCGAAACTGAAACCGAAACCACTGATGGCGAGTTGTCCAAAGCGATCTCACCGACGTAAAAGGAACACATATCTCGCGGGAGTAGCAAAAAGCTTGATGTATTCAGAGAAATGACAGCAGGTCGCTCCATCATCCGTCCAGGGTTCAGATCCTCGGGTGTTGGTCGCACGTAACTGGGACGTTCATCACGGCTGTCGAATAGCTGCACGCCAACCTCCTTACGTGACTTGTCCGTATCGCAGTAGCCGTGGATGAGGCCTCCCGCAATAATGTAGAGCGGACCGCACGCACAGCAACTGTGGGAGATGCGGCAGCTGCCACGACGATCAAAACCAGGTCGCACCTTGATGTGCTCACGCCACTCATTCTGCTGAAGGTCATAAGTCCAGACCTCCTTGCCGATGCTCAAGTCTGTGCCCGCGCCACCATCTAAGTACAGCTTGTCTGCAATACAGCACATTGTATGCAGAGTTCGCCCGCGAGGACATAGCTGGTTGGCTCCCCCTGGAGGAGAAAGCTTGGACCACGAAGCGACCACTACAGCGGAATCGCCCTGGCATTTGAGCTCCCAAAGCTCGGCAGACAAACTACCACTGTCGAGTGTACCGCCATGCAAGTAGCCCACCTCTCCACGGCTACACATGGCATGCCCAGCGCGCGCTGTCGGCGATCGGGCTCCATGTGTCTTGACGGTCGTCCATCTCCATGCAAGGTCGTGGCTAGGTAAAAACTCTGTCAGCGTGAGGCAAAACAGGTCGTTGGACAAACGACCACCATCGTCCGATCCACCAAACACGATGATCCGTGCAAGCCGCCGAAAGTGCGCGAGGCGGTCGAGATTATCTGGAGCAGGTGCAGAGTACATGGCAGCGTTACGCCGAACGGGTGGTGCGCCGCCAGCTTGTTGAAAGTACTCGCCATCCACGGTTATGTAGCTATCATCGGTTAGGTCCGGAACGTTGAGTGCGCTCACCTCAGCTTTGGTGAAGTCCTGCTTCCTGTGTAGGGCTTGTTGGAGCCTTTCACTAAAGACTTCGTTGCCGACCGTCGGTCTTTCGGAGCCAACCTTCTTCCACTTGCATCCAAGTGTTCCCTCCACAGGCGGCTCGCTCCACTCCTTCGTCCGCAAGTTGTACGTGACGAGGCGAATGTGTGCCTCACCGGGCATGGCAAGGAGAAGAGCAATGGTGCGGTTAGATGCCCAGCCGATAGCTTCGGCGCCGAGCAGCTCGGAGTTTGCCAAGAGGTGTGTTGGAGGCATTGGCAGCCCTATGTCACCTTTTTCACCTGGGGCTGTGAAGGCCTTCCACCCTGTCACCCACGCCATCATCTGATCCTTTAGCAACTGTGGCTGCTCTGGCGGTGGCCCTTCCAGCTGTATGGTTGCTCCGAGCGTCGAGTCCGATGCTTGAAAGGCCTTTGACGGAGGAGAAGGAATAGAAGTCGTGGTCGCAACACTTTGGACGAGCTGCCGAAACCGTGCAACCAGTTCCCTATGGCGCTGAAGAGGTGCTGTGGCCTCGACCGCTGATGATGCAGCTACATCCGATAACGGCAGGACCTCTGACGCTGATGCTTGCGGAGCTCCCACTAATGAAGTGGACTCGTCGGAGGCAACGCTTGCAGCTCTCAGTCGATGGCGAGGACTCGAGGTTGGTCGCAAATTGAGCGTTGCATTTCGGACTGATCGTGCCGACTGCGGTCGGCTCGCAGGTAACGATGATTCACGCGAGGCTTGCAAAATGGTGGCAGTCCGTGGCGATGACTCAACCCATGTCCTCATAGGCGCCACAGGCAGGGTGGTGCGTATTTGCGTGGCAGAGGGCGGCCGTGCGTGCACCGTCAGTTGCACGCCCGACAATGCACCTGAGTTGAGCGGCGCTGATGCATCCAGCGAGCTCGCGTCCGGAAATGCCGCGGTCGTGAGAAACGCTGCAGTTGTGACATCATCACGCCACAACGGATCTGCTGTGATTTGCTGAGTCCATGTGGTTCGTGAGGATTGTATGAGCCTGAAGGACTCGTTGCCCTTTGTGTTTGCCTTAACGATCGCATGACGGCGAGGCGACGGCGTCGAGCGCTTGTTGCCCCGTGGAGAGCGGTCGGCATTCGCAGTCGCCGCAATCAACCAGCCTGCCCGTGCCAAGGCCGCGTTCTCGCTCATCGCGTTTGCGCAATCCGCAAGACCGACCACTGGGACCTAATGTACAGAACCGTATAAGCGGCGAACAGATGGTTGTGCTGGTTAGCGCTGTGCGCTGTGTTGCTGTTCACTGCTGCTGCTCAACAGTGTTTCACACCGAAACGGCGCCGCGATGTGAGTTTACAGTTTTGAAACGAGTCAAATACCAAAACCACGTTCACTTTCACACCGAGGGACCCCGGAAATCCTCTAAACTGAAACTCACATTGCGGCGCCGTATCACAAGGTGTGAAACAGCAAACACCCACACCGACGCTTCTCTTCGCCGCTACTGTACACAGGAGGTCCCTGGTGGTCGGTCTTGCGGATCACGCAGTTGTCTCTGTTTCACCGGCCCGTACCTAACGCGTCGGGCGACTATCGGGCGGCTAGACCCCCCCCGGTTCCCAACGCCCAAAAGGTCCTATAGTGCTTAGTATTTTAAGTTTTTGTCTCACATCACCGGTCCGTACCGAAAGGAGTCAATTAGTAAATGTTGCATATAGCATATAGGAATCGCCGCGCCGCGCCGCTGACACGTGCGTTTCGAAACATCGAAGAAGATGGCGGCCGCAATCATGCCGCCCTGCCGTTGCGCCGCCGCTAGGGACCTACTGGCTACTATCTACGGGTCTACGGCCTACGAAGACCAGGCCCTACGGCCTCTTCCTATTACGACCCCTCGCTGGGAACTTTCGATCTGCTTGCGAATGCCCACTGCAACGCCGCAAGGGCGACGTCGGGCGGCTCAGCCACCGACTCGCGTAGCACTGCGCTCGAGAGCGTCTCGAAGACGACCGCCGCCGCCGCGGCCGTTGCTTGCGCATCCGCACCCTCAGCCCGTCCAACGTTGACAGCTTGCACTGCAGCGTCGACCTCGAGCTGGAGCAGGTGGCGGCGAGCGACCGCCTCGCAGTGCCTGCGACCCTCTAGGTGAGCGCGCATGTGGTGCGGCGTCCCCAAGCCACTCTGGCAGACGACACACTGGCGCAGCCCGAGCGCATGTGTGCGCCCCGGCACGGCAGTGAGCCTCGCCGTCGCGGCCCGCGCGGCCGCTTGCAGCTCCGACACCCACTCGTTCCACAGCGACTCATTCCAAAGCGGTCCCGGGCTCTCCACAGCATGGGCGCCGTGCTGGGCGCTCGGCTCGGCGCTCGCGCCGTCGTGGTTGCCGCTCACTGCTGCTGCTGCTGGGTCCGCTCCAGCTGCCCTGCGCAACTGGCCTGGAGGCGCCCTGCTGAGGGGTTGTACCCCCCCCTTAGCCCCACCGCTGGACGGGCAGCTCGGCGCTCGACTCGGCGTGCCGCTCGGGAGCCTCCTGACATACGCTAGCAGAGGCTCCATGACGCAGCGGACTTCGGCGCCAATCGTGCCGTTGTCGCCCTCTGCCTCACCCTCTGGCTCGGCCTCGGCAGGCGCATCCCTCGGCGCATGCATGGCGCCGTCGTGGGCGCGCCATCCAGGCAGCCGGCGTGCTTGGGTCACGCAGAGCGCGCACGCCTCGAGGGTCGTGAGGCGCCCCTTGCCGGAGCCCTGATGCAATGCCTCGATGAGCGGTGACGTGCACGCCCGCACGGCGACCTCATCGAGACCGACGTAGCGCAGATCAACGGGCGCCGTCGTGGGCGCCGTCGTGGGCGCCGCCGCATGCGCCGCCGTGGGCACCGCCTCGCGCGCCGTCCTGGGCGCTGCCACACGCGCTGCCAGAGTGCGAACAAGGGCGCGAGTACACTCCCACGAGCCATCGGGCACGATGAGCGTCAGAGCCGCCCGCGGCGAGCCACACGACGGCCTTGAGCACGGCGGCGCGCCCTCATCATCAGCGTCATCATCGTCATCAGCGCCATTCGCGCCATCAACGTCTTCAGCGGTCCTTGCACGCCAGCTCGCTAGGGCGGCGCTGAACGCTTGCTCGACCGAGGTCGCCTCGGCTGCAGGCGTACCCGGCGGCGGCGGGAAGAGCAAGTACACGACACCCTCGGCTGGGTGGAGTAACGCCTCAAGCCGCGCAACGTCGCACGACGCGCCGTAGACGAGTAGCTCGCTCGTGTCGAGTCCGCTCACGCCCCCAGCGTGCAGCAGCTGTGCAGCGAGCCGAGCAGTGGACGTGGATCGTAGGAGCTCAATGGGGTGCGCGAGGAAAGCCCAGTGCACGCTCGGGACGACGCGGGTGCGGCGGGCGGCATCGGGCTCCGCTCGGGACGACGCGGGTTCGGACTTGCGGTCCGCCTGCTCGCGCAGCAGGCGTGCCTTCTTGAGGCCCGTGTCGAAGGCGGCGCAGAGGCAGCGTGCGGTGCTCGAGCGGGGTGAATCGGGAGCCGGCCATGTGCCTCTGCCCTCCTCGTCCTCCTCGCATGCGGACCCATATAAGGAAAGTGCGTCCTCCTCGCATGCGGACCCATATAAGGAGAGTGCGTCTTCCTCGCATGCGGACGAGGACGATGGTGATCGTCGCGGCGGCGGGGAGGAGGAGCAGATGGAGTTGGAGGAGGAGGAGGAGTTGGTGGAGGTGGTGGTTGTGGTGGTTGTGGTGGTGGGCACCCAGCAGTAGCGGCACGTGTGGCTCCGTAGGGCCGCCTCGCATGCTATGCGGACGGCCGCCTCGGCACACGAGAGAAGTCGATCGGGCGGTGGCGACGGCTGTGCTAGAGCGTCTGCTACTGCCCTCTGCGCTAACTCGAGCGCCGTCTCGGCTCCGGGTCCCGCCGCTGCGACCGCACCGACGAGCCGGTCCATCGAGGCGCGAAAGGGCAACGGCGGAGGAGGAGCGACCTCAATCGTGGGTGGCCGAACGTTCGGCGGAAAACTCGGCGGCGTTGGCGGCAGTGCACTCGCTCTCGGGCTGCCGCCGCCGCCGGGCCGCCGGCCGACAAGCTGCGTCACGATGGCAGGCCCTCGGTGGAAGCGGCCCTCGTCTACCCGCCGAGCCACCTCCTCACATCGCACCATCTCCAGCACGCCTTGAAAGTCAGCCACTAGCTCGGCTGCACCGACGAGCAACGCGGCATCCGGTCCCGCGCGGCTCCACATCTTGCCGTGCTCTGCTGTGCCCAGCGACGCGTGCGCAGGCGCGAAGCATTCGATGACGAAGAGGCCACCAGGGCGCAGCGCCGTTGCGCACGCACGGTGGAGCCGACGGCGAGGCTCCGCTGGCAGTGCACAAAAGATCGAAAGCACCACATCCCAGCGAGCCTCCGCCGCGCCGCCCAGCGGGTCGTAATGGCACAGATCGGCATGGATCGTGGTCACCCGCGATCCGACGTGCCGTTCCGATGCGAGCGCCTCCGTCTTGGCGAGCCCGACGGCCGAGAGATCCACCGCCGTGCATTGGTGGCCGAGCGCGGCGAGGTGCACGACGTTGCGCCCTTGACCCTCGCCCAACGAGAGGACTTCGAGCGGCCGCGTCGCGGGTGGCAGGAGTGTCGACGCGATCACACGGACGAACTCGTTGGGTTCTTTGCCGTAGGCGTAGCCTTTGCGGTACCGCGCGTCGTAGTCGACTGCCATAGATAAGCTAAATTCCGGGATTCTGTCCCGACCAAGATGCTTTGCATGAAAACATGTGTCGCGAACTCGGGAGGTTTCACACGAGGTGATTGCGGTTCATCATCCAAACCACCCCAGGGCTCGCCCCCAAACGACGGGTACAGTACTTCGTCAGAACTTACACGATAAGCGTCGAAGAAGGTGCAGGTCAAGCGTCAACTGACGACAGCTCGTCGCGCACAGTCATCCCTCCCGCCCATCGTCTCCATCGTCGAAACAGGAACCATGAGCGACGCTGCGTCCCCGCGCGCTGCACTAGGGCTGGGCGACATGCCAACGTGGATGGGTCCGCAAGCGGAGTCGCGCAAAGCGAGCGCTCCCTCATTCTCGATCACCGGCAAACCTACCTCCGCGCGGCCGGTGCAGCTCTCTCCCGGGCCGATTTACTTGCCTTCGCCTCAGGGCCCAGGACAAGCCGGTCGCAATGGCCCACAATACTCCATGCGCGGCGGCCGCGAGGTCGGAGAGCTGAAACGGGGCGGTGCAACGCCCGGCCCAGGCGAGTACGAGGTTTGTGGCTCCGTCGGGATGACCCACGCGGCAAGCACGAGCCATACCGCGCCCCGCTACGGCTGGGGCGCAGGCACCCGTGACCAGGCGCCTATCGGCGCACCGCCGCAAAAGCCAGCCTGTAGCGAGTTTTACGAGAATGTACCCTCCGTCGGCTACCAGCCCGTCAAGAAGACTAATCCCATCTACGGCTTCAGCAAAGGCAAGCGCTTTGACTTGAGCAACACAGCGACCAACCCGAATGCGCGCAACCCAGGTCCAGGCGCGTACAAGACGGTGCCGGCCTACGGCACGCAGGTCGACTCGACGCTCAAGAGCAATCCCATCTACGGCTTTTCACGCGCAGAACGCTTCCGTCGTCCGGCGACGAGCTCGTCGGGCGGCTCTGCGCCACTTCCGCGTCCAGCGTTTGGTCCGCAGGTGATCAGCGACTTTAGGAGCAAGCCATCCTTTGGCTTCGGTGGGGCGCCACGCTTCCCAGATCGGCCGCGCACGTC
>Ga0164295_10003611_pt1 | contig 12400 bp, 24 predicted proteins | sample GEODES006metaG_FD_111798 | JGI IMG/M metagenome (GOLD analysis project Ga0164295, IMG submission 111798) | Oligotrophic lake water microbial communities from Sparkling Lake, Wisconsin, USA - GEODES006 metaG | ecosystem: Environmental > Aquatic > Freshwater > Lake | place: USA: Sparkling Lake...
CTCATCCTCAACGGTGCCCAAGCTATGTGACTGCTGCCGAGCCAGATCGGGCTCTACGTCAGCCAGGGTCGCGTCCTGAAGCAGTTCCTCCCTGATGATCCGACGGAGCTGTCCCTCTGTGATTCTCATATGTCCATCCCGTCCACTTGCAACTTTTTCATTCTCATCAACCGCCGGATCGTCTCCATGCCGGACTTGCGGTAGACGCCTGCGAGAGGGTGACCGTACCAGTCATCGCCCGCGTGGGCCTTCGCGTTCAACACGTTGCAGTTATCGGTGTGGGTGGGCGTGAGCTCATTCTCCTCCGAGTCGAGCTGCATGCGATCGACATCGGGTCGGTCATTCTGGTATGTCCGCCAGACCCGTTGGGCATCATTGGAGACGACAAATCGATCTGACATGAGACCTCCTCCGAGCTCCGATGCCGCCTCCATCGCGATGTCGTACATCAGCGGACCAAGCCCCCTGCGGGAGGAGTGCGAGAAGTTGATCTCATAGGCATCCCGACACGGGCTCCTCTCGCTCCTTGTCCTGAGCGCCTCGACTCCGCCGTAGCGCTCACCGTCTCTCATAGCCAAGACGACGATTCGACCCCCCGAGTTCGAGACGATCAGTTTCAACGTGAAGTCATCCGGAAGGTTATCGGGTGTGATGCGGGTCTCGCGGAAGAGCTCCTCCCTGATGATCCGACGTAGCTGTCTCTCTGTGATCCGCACTCGATCTCCTGCTCCCTCTAATTATGGCAGCCTGATGAACCTGACGAAGCCGCGGATGGGATCCCTGTTCGAGGCGACGCCCATGAGCTCAGTCTCGCCCGAGTAGCCCTCGGCGTCGACCGCTCGGTAGAGCGGAAAGAGCTCCAGGAACTTTGGGAAGTTATCCTGGACATGAGCCGCCAGCACGATGGAGGCACGTCCGGGTGTAGGAGCCTCGGCGAACCTCTTCGCGATCGCAGGGTTGTAGGTCCATGATGACGTGGTCATCTCCGGTGGGGTGGGCAGTGGAACCTCCCGCGGGGTCGGAAGAGTTGCTGCCCCTTCCTCATCATCATCGTAGGCGTCGCGCTCTTCCTCTTCGGGCTTGAGATCGACCCAGGTCCCTCCGGGTAGACCGGTGGGATCGACCCCGAACGTGCGAAGCGTGTCCGTCCTCACGATGATCCCACGATAGGTGTAGGGATCGTTGCCGTCGTCGACCGGAGCTTCTATGAGGGAGAGCACGTAGCTCTTCACGTCCCCCGACGGGTTCTTGATGATCCTGCGGATCGTGTCGCGGACTGCTTCCGAGGGTGGCGTGTTACGACGGATGTACTCACGGATGCCCTCCTCGACCTGGGCTGGTGTCGCCCTGCCTGAGCTCTCGGCGCGGGTTTGCCTAGCCGCCTCACGTTCCTGACGCAGCTCCCACGCCGTCTTCTGGAGACCCAGCGCCTCCCTGAGACTTGTGAGGCTCTCATCCTCCTCCCGCTTCGACTTCTTGATGCTGGACTCGAGCTGCTTCACCCGCGATTCGGGAAGGTTGGCGACAGCGAACTCAACGAACTTGCCGGACCCGATGAACTCCTCGGCCTTCTCCACCATCCTGCGGTAGCGCTCGAGGTCGATTATCCTCTTCTTCAGCAGATCGGTTTCACCCTCGAACCCTGGGGGTAACAGGTCGGGATCCTTGGCGTACATCGCATCTTGCACCGATCGATCGATCTTGCCGAGGACGTTGTGGTAGAGGCTGGAGTATCTTGATGTATTCTCCGAGAAAGCCGCCAGCGCCCGAGCGAGGGCGTACCGCGGGTTGGCGCTAGTCCAGTGCCATGTCGCCGAGATCTTGCCTGACGCCGCGACGTCACCTATCGGGTATTGCTTCTCGAAGTCATTTTCAACGCTTTCACGGAGGAGCTCCTCCCTGATGATCCTTCGTAGCTGGTTCTCCGTGATTCTCATGTGTGACACCGGTGACACAGTTAATTATGTGCGACACTAGTACAGATGCTGAAACAGTTCGCCGAAACCGAGTTCAAGGAGATTTTCCGCCTCCTGACGTTGACCGCCGAACGTATCAAGCCCACGTAGATGACGGTCCCCCAGATCAACAAGATCTTTCACGTCTGATGGAGTCTCGCCCTTGACTCTCCACGACGAGTTAAGCGCTGGGTCACGCGCCGGGAACACACGACAGTCGTCGCTCGTCGGTGGCGTCTTCGGGTTCTTGATATCATCGAACTCCTCTCGTTCCACGAAGTCGTAGCGTGCTAGCTTCTTCCACATTCCTTCCGCTTCCGGGGTCACGCTGAATCGATCGGATGAGATGCTGCGGAAGAAATCAAGGGCAGCGAGGTAGACCTGTGTACCCCGTCCTCTCTCTCTTGAGGCGGCGGAGCCGACGTGCCACGTACCGTTGCATTCACCGACCCGCTTGATGTGTGCCCCGCCGCTTTTCCTAAATCCGACGCCTGCAATGACACCGTTGTATTGAACTCCCTCGTTGCTTTCGCCGTTTAGGACAGCCTCAAGCTCATCGGGCCTGTAGGCCACCACATACGCTGGACCCGTGTTGGTATTCCCCAGTACGGCGATTGCGACCTTATCGGATGAGAGCTCCTCCCTGATGATCCGTCGCAGCTGTCCCTCTGTGATCCGCACTCGATCTCCCTTGACCTTTCTATTTATGGCCGTCGCGGGTGATGAATGACGTCAATGATCCCCATCCCTTGAAGAGTGTCGAGAGTCGGTGTTCCTCCGGATCGTTTCATGTACGCCTTCGAGAGCGATGAATCCTCCAGCTCTCCGCCCCATCTCAACGCGCTCCGCTGCTGGTAGTTGTCACGATCTGTCGGCGTCAGCGTGTTGTAAGGGTCATCGAGCTGCAGGTGCCTGACGTCACCGCGGTTGTTAAGGTAGTAATCCCAGACCTGCCTGGCGCTGTACGAGACCGTGTGCCTGTCTGACGCCAGAGAATCAGGAGCGACGGCATCCATTGCCAGGTCGTAGAGGAGCGGACCGAGGCCGCGCTTCTCAACGGAGGATTGCGTAACCTCCCAGACCCTCATGTATTCGTGAGGTATGAGGTCTGCTGCGATCCAACCGATCTCTTCCTCACCTTGAAGCGCCACGATCTTGACCTTGTCCCGCCACTTTCTCATCTCGAAGCGGATATCATGGTGCCTCGCTTCCAGCGGAGTCATGGACGCCTCAGCAAGGAGCTCCTCCCTGATGATCCGTCGTAGCTGCGACTCAGCCAGCCTCATTGTATGCCCTCTCGAGAGCTTCGACACCCACCAGCTCACGATTCGTGTTTATGACCGGCAGACCCGAGTTCCTGATCGCCTCGATCATCGTCAGGAGCTCCTCGCGCTCTGATCGACGTTGCCGATTTTTGAAAATGTTCATGAATTTTTCAGAGATGACCCATGCAACCGGCCTCCAGTTGTCGAGGATCGCCTCATTCACCTCATCAGGATCGTAGGTCAGATCCCCCGCGTCGAGGGCGAAGGTGTCCCATGACCTGGGCGTTGTCTCCAGCGGGCGCTTCGGAATGCCGGCCTCACCGTACTTCGCGCGGTCCTTCGCTTTCGCCCTGTCCATGTAGCCAGACATTATCTGATTCATGTTGTTGCCCGCGAAGGTGACCCAACCCTTTATCTGGATGCCGATCACACCCCACCGGGTAAAACCGATGGGGTCATCGGGAGATGAGATGCTCGTCGAGATCTCGTCCTTTCCGCTTGAGTGAACAAACTCAGGCACCGACTCCACAGCATTCGAGAACCAGTGGACGAATGTCAGCCGCCTGAATGATTCCTGGTTCGAGTGCTGCCGCCAGAGATTCTTCAGGACACGTGCCTGTCGCTTCGCTTCCTTGTTTCGCGGATGAAGGAGGAGCGGGTCACCTTGGGCAGCGTTGTAGTTTAAGTCGGCTTTTGTCGCTGCATCGATAAATGACTGCAAGTCTTCGAGAATGATCCCGCGAACCATCCGGCGCAGCTGTCCTTCCGCTATCTTCATGCTTCTATTTATGGACCTTCATGCGACTCATGCCCATGGCTCGTGAACATTTCACCGAGACTCAGCTTTCGCTGATCACCTCGAAATCGTCGAATATGAGCATGATGCTGGGCGGACCCTCACGATTGTGCGGGAACCTCTTGTGGACGTCGGGACGATCCGGGAAGAAAAACCATCCACGTCCGGTGATGTGACGACCCGGGGCGTTGTGGATCCCGCTAGGATAATCATGATGATCCCAGTCGATGTCAACAAGGATCGCAAGATCGCCGACCTTGATCTGCCTTATCGGCAGGGGCTTGACAACTCGGACAAGATCACCCTTCCTCACTGATCACCTCACTGAATTTCTCGACGTCCTCGTTCCGCCAGCTGGTCTCGACCTGACCGTCGATGATGAATGTCCAATCTGAGTGACATCTTCCGTCCCTGTCGATCCACCTCGGAACCTCCTCGATCACCAGGAACATCTTTCCCTCCCATGCGACGGGCAAGGGAGAGTTCCGCCAGGTCCATCGGCGAAGCTGCCCAACCTCAATCACTGACCGCCTCCAGCTCAAAATCGAACATGAAACACACCTGCCCGTTGACCAGAATCTCGTAGATATCTCCCTTTTCAATCCCGAAGATCCCATTCGCGGGGTCGGGTCCAGAGACGATGATTCCGACGGTGTTTGAATCAAATATCACGAGGGGCTTGACAAGATCACCGACTTTCACTGATCACCTCGCTACGCTCCTCGACCCACTCAAGATCATCCCAGTCACGCTTACTGTCCATGATGTAATCCACCCAGACTTCATCATCATCGAAAGTTGCCCTGAAGCTCCCGATGACAAGGAACATCCTGCCTCTGCAAGCTGGCAGCGGAATATCATCATTCCACCTTCGGAGCTGACCAGCCTTAACCACAGACACGATCCAGGAGACGCTGCTCGACGGATCGGTGTGATCCATTCAGGAGGACGATGTAGTCACGATCGAGATCAGGGCGGGGAGAGTGATCGACGGGCCTGATCTCGATGAGGAGGCACAGCTGACCGTCAACTCCGTCGTGGTCCACCCACCCGTTGGGAATCCTGATCTGGACGAGATCACCCGGCTTCACTGATCACCCTCGCACACGCGGCCGGCACGTCCACGACCCTCTCACAGCAGAGCACCTGGATGATGGAGTCAAAACCCTGCTCGGTCTCACCGCACTCGATGATGATGGCAGGTGTTCCGTTTTCGATCCAGAGATTGCCAGAGTCGGACCACCCCCAGAACCCATTGGCAGCCTCCGCTCTCGGTACGTGGCTGAGGTGAATGAGATCCCCCTCCTTCATCGCATCGCTCTCAACGTCTTTCCCTTCACCCAGATCGAGCAACCTTCAACTAGAACCCTGACCCAGAGACACGACCCGTATGGGTGACTGGTCTCGAGGACGATGGCGGGGACCTCACTGTTCAACCATCGTGAATAATGCTTCAACGCGGAAGCGTGATGGTGGATGTCTATGGGCTCGTCGTACCCGACAGTTCCGCACACAGTGACCAGATCACCCGGTTTCATCGCCCAGCTCCTCGACGTCTTCGATAAAACACCAGCCCATGATGCCGTTCGTGAGGACATCGACCGCGTGGACATCGAGGTTGTTCTTCCTGTGAGTCTCAAGGACCAGCCCGATCGAACCAGCTGGGATGGAGACCCCTCCCTCACCGTGGAGTCCCAGGTAGAAAACGCCGGACTTGCTATCTGGTAAGAAACGAACGAGATCGCCCCTCTTCATGATGTCGCCTCCTGTCTTCATCGTATCATATCAGACGATGGTTTTCATGAGCTACCGCTCGGATGGTCGGCAACCTACCGGAAGTAGAAACTCCTCATCGACCCCATCGAAGATCTCACCACGTATGAGAATATCAAAGCAGGCCCAGTCGGGGTTATCGTAGCTTCCCTTCCCTACGATCAGGGCGATCAGACCGCTGGCAGTTCCCATATCATGGGTCACGGCCAGATCACCGATCTCCAGGTGACGGGCTGGTGAAGTCACTTCGTGAACTTGACCCGCCGTTTGCTCTTCGATTCACTCATCGTCGGAAAGGCACCGGCCAGGAGCGCGAGCTCATTCTCGATCGCCTCGACCATCCGGGCGACGGGTGGGGCCCAGCTCTCATCGAAATCATGATCGGACTCACCGATCTCTATCGCTGCGATCTGAGCTTTGGCCTTCTTCCTGGATGTGTGGCACGCGGAGTGGCGATCACCGTCATTGTCAACGTAGCTGAGGGTGTAGCCCCCATGATCTCCGTCGGACTGCTTGCACTTTCTCTTGCGGATGTTGTAAGGCATCTTCTGGACCGCTCCTGACCGATAGGTATGGCGTGAGAACTCAAACATTCGACGTACCATTCTAAAAACGCATCCTGGAGATTGCAGCGTACCATGAACGGAAGCTGACAATCTCATCGCGTGTGAAGCCGTGGGTGCCCTGCGGTCCGAGCATCCACGGAGCATTGGGGTCCATCACCCCACCCTGTGCACCGTGACCGAAGCCGAGGGCGTGACCGATCGCGTGAAGCAGCAGGATCCTGTCAGCGCTGTAGCACGCCCAGCTGTCCAGGGTGATCCGACGTGTTGCTGTGCCGATCTCGATCTTGCCGGTGACGCGGGTCGAGTCGAGAACACTGAACTGCTGGGTGTCGCTGCAGTCGAACATGACGTCGACACGACCGCTCTTCCTGTATACGGGAAGAACCTGACCATCGGAGACGGAAGCCCACTCGCTCCATGCCGAAGCGAAGCGTGGGACAAGAGGAGAGGCATGCTCGGTTGTCGACCACGTGACCTCACCAACCTTCAGGGGCCAGCCAGGCTGCTTGACCGGACCAGCCGCGTGGGAGACAGTCGGAACAAGGAAGGAGATGATGGCGATGAGTTGCGCTAGCTTCTTCATACCATCATCATACCATCATGATGCCCACATTTGCACCGGAACCCGAGGGCCGGCTTCATTCATTATCGGATGGGAGCTCTCACGTTTTGCATCGAGGCCGCGGTCGCGGCTGCCTGGGCAGCCGCGTTCGCCTCCACGCCCTGGAGGGCTCCCCCTCCGAGGTTCGGAACCGAGGTATCCGGGGCAATCGTCACCGGCGTGAGACCAGCGTCCGCGATGAGCTTGCGGAGCTGCGCTCTCATATTTTCTGGTGAGATGGCCTTGACGCCCTGCTGCTTGATGGAAGCGTTGTAGAACTTCACGAAGCTGCCGAAGCTGGCGTTGTATCCCTGTTTGTTGGCGGGCGAGGTCACAAAGTCGGTCCAAGCCGCGTTGAGGCGTCCACCATCCCTGACCTTAACGTTGTAGCCTGGCCAGTCCTTCGCGGGACCAGCGGCGGCGGGAGCGGTGCCGGGAGCGGGCGCAACCGCAGCTCCTGCCTTGGGAGCCATGGCTCCCGCAGCCGTCCGTACCCCCTCGCCTGTGCCGAAGAGAGTGAGCACTGCATTGCTGAACCCAGAGCCCATCGTGGTCGCGGTACCGATGAGTGACTTCAACGCAGCGTCGGGATTGACTATCTTGCTCGGATCGTCCAGCTTCGCAGCTTCAGCACCGATCTGTGATTGGTACCCGAGCGCCTTGACCGCTACTTTCCAATCGCTGACCGGGTTACCTGTGGCAAGGGTCGCGAAGAGCATGAGGTTCTGGCCCGCAACCCCCTTAGCTGTCCCACGCGCACCGGCGCGATCCACCGCAGCTTGCAGAGTCGCGAAATCCGGAGAGTTTGGATCCTTCAGCTTAAAAATACCGGTCTTTACTTTCAAGCCCAAATTTTGATCGAGGGCCACGAGACGGATGGCCTGGTCCTCCGCAGCCTTGTAGGCTGCGGCGTGACGCGCGGTCGCTTCCGTGAGAGACCTGGTCGCCGCGGCGGTTGCAGGTCCGGAGACAGCTCCTGTTCCGCCCGCTGGCGTTGCACCAGCTGGTGCTGCGGCGGGTGGTGTGCCCTCAGCCTCATTGAGCACACGTCGAGCTTCCTCACGGAGGATCTTCCTGAAAACAGACTCGTTGATTCTCATGTCTTAACCCAACTCCAATTCATGCTTAATTATAGGCGAGATTCTAAAATTTTCAGTGGGATCTGCGCTGCAGGATCACCTACGGTCGATGACAAGGATCCGTGGTCCGTAGACCGCCTCCACGAGGCTGCGAACCCGGCGGTGAGCTAGCTCGGACACGCTGTAAACGTCAGCAGGTGAACCAGCAGCTGCGCCTGAAGTCATGCCGTCGATCAGAGCGTCCATCTGCGTGGTGAAGGGTCTGTTCTTCTCATCGAACTCGTCGGGACCACCGTCAGCGCTGTCCGTCTGCTGGCCAGGGCTCGCGATATCGTCTAGCTGCGAGTCGGATTCGGGGGGCGTAGGGACGTAGCTGCTGTTGTCCCGCTCCGTCTCATCGTCAGGGCCCGGAAGTATGACACCGTCAACGTTGACGTCCTCCCCGCCGAGGGTGCCCGGCCCGCTATCAACATCATCAGGTCCCGGCTGCGGTGGGGTTACGGGTGGTTTAACGACAGCGGTCGGCTGAGTGTCCGTGCCGGGAGGCTTGACGACAGGGGGCTGGGGGTCGGCGCCCGGGATATCATCATCAACAGCGGGAAGCATGGGCAGCCCTGCTCGTGCTCCCGGCGATGGAGTCGTCGGCTTCTGTGGCGGGCTCACGGGTGTCGTTGCTGGAGGTTCGACAGGCGCCGGGGGCGTAGGAGCTGAAAGCTCACGTTCAGCCTGGGCTAGAAAGCTGTCAGGAGTCGCGGTGGGATCGTCAGCTTGAAGCTCCTGCGCTCTCTTCACAGCGTCGGGCGTGTACTGCCCCCCTGTGGATTTCTCGGCCTCATCGAGCTCTGACACTCTCAATCCAGTCGGAGCGATGAAATCACCATCGAGCTCCATCAGGTACCTCGAGAAGCTCTCCGACATGATGTCAGAAAGCCTTATCTTCCTTCGAGGGACGGCCTCACGGACGATCTCGACTCTGCCCCCACCTTTCGCGCGCTTCTTTGGATCCATGTGCTATATCTATGGCGTCCGAGCTTAAATTTACACTTTCCAGCTGCCTATGCAACTCTAGGCTGTCATGATGTATAGTAGCATTAGGAGGAAAATGCGTACCCTACTTCGTATGATAGCGCTCGCGATCGCCATGATCACCCCGCCGGTAGCGGGTCTGGCAGCATTCGTGAAAGTCTCCGACACGAGCATCTCAGCGACAATGTCGCAGCAGGACTCGACGCTCCATAAGGACAGGTGCAGCTGGTACTGTCACAATCGAAACTGCCCACACGAGGCTACATTGCCTCCTGAGCTGACGGGAGATGAGGGTGCTTTCGGGATGACGATCTCCGCTCTTGTCACCTCAGGACGCTCGACCGGGCTCGGGTACCAGGGCATGAACATCATCGTGTTCTGCGTGGTCTGGCCGCTGGTCACCTATTTCCTCTACTTCATCGCGGTCGCCCGCGCTATCTGGAGCATCCTGTGAGCCTCATCTACATCTCATGCGTCAACTTCATGATCAACCTGGCCAACATGTTCGGGATGACATACCGGGACGCCAACGCCTTGGTCCTTCTTGTCGTATTTCCTGCCATCACGCTGGCATGCCTCGCTGCTTGCTTTATCCCATACAGACGTTGAGCGGCAAGCTTTGCACCCCGGCTCCAGGCCGGGTTTTTTTATACCTTGAAATCAGCCGCTAGGGAGACCGGAAGGACGATCTTCACCGGGAAACCTGTGTAGCCCGTGTCCTGCCTGAAAGCTGCAGCCTTTCTGACGAAATCGTAGAGGCTTTTAGCTGTTGTTAGCCGCCCTAAAAACTCTGACATCTCATCGTACGCTTTCGGTTTGTCGTAATAATCGTCGTAATCGTAGATGTCATCGATCACGTAGTTCTGACCCTGCTGGGTCACGACCATACCACCCAGGAAGAATTCCAGCGCCTCGACGGTTCCAGTCCCCTTCATGCCCTTGCCGTCCAGAGGAGTTCCAGGTACCCCCTGACCGAGCTTTATGGAAGCATTCCTCCAAAAATCGTTATACACGAACGGATTGTTGTGAAGTATCTCACCGCGCCTTCCGGTTGTCGGAGATTTTCTCGTGAGCGCGTACTTGGCAACTTTCGCGAGATCAGCCTGATACTGAGCAGGTAGGTCATTGGTTGTCCAGGTCGTCGTGCGACCGAGGAGATAGTCCGCGAATGCTACGTAGGCGATCGGAGCTCCTGCGCTGAGAAGAGTCTTTCTCATCAATGAAAGAAAGTAATTCATACCGCTGGCGCCCTGGGCATCTGCGCCCGTCAGCTTTCCTGAGACGATCCCGTCCAGCGACTCTTTCGCGGATGAATCGTACTGATTGGCGGCGAGAATGCTGCTCGCGAGCTTCTGCCTCTGGGCTGCTGGAATCTCCTTCGCAGGATCGTCCATCGTCCACTGACCGTTTCTCATCACCCCGAATCGCTTGATCATGCCATTAGTGTAGACACGATACTCGGTGTAGTTGTTGCTTTCTCCGATCTTGGCCCCGTACATCGAGACACCAGCAACGTCGCTCGGGCCGACATCGGCCGGCGGCGCCGCTTGCGCTGGCGCCGTCCCCTGCCCAGTCGACAGCGCGTCCGCAGCCGTTTTCGCAGCGCTAGAAGCGGCTGCGGTGATCGTATTGAATACTCTGCTGGTCAGGGTCTGGCTGCTCGGATTCGCCGACTTAAGATCGCCGATGATCGTTTTGTAATATTGGTTCTTGGCCGTAACAGTCAATGGGTTCTGAGGGCTCGCTTTGGAATTTTTCGCGGGAGACTTTATGATCTGAAGCGTTCCATTCGGAAAGACTCGATACACGTATTGACCGCCTGAGTCTTTCAGATCCTCGAAAGCGGCCTTCGCTGCAGCGACAGCTCCCGTAGCAGCCCGCGCCACAGTGTCTCCGAGGCTAGCCTCGTTGATCATCCCACGAATGACGAGCCGCAGCTCCCGCTCTTGTCTGTTCATCTCGATAAGTATCCTCGTCTCAGGTTATCTTCACGCCGCGGACGGTCATGGGGGTCGAAAGTCCCCAGTTACCAGACCTGATGATCTCGCTGAACGTGTCCATCCTGTACACCGTCCGCTGGACGAGGGGGTTCCTGTTCTCGAGGAGCCAGCCCCGACGGGCGGTCACGTAAGCCTGGGCCCAGACCTTCTCGTCCCCACCCTTGCTGGGCGGCACCTGCGGGAATCTGGACCTGATCAGGGCCACCCCACCCGGTCCGCTGTGGATGCATGTGTCATACACGATCAGGTGCCCCAGGGCCGTCTGGAGTCCCATCTGCGAGGCGTGTCCGAGAGCCGGGACCCAGTAGCAAGCGTCGAACATCTCGTCCTGGCACCGCTGCATGACAGGGTCCTTGCCCGCCTCCTTCAGGACGCCCATCAGGTAACGTGCCCAGCTCGGAGGATTCTTGGGGTCGACCTTCGCTGATTCATTCGCAGCGAGCTTTGGGACGAACTGCTTCAGCTCCTCAGCGTGCTTCCCAGCCCTCTGGATGTAGAGACCGACGATCTTGTCAAGGGTCCCACCCGCGTCCGTGCTCTGGTGCTTCCCATAGGAAACACCCGCCCCGTCACTTAGGATGGCACATGTCTGGTAGGCGGCAGGGGTCGGAACTCGACCCGTCTCAAAGATCGAGAGGACTGAATCTATTACATGCTTCTGCTCAGGCGTGACCGGCATCTTCATCTCCAGCTAATAATTAGCACGGTAATGGACAATATTCAACTCATCGAGCACGAGATTGTGGATGATCAGGCAACTGGCTCGTGAGCTGCTGAGATAACACTGGAGCTCCGCTCGAGGTAGGTCTTGAGGAACCCGTCCCGCTTCCCGTCGGACAGGACGACGTCGACACGAAAGCCCTCGACCCCGACAACAAAAAAAGACCCAGTCCTTCCCGCGTCGAGATTCCATTCTCGAAGCTCCCCGACCCTCGAATCACGCCCCATCTCTCACCACCTTCAGATGACCCCATCGTTCTCCGATGAAGGTGCTGTATGAGCACTCGATAGGGCCCCATGGCCACAAGATCTCCGCAAAATCAGTCTCGAGCCGGATCACGATACCGTACTCCCCGGGTTGCGGAGAATCAGCGAATATGATCAGATCGCCGAGCTTGACATCGCGGTCCCCGTGCATCAGATGAAGCCCATCACCATCTCAAGCTTGTCACTCGTGTGGAGGCTGGCAGGGGTCACGATCCGCTCATCAAGGTTCGGAGCTCTTCCACCCATACGCTTCTTGATCAGGGCTTGCACGGGCGGAAGGGAGAGGTTGAGCTCACCCAGGCGCTGGGGTTCGGTGAGCTCGATCCCTGCTCCCTTGACGAAGGCTTTCCAC
>Ga0164295_10003612_pt1 | contig 12398 bp, 5 predicted proteins | sample GEODES006metaG_FD_111798 | JGI IMG/M metagenome (GOLD analysis project Ga0164295, IMG submission 111798) | Oligotrophic lake water microbial communities from Sparkling Lake, Wisconsin, USA - GEODES006 metaG | ecosystem: Environmental > Aquatic > Freshwater > Lake | place: USA: Sparkling Lake...
AAGCTGATGGATTTTAATGTGCCTCAACAAGGAGCTACTGCCTTTATGTATCAATTGCCTTTAAATGAAAGGGAAGCCTTGGTAGAGTATACAATATTTTCTGAAAATGTATTGAGTATAGCAGAATATGATAAAGTGTTGGACGCTTATTTAGCGAAAGGGTTCCCTGGCGCTACATATAAAATTACACATGATGAAATAGGTGCTATTCCTATGACACAAATTGAATTGGCTACTACGAAAGCGTCCATTTATACCATTGGTGCATTAGGTGCTGCTATTAAAGCAAGTACCGGTTATGCTTTTCAGTTTATTCAAGAGCAATGTAAAAATATAGTAGATCAATTAGACAAAGGATTACCTATTCAAACCAAGATACATAATACAAGACATCAATTTTACGATGCAGTCTTACTTCATGTTTTATTTCACCATAAAATGGAAGGTGCTGAAATATTCAAACGCATTTTTGCCAAGAACAAAGCGGCTACTGTATTTAAATTCTTATCCAATACTTCTAATTTCCTAGAAGATATAAATATTATGCGTTCACTTCCTACACATATATTTTTACCAGCAGCCATTAAGGTGCTTTTACGGCGGTCGTAAATAAATTTATTTTCCCTAATTTTGTTTTTCAGCCACGTAGTACAATGGATAGTACATGAGTTTCCGAAGCTCCTAATCCAGGTTCGATTCCCGGCGTGGCTACAAAGCCTCTCACAAAGTGAGTTGACAGTCTAAAGTTGTATTTTATTTATTTATTTTTCTTCTCTTCTCTATATTCTGAAGGCGTAAAAAAAACTTTTGATTTAAATACAGTAGAAAAATATGATTGTGAAGTAAATCCTACTTTATAGGCTATTTCAGAAATTGAAAAATTATCATCGGCTAATAAAAACTTTGCCTTCTGTATTCTTACTGAAAGAAGGTAATCGTTTATATTATATCCAATTAAGGCTTTAACTTTTCTATATAATTGAATTCTCGATATTTTTAATTCATCTAATATTGTTATAATTGATAGATTACTATTAGAGATATTATTTTCAATGATTGAAGTGAAAGCATTGATGAATTTTCTATCTAATTTATTAAGATTATTTGATTTTGATTCAAGCGGCAGTGAATTTGTATAATGATCTCTTAATATAATACGATTATTTAATAAATTTTTAATTGTCTCCCCTAAGTATTCAATATTAAATGGTTTTGTTATAAATGCATCTGCTTTCACTTTCATTCCTTCAATCTTGTCTTGTATCGTTGTCTTGGAGGTTAAAATTATAATTGGAATATGGGAGGTTCGTAAATCATTTTTTAAAAATTCTGTTACTTGAAATCCATTTTCATTCGCCATCATTATATCGGTTATGATCATATCGGGGATAATATCTAAAGCCATACTAATTCCTAATCGTCCATCATTTGATGTATGTATTTCATATTCAACTGAAAACTTATTTTTTAAATACGTTTTTATATCTTCATTATCTTCAATTATCAATATTGTTGGAATTTCTATAGAATCTAAATATATATTTTCATCAAAATCAAGTTCGTTATTTATTATTTTAGTACTATTTTCTTCTAAAAAATTTATTGAGAATTTTTTTATACCGTATTCAGAATTTACATTATCAACTATACTTTCTAAATTATGGTCATTAACAAGAAGGTGATTTTCAATAATTGATATTGAAATTTCAAAACAAGTCCCAATATTTTTTTTGCTAGTTACCTTAATGGTTCCTTTATGTAATAAAATAAGTTCTTTTGTAAGTGTTAGTCCAAGTCCTGAGCCTTTAAAATTTGAACTATGCCCCTGGTAAAATAGATTGAAGATATTTTCAGTTTCAATTTCAGTCATACCTTCTCCATTATCCTCTATTTTTATAATTGCCAATGAGTTAATTAGATCATTTTCTATTGTAATAATTATGGCACCTTCTTCTTTTGTAAATTTAATAGCATTTGAAATTAAATTATAGATCACCATTCCCATCTTTCTTTCATCGAAATATAGTTCTAGTTTATCCGCTTTATTATTAAAATTGATTGATATATTTTTATTTCTCACACTTTCTTTAAAATTTTGAAGTATTGAATTTATAAATTGGCCTAAATTATTTTTAGAAATATTTAATTGCATTTTGCCCGACTCTATTTTTTTAAAATCAATTATTTGATCTATAATTTGATCTAAAAGTCGAGCATTTCTATAACAAAGCTCTAAATTATCTTTCAATGTAAAATGAAGTCGTTTTGAATTAATGATATCTTCTAAGGGTCCCAAAATTAAAGTGAGTGGTGTTCTCAATTCATGCGTAAACTTTGTAAAATATAAAATTTTTTGATTATTAGCTTCGTTAATAACTTCATTTAATGCAATTATATTATTTTTTTGTTCAATTAATTTTTCTCTTTTTATTTTTAATTTTATATTTATTTTTTTATTTATATTTAATATATAAACTAATATACAAATTAAAATTGCGTCTATAGTTAAAATAACATAGAATAATAAAATTAACGATTTTTGATTATTACTTATTGTATTTTGTTCTAATCTTTCATCATTTAATTTTATTCTATCAAGTTTTTGTTCATTTAATTTTATTCTTATTTTTTTGAAATATTCTAAATTGGTAGAATCTATAATAATTGTTTCTAATTGATTTTCTCTATCAAAATTTTGATTGTTTAATATATTTATCGCTGTTTTTATAGATTGCTTTCCTCCAGTAGGGTATAATATTGTAGCTGTTAATTCTTTATTTATCACCATATCAAGTCCCATTCCTTTTTCCATAAGCCCATCAACACCAATTATTTTTATTTTATTTTGTTTATTATTCTTTTTTAAAATATTGTATAATTTTTTTGCAATAAAATCTGTATGGGCAAATATAATATCTATATTACTATTTTTTAAAGCTGATGATATATCTTGATCTATATTTTTTGATTCAAAATCTAATGATGAAATCAGATTTATCTTTTTATTACTCTTTACAAATTCCTCAAACCCAATTGCTCTTTCTATAAATGGAGATGCAGTATTTAATCCTTTCAATTCCATTACGTTACTTTTTCCTTTTGAAGCATCTACAATGTATTTTCCAGCAATCATCCCTATATCTTTATTAGAAGCACCAATAAATGCGGTATATTTTTGCGAATTTATTTTTCTATCTAAGATAATTACTGGAATTTTTAAATCATATACTTTTTCAATAATTACCTTTAGTGGTTCACTTTCATTTGGACTTACTATTAATAGATCTATTTTACTATCAATTAATTCTTGAATTTGTCCTATTTGCTTTTTACTATTTGCATTAGCATCTTTTATTATAAATTCTACGTTTTCATAATTCATTAACTCTATTTGCATTTCTTCTATCATCTCTAACCTCCATTCGTTGCTAGTAGCTAATTGTGCAAATCCAATTTTGAAATTTTTTATTACTTTTTCATTCTTTTTAGGCATACATCCTATAATTCCTAATATTATTAGAATTATTATAGGGTAAATTTTCAATTTATAATTATAAAGTAACATCGTAATAAAATTTATTACTTGTAATGTATTCATTTTAAACAGTAAATATTTATAAATTATATTTTGTAAATCATTTTACTAGCTTTATTAATAATACAAAATATTGATTTATAACTACTTATCTACAACCTATCGTCTTTACCTTGTTTTTTAATTTAAATACCATTCTATCTTATATTTGATTAATTACCATCTAAACTAGATTATTTTAAAAATATATTCAGATCCCATATTTAAAAAGGAATATTTATACCAGTATTCCAAATAAATCCTGTGCCTTGCATATTAGTTACTGGACATGAAGTTGTTAAAAATATATTGCCTTTCCAATTTTCTTTTTGATAAGTAGTTGTTTGTGCAGTAAAGAAACCTTTAAGCCAACCATAGTCTTCTAAGTAAAAGAAACTTGGTTTAGTATTGATAATATTTTTATTTCCAAATTTTATTTTATCAAAACAATAAGCAAGGTTTACATAATCCTCAAATAATACTCCTGCCTTGCTTAATTTGTCAGAACGCCAATAGGAAAATATAAATCTTTGATTTTCTCTTGGCCTATATTCTCCATTGAATTCTAATGAATAGTATTGCTGTACTTGATATTCTTGATTATTTATAATGGGTTTATTTTCTTGAAAATACCAATTGGTATTGACAGTAATTCCAATAGTCAATCTCTTTTTTTCCAATAAATAATAACCCACTCTAGAAAATATAGTCCATGGTTTAGCATCTATACCTAAATTAAATTCAGGGTTAAAATAAAATTTTCCTTTTCTTATAACAGCACTCCCCAATATTGCAGGCTTCCCCAATGAAAAAATTGGTACTGGTGAAACTCCATTATTAGTAAATTGAATATTACCCGATGATTGAGAATATGCACTATGATAGCACATTATAAATGCGATTACAACAACATTGGCAATTAATTTATAATTATATCCTCTATTATTTATTTTCATTTATAATATTTACTCTAATAACTCACATGCCTATATATCAAATGTAATTTATTTTCATTTCCTATGACTATTACTACATAAGGTATATAAAGATATTTTATATTACCACTATGCACTATAATGTCAGTTTACATACATCTAATATGAATAGTTTTATACCTGTCTTATCAAACAATCTACGCTAATTAAATAGTTATGAGGGTGAAAGCTCCATCAATAAATTTTATCAATTCACTAATATTTAATTAATCTTCAAATTTTATATACAATTTTTAAAATTCCTGTTACAAAACCTAATTAATTGCTTTAACTCTATTCGTTTTTTATATCATATTATACTGAACATCAATAATTTATATCAAATGATACAAATTTGTATTTATTAAGTACTAATTCTAATATAACCCTGTTTTGACTTTTCTACATTGAGTATTATTAAATAGAATTGAAAATGTCTAAAAATATTATATTTCATTGGTCATTGGTTGCTGGACTAGCTGGATTCATTTTTGGATTTGATACAGTAGTTATTTCAGGCGCCAATTTACCTTTAAAAAATTTATGGCATACTACTCCATTTTTTCATGGCTTTTTTATAATGTCTATGGCTTTATGGGGGACATTATTTGGTTCTATTTTTGGGGGCTACCCAGCTGATAAGCTAGGAAGAAAAAAAACCTTATTTTGGATCGGTATTCTATTTGCAGCATCAGCCATAGGATCAGCATTCGCTAATGATCCATATACATTTTCATTTTTTAGGTTTATTGGTGGAATTGGCATTGGTGCTTCAACAGTTGCTGCGCCAATATATATATCTGAAATATCAAAAGCTAATCAAAGAGGTAAATTGGTGGCTTTATATCAGTTTAATATAGTTTTTGGTATATTAATAGCTTATTTATCTAATTATTTCTTTGATGGTTTTGATGGTGTAAATGATTGGCGTTGGATGCTCGGCATCATGCTTTTGCCTTCTGTCTTATACATTTTCCTTGTTGTAGGAATACCAGAAAGTCCACGTTGGCTTATTACTAAAAAAAATGATTTTATCTCCGCAAGAAATATTCTCACTAAGATGGGAATAGCAAATATTAATATTGAAATTGACTTAATTGTTAAGGCAAACGAAAAAAATAATTTAAATAGTAAAGTAATTAAATTTTTTACTATTCAAAATAAAAAAATTATATCGCTAGCTTTCTTTATTGCCTTTTTTAATCAATTTTCTGGTATAAACTTTGTTTTATATTATGCACCTGAAATCTTTTCTACAATAGGGATGAATACAAAAGATTCCTTATTTAATTCAATTTTACTTGGTTGTGATATTTTAATTTTTACCTTACTTGGTCTTTATTTAATCGATAAAATAGGGCGTAAAAAATTATTAATTATAGGATCAATTGGTTATATCATTAGTTTAACAATGATAGCAGGTTGTTTTTATGGAAATCTTAATTCTAACTTATTACTGTTCTTTTTGCTATTATTTATCGCCTCTCATTCCATTGGACAAGGAACCGTAATTTGGGTTTTCATTTCTGAAATTTTCCCAAATTCATTAAGAGCAACGGGACAATCGTTTGGTGCAAGTATTCATTGGGGTTGTGCAGCGCTTATTACATTATTTACTCCATTTTTCTTTGATAAAAATGAGGGAATATTTAATTCTAATCCTTGGATTATATTTTGTTTTTTTTCATTCATGATGATTTTACAATTTATATGGGTTGTGAATAAAGTTTCGGAAACCAATGGAATTTCATTAGAAGATATAGAATCAAAATTTGCAAATAATATTATTAATAAATAAAACAAAAAAATGAAAAAAAAGTTTCTATTTTTTATTATTGTAATGATATCATCATTACAATATGTGAATGCACAAAAACTGTTTACTGGGACTGTTACAGATGCAAATACAAATAAACCTTTGGTGGGTGCCAGTGTTGTCCTACAAGGAACAGCTAATGGTACCACTACGGATACTGAGGGTAAATTTAACCTTACTATTCCTGTAAGTGTAAGAGCTATCGTAGTAAGTTATGTTGGTTATGTAGTACAAACCATTTCAATCGATGGAATAAATCAAGTTAATGTGTTGCTTTCTGAACTCAAAGAACTCGATGAAGTAGTAGTTGTAGGATATACCTCACAAAGAAAACAGGACTTAACTGGAGCTATTGCTGTAGTGGATATTTCTGCAGTCAAAAATAATAGCTCCGGTAATACTATGCAAGCATTACAGGGCCGTGTTGCTGGTCTTTTTATTGAAAAAGACGGGTCACCTAATGGTGGAACAAATCGAATTTTAATTCGTGGAGCAAATACCCTAGGAAACAATAATCCTCTTTACGTCATAGATGGAATACCAACAACAAGACCTGAAATATTTCAAATGTTAAATCCTGCTAATATTGCAAATATACAAGTATTGAAAGATGCTTCTGCCGAATCAATATATGGTGCGAGGGCTTCAAATGGAGTAATAATTGTTACAACAAAAAATGGTGGTAATACAAACGGAAAGGTAGAATTTCAATTCAACAATAGTACTTCCACTCAATCTGAAAAATCAGTTAGATACAACATGTTAAGCTCTTTAGATAGAGGAAAGGCCTTATGGAGAGCCTCTGTAAATGACAAACAAGATCCAACAGCTGGTTATGGAGAAATTTATAAATTTGATTGGAATAAAGATTTTAACAATCCTTTACTAAATGGAGTTAGTTTACAACCATATGTTGGTGGGGATGTAAATTCTCCTGCTGGAAATACCAATTGGCAGGATGTTATGTATAAAACAGGAATTGTTACTAATAATAGTTTAACTGCATCTGTAGGTAATAAGAATTCATCTATAGAAGTTAATTTCAGCCATATCAAAAATACTGGTATGCTAAGGTATACTGGTTATGAACGTACAAGTGGAAGTATTAGTACTGTTACGCGCTCTTTTAATGATAAAGTTATATATGGTGTAAATTTTCGTATGTCTAACTCTGATGAACTACTTCAAGCAAATGATTTAGGCGGTTCTCCTACTACAGGTTTAGCTATTTCATTAGCGCCGACTATACCAGTTTTCCAAACAGATGGTAAAACTTATGCGGGTGAACTAGGAGCGGGCTATTCAGATAGAAATAATCCATTGCATATGCAAGACATTTCAAAGTGGAACAATGCAAATCGTTTGGAAACCTTTGGTAATGTTTATCTTGAAATTCAACCAATAAAAAACTTATTTTTTAAATCTACTTATGGAGCTGATAATTCTAATTATCTAAGTAAGGTAATTGCAAAAACATTTACCGAAGGCGCTTTGAATAGATCAACTAATAGTTTGGCTTTCGACCAAAATCATTACTTAAGTACCACGTTTACAAATACTTTGAGGTATAATTATACATTAAAGGATTTACATAAGTTTAAATTTTTGTTAGGAACTGAATTAATTAAAACTAATCTTGATTTTCAAGCATCCAAAAAAGAAGGATACGCCATACAAACTGAAGACTACTTTACTTTAAATGCTGGTACAGGAAATACTACTTTATCAGGTGGTTCAACTGGAAACAGTTTATTTTCACAATTTGGTCGTGTTGATTATAGCTTTTCAGATAAATATTTATTAGCCGCAACTGTTCGTCGTGATGGTTCTTCTCGTTTTGGTACCGAGAATCAATATGGAATTTTTCCAGCTGCTTCATTCGGTTGGAGAATAGATAGAGAAAATTTCATGAAGAACAATACTTTTTTCTCAGAATTGAAATTTAGATTAGGGGTAGGACGTGTTGGTAACCAACAAATTGGTGATGTTGCACGTTTCGGTTTGTTTGGAACAAGATATGGAACGACCCAGGCACAACTCATAGGGGGTTTCTGGGAACAGTATATGAATATTGGAACTGCTTATGCTTTAAATGGTGCAAATACAGGAACATTGCCTTCTGGTTTTGTACAAACACAAGTCGAAAATGCTGGACTTAAGTGGGAAACAACAGATGAAATAAATACAGGTATTGACTTCTCTATTTTTAATAATAAAATCTCTGGTTCATTTGATTATTTTTCTAGAAATACAACCGGTATTTTAATTACACCACCAGTAGCGTCTGCATTAGGCGAGGGTCAATCCAAAGCGGTGAATGGTGCTTCTAAATCCAATAAAGGCTGGGAATTCATTGTAAGCTATAACCCACCTAAAAAGGGAGATTTTAATTACAATGTAACCCTAAACCTTGCACGTTTTAGAGATCAAATCACAGAATTGCCAGAAAATGTGCGTCCTGCTTATGCTGGTAATCTAGTAAGTACAATTATTGGGCACTCTCAATTTGATATTTTTGGCTATAAGACAAACGGTTTATTCCAATCACAATCTGAAGTTGATGCTGCGCCTAAGCAAATTGGTGCTGGTCCTGGAAGAATTCGTTATGTTGATATCAATAATGATGGATTTATCAATGATTTAGATAGAACTTGGATTGGGACTTCGCTTCCTGCAATCGAATATGGAATGAGGGTCGATCTAAATTATAAGAAATTTGATTTATCAATTTTTGGATCAGGTGTTGGCGGAAGAACTGGCTTTGACGCTTATACATCTTTTAATAATCTAATGAGAGCTAGAGAAAACGTAGGGCCTGGTATTTTAAACGCTTGGAGTGCTCAGAATACTAATTCTACGACTCCTGCTGCTACGCTAAAGGATGGTAACAATGAAGGTAGAACTTCAGATTATTTTATGGTGAGTACTTCCTATTTCAAATTAAGAAATATTCAAATAGGCTATAGCATCACACCAAAGTCAATATTTTCTAGATTACACATCTTTGCAATGGCAGAAAATTTATTTTGGATTAAGAGCAAGAATTTTATAGGACCAGATCCAGAAAGAATTAATATTTCTCCTATACCAATTCCAAAAACATTCTCTATTGGAATTAACACAACATTTTAAATTAAAAAATTATAAAAAATGAAAAATAAATTATTAGTTACTTTTATAACCTCTGGACTATTAATATTAAGTTCATGTTCAAAAGTTTTGGATTATACTCCAACTGGAGTATTAGCTTCTTCTGATTTAAAATCACCTGTAGCCATTGAAGGTCTTGTAAATGCTGCTTATGCATCAATTGGTAATGGCGACATGATCGGCCCAATATATAGTAAATGGGCATATGGAAGTGTTCGTTCAGATGACAGTTACAAAGGAGGTGGGGGCACAGGGGATGTTGGAGAAATTGATGCCATGGAGCATTATAATTTAGTAACACCTTCCATGGGCGCATTTGTATCACGTAGTTGGACAAATTTATACAAATCAATTTCAAGAGCAAATGTTGCACTACGTGCTGTAAATACTTTAACAGATGCGGAGTTCCCAAATAAAAAAATTCGTATAGCTGAATTAAAATTTTTAAGAGGCCATAGCTATATGACTTTGAAATTATTGTATAAAAATATTCCAATTTTTGACGAAACCGCTACTGCAGAAGATATTTTGAAAGTTTCTAATGATTTGAAAAACGAAGATTCATGGAACAAAATTGGTGCTGATTTTCAATTTGCAATTGATAACTTACCTGCTAAACAAGCAAATCTAGGCCGAGTTAATAAATTTTCTGCACAAGCATATTTGGCTAAACTAAGACTTTACCAAGCATATGAACAAGATGATAAACATCAAGTTGTAAGTATTAACAAAGCAAGAATGCAACAAGTAGTTGACTTAGCACAGTCAGTTATCTCTTCTGGTAACTATGCACTAAGTAACGATATTGCTGATAATTTTTTACCAGAGACTGAAAATGGACCTGAATCGGTGTTTGCTATTCAATTTACAATTAATGATGGTACAACTGCTGGAAGATTAAGTTTTGAAGATGGATTAAATTATCCACATGGTGCGCCTCAATATGGTTGTTGTGGATTCCATGCAAGTAGTCAAAATTTAGTAAATGCTTTTACTACTGATGCTGATGGGTTACCCAATTTTACTACTTTTAATAATAGTATAGCTGATTTAACTACTGCTACTGTAGATGTGCGAATTGATCATACAGTTGGAATAGATGGTCATCCATATAAATATGATAATACAAAACCATATTCTAAATCATGGGTACGTGACCCAGGTGTTTATGGTAATTTTCATACTATGCGTAAGCAACAATTAGCAACAAGTGCTTCTTATTTTAAATTAGGACCATTTATGGGCACAGCTAGAAATTATGATATCATCAGATTTGATGATGTTTTATTGATGCAAGCTGAAGCTTATATTGAATTAGGTCAGCAGGATAAGGCCATGATAATTATCAATCAAATTAGAAAAAGAGCTGCTAGTAGTACTGGTAGATTGAAAAAAATAGATGGAACCTATGCTTCAAATTATAATGTAAAGGAATACACAAGTGTTGTATGGACTCAAGATTATGCTAGAATTGCTTTACAATGGGAGAGAAGATTGGAATTTGCAACTGAAGGTGAGCGTTTCTTTGATTTAGTAAGATGGGGAAAGGCAGAGTCAATTTTAAATAATTATATTTCAATTGAAAAATCAAGAAGAACATTCTTAGCAACTGCAAAATTCACGGCAGGCAGAGATGAATATCTTCCAATACCGCAATCGGAAATTATTTTTACAAATGGTTTATATAAACAAAATCCTGGTTTTAATTAATTCAATTTATAGTTTCGGGTTGATTTTCGTAATATGGGGGTTTTCGCACAGCCCCCATACTTTTTTAAATAAATAATAACATACAATGAAAAAATATATACTCTATTTTGCATTTCTAATATTAATGATATATAATGAAAATCTGCTTGCTCAAACTATTAATACAAATATCCAAAATCAAGAGATGCAAACTTTTGATTCATACAAAGATGTTGATTACAACCAGTCACTTCGACCACAGTTTCATTTTACCTCGTTAAAAAATTGGTTTAATGATCCAAACGGTATGGTTTGGTACGAAGGAGAATACCATCTTTTTTTTCAACATAATCCAAAAAGTATAAAGTGGGGAAATATGACTTGGGGTCATGCAGTTAGTCCTGATATGGTGCATTGGAAACAACTGAAACATGCCATTTTACCATATGGAGGAGGTACTATTTTTTCTGGAACCGCTATCGTTGACCACAATAATATTCTTGGAAAACAAAAGGGAAATACAAAAACAATTATTGCAGTTTATACATATGCTAAAGAGCCATTTTATCAAACTGCTGCATATAGTACAGATAAAGGTCGCAGTTTTACTTTGCTAAATGATGGTAAAGCACTTATCCCTAATCAAGGTTTTGATAAAGGTGAACGTGACCCTAAAATATTTTGGCACAAAGAAAGTAAAAAATGGGTTTTGGTTTTATGGGTTAAAATAGGAAGTGATCCTTCGGGTAAAAGGCTAGGTACTTCTGCAGTAGAACTTGGGAAGGTACGTTTCTTTACTTCTAAAAATTTTACAGACTGGGAAGTAGCAAGTGATTTTGATAGAGAATGGGTATTTGAGTGTATGGATTTTGTTCAACTTTCAGTGGATGGAGATGTTAAAAATAAAAAGTGGCTAATTTATGATGCTAGTTTCGAATATGAAATTGGAGAATTTGATGGAAAAACTTTCACTTCTGATAAAATTTATCATAAAGGAGATTACGGTTCAAATTTTTATGCTTCCCAAACTTTTAGCAATAATCCAGATGAAAGAACAATAAATATTGGATGGATGAATCAAGGAGAAAATAGTATTTTTGAAAAAGCTGGAATGCCTTTTAATCAACAAATGTCATTTCCTTCCACTTTGGAGTTAAAAACTACTCCTGAAGGCATTAGACTTTTTAGGTTGCCT
>Ga0164295_10003613_pt1 | contig 12397 bp, 11 predicted proteins | sample GEODES006metaG_FD_111798 | JGI IMG/M metagenome (GOLD analysis project Ga0164295, IMG submission 111798) | Oligotrophic lake water microbial communities from Sparkling Lake, Wisconsin, USA - GEODES006 metaG | ecosystem: Environmental > Aquatic > Freshwater > Lake | place: USA: Sparkling Lake...
ATCTTTTAATGTTGAAATGTAATTTTGAACTAATCTATAGAGATATAATTTTCTTTAAGATTTTAGAACACAACAGAGTTTCAGAAAGCTCATTCTTGATAAGAATGAGCTTTTTTAATTTTAACGACTTTTTACTAATGGTATTTCAACATTGTCCTTCTAACAGTTTTCTGTTTAACCATTAGGTATCAAAACGTTTATTTTCATTTCCTTTAAATGGACAAAATGATTTAATATGAATTGATTTTGATAATTTAAAGGTTTTTCTTCATCCATTTAATTTATATTGAAATGAAATTGAAATCTATTCTGTTGTTTTTGTTTATTGTTACAGGGGAAATTCTTCATGGTCAAAACAAGAAATTGGTTCATCAAATCTTAAAAAATAAATATTTAATTGCCTTCTGGGATTTTAAAGAAGCTAAAGGGGAGAAAAGGAAGTCATTGTTGGGCCCCTTCGAACTATCCGAAATGGATGGGCAAATTGATCGAATGGATGAGGGGCCACTTTCTGGATATTCAGCTAAATTTGGTCATGGAGCTTATTTGTCTTTAAAAAATGATCAAACAGGGCTATTGAATATTTATGGCGCTGGCCAAGGAGTAACTGTGGTTGCTTGGGTTAAATGGACCGGCGAAACGACGGGGTTTGTTGGTGGCATGTGGAATGAGTATCTCGATGGCGGGAAACGGCAATATGGATTGTTTGTTTCACTGCCCCATTACAATGGAAAAAATCAAGTCTGTGGACATATTTCGTATACCGGCAAGCCGACCCCCCCTTTTCCTTATTCGAGTGATTACTCCGCGAGCAAGCAAGAAGTTAAGGCGAATGAATGGACTTTTGTCGCGTTTACGTATGATGGACAATATATGCGTTCGTATGTCAATGGAGAATTTCAAGCAAGAGAAAAAGAGCTAATACTCAACACGAAGGGCTTTGATGGATATCCAGATGGGTTGATTCAGTCTAAAAACCCCTATTTTTTTCCAAATGGAATGGGCAATAATGGATCGGATTTTACGGTTGGAGCGGTGCTTTTAAAACGAGGAATGGGCAACTTCTTTAAAGGGCAAATTGGCGGCCTAGCTGTTTTTAATCACGCTTTAAGCCCAAAAGAACTAAACAATTTAGCAAAAAAATAAATACACCTAATACCTAATACCTATTACTTAATACCTAATACCTAATACCTAATACCTATTACTTAATACCTCTTACCTATTACCTATTACTTAATACCTCTTACCTCTTACCTCTTACCTCTTACCTCTTACCTCTTACCTAAGACCTAATTTCTCATATAATGAACATATTCAGCCATAGGTATTAACGAGTAAATGGCCCATTTGGGGTTTATTTTTTCCTTGGGCAACAAACTTTGTAAACAAGGTTCCCAGACTACATAGTCTACTTTAACGTTACTTGGTTTAGCTGTTTTCAGCAATTCCATGACCAATATTTTTTTTAATCCTAGCCTGTGAAATAGGTTATAAGCAAAACCTGCTTTCTCGCTTTTGACCCTACCTTGATCCCAATTGGATTGTTCCATGGGGTGATTAAAGCTTGGATAATGGATTAGGCTGTCTTTGGGAATGCCCAATGTTTGTCCGATAGACATGTATGCAGTCGCTAGTTCCAAATTACTTTTTTGGCTATGCAAAGGAAATCCAGAAGGTAAAAGAATTTTAGCTGAAGAGTTAAAAGCCAATGCATAGGCCACTTCATAGCTTATGGTGGCGATGTTATCCTTTTGATTCGTTTTGGTTTTTGTATGATTAATCAACTTCTCGATGGCACTGCTGTTGGCCCAACTCGCAAACCCTTGTGTGCCAACGGATTTGTTTTCGATGGATTGTTGGCCTAGCTTGTAAAACAAAGGCTTATAAATAAATACGCCTAATAAAATAGGAATCATTATCCCCATCCATTTAACTGTGTCGAAAATTAATTTTTTCTCAAATTCAAAATTAATTATTGAATGAATAGCTATCCAAGCCAGAACAGAATTTTGGAAATGATAAAAATGAAATATTTGAGTGATTTCAATATTAAAAATAAATGTCCAAACTAATGCAAGTGTGATGGGGGTGAGTAAACTGATGATAAAAAACAAAATATGTTTTTTAGACCTTGAAAAAAGGACCATAAGAATACTGATGGCCATCAACTTTTTATTTAAATGAAAATTGAAAAATTCATTGACAATTTTGCCATAGTCATTTTCATTAAAGTTATTTCCTGTGCGCAATAATGCATCTACGCTCATTAAATTCTTGGTTATTAAAACAAAAATTAATAAGGGAATTAATAAAGCTAAGATCGAATTTGAAGATTTTTTAAAATCTTTTGAGTGAAAATTGATTAAGATTGAAACTCCTACTAAAAACAAGCCGTAACAAGCTGCCCAAATGTCCAAAAACAAAAGAAACAACAATATTAGACTCGATCCCCAAATCTTTGTTTGTTTATTTTGTGATTTTTTTTCAATCATTAGGCTCATTTGTAATGACACCAATAAGAGTAATAAAGGTCCAGAAAATAAAGTAGTACCTATTCGATAGATTCGATCGCTAAAGGAGAATAAAATCACGATGGTTCCTAGAAAGGAGTAAATTGGCCAAGTCCCTTTTTCCCGAAAAGTATACCAAATCAATCCAATGATGCAGGTTAAATAGAAAATATAGAAGTAAGCTAATTGGTCCGTATTTGAACAAACTATAGCTATAGGCGAAGTTAATATTACTTGCAATACATTGCGAAAATCAAGGTTTGAGAATTTTTGCCCGTCCATGATATCCTGGTCCATACCCAATTCCCACATCCTTTTTGCCCGCAATAAATATAAATGGAAGTCTTCAGAAACAATGTCAAATGGATTGGAATGCCAGCTAAATGTAGTAGCTATAGTGCCATCATTGACCCAATGTTGCGTTGGCGCAAATTCATTTCTATAATCTTGGACTTGGGTTAAAGGCCATATCAACAGGACAGCTAATAAAAACGAAATAGTAATCTTGCTGGCAAATTGAAATATTTTTAAAGACATTTTATTTCATTTATTCAATATCTTTTGTAAAAATATACTTTTTTTATGAAGTTAAAACACTCTTTTTCGTCGCTAAATAGTACATATCATTTTAAAAAGCCTTTTTTTTGTATTCGATTTAATCAATTTTGATGTTTGACCTTCGATTTCGCAAAATCTATTTGTTTTTTTGGTTTGGAATTTTTCTTCAACACAACAGCCGTGCTCAAACCATTGCTAAATTACGATTCGATGACGATTTTTCGTATTTGAAAGCTGACTCACTCAAAACGACATGGAGAGAAAAAATTAAAAATGTCCCGGTAGGCTCTAAGCTCCAATTGAGCCTAGGTGGAGAATCGAGAGAGCAGTATCAGTCCTATGAACATCTGAATTTTGGTGAAGTCCCTAGCGATTTTGTTACCGATAGTCCACACCAACTCATGCATCGGATCATGTTTCATGCGAATTTGACCTATAAAAACACGTTTCGTCTTTTTGCCCAGTTGAATAATACAGCCCGATTTTTAAACCCTAATCCGATCACCTCTCAAATTGACGAAAATTTATTGTCCACGCACCAACTATTTATAGATTATAAATTTAAGAATCATTTGTTCTTTCGCGTGGGTCAACAAGAACTTGCCTATGGCTCAGAACGTTTTGTGGCTTCAAGGGAAGGACCCAATACGCGCCTTACTTTTCAAGGGGCAACCCTAAAATATGTAAGTCCAAGAAATAAATTAGATATTTTCACCTCCAAACCCATGAAAATGAATACCGGCGTTTTTGATGATGTACCCGCATCTGAATCACTATATGGTTTTTATTACATGCATAGCTCCTCTAAATCTAGATTTAATGTGGATCTGTTTTATTTTAATTCTGAGAGTAATTTGAGGCAATACATGTTTAAAAAAGGAACTGAATACCGCCATACATTCGGTACGCGTTTCTATAGTTCTTTAGGTCCCTGGAATTACGATGTGGAATTAGCCAAACAAGCAGGTGCTTTTGACCAATTATCCATTTCATCCTACATGGCCGTTTGGGACTTTAACATAAGCCCTAAAAAGTATTTTTATCTTGGATTTAGTGGAAATTATGTTCCTGGGGATAAATCAAATTCAGACTCAGAATTAAATACATTTAATACGTTGTATGCCAAACCTCCTTTTGGTCAAACCGTTGCCCTCAATATTACGAATACGATTAACCTTAGTCCATATATCCGTTATCAGCATACCAATAAATGGTTGGCGACATTACGCAGCTCATTTGTAACCCGAGAGAGTTTAGTTGATGGAATATTTACGCCTAATATGATGCCACTAAGGCCTATTTTAGGTAAAAATAAGGACAGTAATGCTCGGCGAGTAGGGAATATTTTTGCTTTAGATGTAAATTATTTCCCAACTAAAAATCTTAGCTTGCAATTTGAGTTTGGTTATTGCGCCGCAGGTGATTACATGAGCAGCACTGGAAATGGTCGAGATGTTATTTATTTTGCGCTCAAAAACGCATTTAAATTTTAGCCAATGAGAATTTTAACATGTGTGAAACCAGGTGAATTTGCCTATTCAAACGTTCCCATACCTGAAATTAAAAAAGGTTTTGCTTTAATAAAGGTCCAACGTATTGGAATTTGTGGGACTGATTTGCACGCTTTTGAGGGGACGCAGCCATTTTTTAATTACCCACGTATTCTTGGGCATGAACTAGCGGGCGAAATCGTAGAGATTGAAACCCATGCAGATTATCGAATAGGTGACCAAGTCAGTATTATTCCATATTTCTCTTGCGGGACTTGTTTTGCCTGTTCGCAAGGAAAGACGAACTGCTGCTCAACACTCAATGTTTTTGGAGTTCATAGCGATGGAGGCATGGCAGAATTTATTTTAATTCCTATCCAAGCATTATTTAAAAGTATTTCTTTACATCTTGACTCTTTGGCTCTTTTAGAACCCTTGGCCATCGGTGCTCATGGAATAAAAAGAGCCCAAATCAAACCCGATGAATTTGTGTTAATTGTTGGCGCTGGTCCCATTGGCTTGGGAGCTGCTGCTATGGCTTCATTGGCCGGTGCCCAAGTTATCATGCAAGATGTCAATCAAAATCGGCTCGATTTTGCCATGAAAAATCTTAAGATTTCTCATTGCATTAATCCCCAAAAAGAGGATGCTTTATTAGCTTTAAAGGAAATAACGCATGGTAATATGCCTCGAGTGGTCATCGATGCCACAGGTTATAAAAAAGCCATCGAGCAATCATTTCAATATATTTCACACGGAGGTACCTATGTGTTGGTCGGATTACAATTAGATGAAATTTCATTTTCCCACCCTGAATTTCATAAACGAGAAGCGATCCTGATGAGTAGTCGAAACGCCACGCGTGAAGATTTTCAATGGGTGGCTGATTCCATAAAACAAAAGCTAATTGACCCCAATCTTTTTGTTTCACACCGAATTAATTTTGAGGATTTGGCCTCTCAATTCCCAGATTTAATTAATCCTTCTTTGGGTGTTATAAAAGCGATGGTAATCTTTTAATAATGATTCTTTAGAACTGAAAGTTTAATCCTACATTCCAATTAAATTTTGATTTTGGTTCTGTATGCAATGGATGAACAGTTTGGAAACTTAGATTAAAGGGTGTTTTTTTAAAATACAAAGTTGAAATTTGGGATGTAAAATATCCGGTAAATGGAGCTGTATTGTTAATCACAAAAAGACTAGGCCTGATGCCTAATCGTATATTTTTCCCATTCCATAGGTCACCAATTTGTCCTACTAAAATAATAAATAAACCGTTTTTTATTCCCACTTCATCTAAGGATTGAGATTTCCAATACATCAAATTCACCCCACGCATGCTAGTGAAATGATAGCCCAAATTGAATTCAAAGGCTTGATATCTTTGCAGTTGGTATTCTTCCTTCGTCAAAGCAGGATTGTTTTTTTTGAAAAATAATGAAAAGTTATTTCCTAAGGTAAAATCCCATTTTTTTTGTTGAATGATTTGGTACCTAACCCAGGTATTGATTGACCATGGTTTTGCTTCTAAATCAAAATTAAACTCAGGATGGAATGCAATTCTGCCTTTTTGTAAATATAAGGTGGTTAGTAAAGCTGGTTTTCCCAGTGAAAAAGCAGGTACTGGTGAAATGGCATTATTGGTTAATTGGATATTGCCACGAATACTTAAGGGTGTTTTTAAGGTATCTGGCTTATGGCTTAAAATCCAAGTATTTAATAGTAAAAATAATAATTTCAAGAGGTAGGGATTAAGGTAGATTTGCAAAGGTAAGGATAATTCATATTATGAATTCTTTAAATCCTTAAAGTCGACTTCGTATTCCCGATAAATGTCAATAACTTGAACAAAAATTAAATTATTTATGAAGCGAATATTAGTCTTGTTTTTCCTTTTTTCTACGATTCATTTGAGCCAAGCACAAAAAGTCTTGGAAGTTCCTGGATTTAATCAATTTGCTAAGATCGATACGTCAGGAATATCCATTTTACCGAGCGGTCGATATGTGAAACCTGCTGGAAAAACCACCAGAATTACCAATGATCCATATGGTATGGCGATTAGCCAAGATGGAAAATGGGCTATAACCTTGCATAATGGGGCTTTTACCCGCATTGATTTACGTACAAATCAAGCCATTCGCTTTCCGAAATTTGGTACTCCCGGTAAGCTTTCCCCTTACGGGAAGAGTTCTTTTTTAGGTGTCGTTTTTTCCATGGATAGCCAAAAAGTTTATTTAAGTGGTGGAGACGCAGGTACTATACTTGAAGTAGACGTTCAATCGGCCAAAGTCCTACGAACCTTTAGTTTAGATGGAGATGTGTTAGGAGTCAAATATGAAGATAGTTTTACCTCTGATTTAACTATTTCTCCCTCACAAAATGAATTATTGGTCCTTGATCGAGGTAATTTTCGTATGGTTCGCATCAGTTTGACGGACGGGAAATTGTTACACAGCATCCCTACGGGTAGATTGCCTTTTGGAGTTACTTTAAGTTTAGATCAAAAATATGCCTTTGTAGCCAATGTGGGTATGTATTCATATCCTTTAGTGGAGGGAACCAACCTGCTAAATTTAAAATCCCAGTACATACCGTATCATCCTTATGGAAATGATACTAAAGAATCGCGCGAGGGTACGGTGATCGATGGAAAAAAGATTCCCGGTTTAGGCGATCCTAGATCCGATGAGGCCATGAGTGTATTCCAAATTGACCTCCAGACAAATAAAATTGTTAAAAAATATAAGCCTGGATTCCAATTGGGTGAAATGGTGGAGGAAATGGAAGTAGTTGGCGGTTCTAGTCCCAATTCACTCGCTGTAGGTTCAAAATTTGCCTATGTGAGCAATGCAACCAATGATAATATTGCGGTTTTGGACTTTAAAACGCAAAAAATTAAGAGTCACATTCCGATTCAGCTTTCACCCTTATTAGACAAAAGAAGGGGTTATTTGCCCTTTGGACTATGTCTTTCCAAAGATGAAAAAACCCTTTATGTTACTTGCTTAGGCTTAAACGCGGTAGCGGTAATCGATGTAATATCGATGAAAACCAAAGGTTTCATTCCCACCGGCTGGGGCCCCACGCGCGTTTTACTATCTGCGGATGAAAAATCGATGTTCATAAGCTCTAGTAGGGGATATGGGGCAGGGCAAAATGGGGGAAAGGGGTTTGTAACTCCTGTCCAAGGGGCGTATGTTGGCGATATTCAATTAGGGACGTTCCAACAATTAAAAACACCGAATGCGGCCGAGCTAGCAAAATACACGCAAGAGGTTTTGTCTTACACTTTTGTTGAGAAATCGATTGCTAATCGGGGTAATAAAACTTTCAATATTCAAGGAAACCCTGATTCTCCAATCAAGCACATTGTCTACATCACGAAGGAAAATCGTACGTACGACGAGGTTTTTGGCCAATTTAAAGGGGCTAATGGTGATTCTACCATTGCTCGTTATGGGTTGGGAAGAACAGTAAGGGATTCAGCGCATGTGTTTGAGAATGTGAATGTGATGCCCAATCATCACTTAATTTCTAAGGCATTTTCCATGAGTGATAATTTTTACTGCGACAGTGATGCCTCCATTCATGGACATCATTGGATGATGGGAGTCATTCCAAATGAATGGGTGGAAACCAATTCTAGTGTTTCAAAATCTGCTAAAATATTTTCGAAAGCACCCGGTAGGCGTTTTCCTGGTTCAACGGGGAGTATGGATCCTGAAGATTTTGCTGAGGTGGGTGGCATTTGGGAGGCCTTAGAAAGAAAAAATGTATCGTTTTATAATTTTGGGGAGGCGAATGAAACAGGGCATGTGCGCGAAGATTGGTTTGATACCTTGACTGGAGCGGGTCATGTGGTCATGGTGCCGATGCAAAAAGCCTTATATAGTCGTACCAGCCATAATTATGCAGGATTTAATACAAGTATTCCGGACCAATTTAGAGTGGCACAATTTGAAGAAGAATTCACCAAAATGTGGTTGAAAGGGAAGGAGAAAATGCCTTCTTTAGTGACGATCCAACTGCCCAATGATCATGGGACTGATCCAAGTGCTGTCGATGGATATCCATTCAATGAATCTTATATGGCTGATAACGATCTTGCTTTGGGCCGTATGCTTCAGTTTTTATCGCACACGCCTTATTGGAAAAACATGTTGGTCATTGTGACAGAAGATGATCCACAAGGAGGCGTCGACCACATAGATGCACACAGAAGTGTTTTGATGTTGGCCGGTCCGTACGTGAAACGTGATTATGTGTCGCATAAACATGCTAATTTCGGATCAATTTTGCGGGTTATTTATACTTTATTGGGCATTCCTTCTGTGAATCATTATGATCAAACGGCTAGTATATTGGACGACTTTTTTGTGGAGAAACCTAATTTCAAACCATATCAATTTGTTTTTCCTGATAAACGGATTTTCGATGCGGATAAGACCATGATAAAATATAATCGGACGATCGACTGGCGTAAGATTAAGAAGACGGTTGAGATGGATGATGTGGATGATGCTAGAAAAAACTTTTAAATTTGTACTTTAATTTTTTGATTTATAGTTTAATTGAAATTTTTAAATAATTTTTAATGTAATTTTGACAAATTTTAAATTTTAATCCCTTACCAAAATGAAAAATGTATTAATGATTGTTGGCCTTATGGCTTTAGGTTTTACTGCTACTGCACAAAAGTGGAGTGTTGATAAAGCTCATTCTAAAGTAGGTTTTAGTGTTGTTCACTTAATGCTTTCTGATGTTGAAGGTTCATTTAAAATCTCTGATGCTACTTTAACAGCTTCTAAAGATGATTTTACAGATGCTCAATTTGAGTTGACTGCTGATGTTAATTCAGTATTTACAGAACAAGAACGCCGTGATACTCACTTGAAAAGCCCTGACTTTTTTGATGCAGCTAAATTTTCTTCTATCACTTTCAAGAGTAATTCATTCAAGAAAGTGGCTGATCGCAAGTATAAGTTGACAGGCGAGTTAACCATGCACGGAGTAACTAAATTAGTGACTTTGGATGGTACTTTAAACGGTGTGTCGACCAACAAAGCAGGTAAAAAAATCGCTGGATTTAAGTTTACTGGAACTTTGAATCGTACGGCATTTGGTGTTGGTTCAATGCCAGCAGCTGTTGTAGGCGAAGAAATTGAATTAAAAGCGAACGGAGAATTTGTTCAAAACTAATTTTATTGAATGTATAAGGAAAGGCGATCCAATGGGTCGCCTTTTTTTATGCTGTTTTTTTCTCCCGGATGAGCCATAGTAAAAGGAAGCAAAGACTTCCATTTAATATCAACTTAGCGAAGCCAAATCCTCCAAATAAGGATTGCGATTGAGTTTCTAAGATAAAAGTCAAAATGGGTGAGCCCACACAAACAATAGGGACTAGTTTATCGCGGACTTGTAATTTGGTAAATAAACCAAACGAAAATAATCCTAATAAGGGCCCATAGGTATATCCTGCAAGATTAAATACCGCTGCGATCAATTCTTGGTTGTTGAATAAGTGGAACAAACCGATCACCACAAAAAACAAAAGCGAAAACCCCAAGTGTACACGGTGTTTAAGCTTAGTTCTTTTTTCCTCTTTGAACTTTTCTATACTTAAAAAATCAATGCAAAATGATGTAGTTAAAGCGGTTAATGCGGAATCCGAACTTGCGTAAGATGCAGCTATAATTCCTAGCAAAAAAGTCACAGCAGCTAGAGTACCAAATTGGCCTCCCAATGCAAGCATCGGGTATAATTCGTCTGTTTTTGCGGGTATGGATATATGATTTGCCTGCGCATATATATACAATAAAGCCCCTAAAGACAAGAAAAGTATGTTGATAAAAAGCAATACCCAATAAAACCAAAACATGTTCTTTTGAGCTTCGCCTATCGACTTACAGGTCAAGTTCTTTTGCATTAGATCTTGGTCTAAGCCCGTCATGACAATGGCAATGAAAACTCCGGCAAAGAAATCTTTCCCAAAAAAATGCGGGTTTTTCCAATCCCATTCAAACATATGGGAATATTTGCTATCCGAAATGGTTTGAATCATATCCCCTAAACCCATGTTCATTTGTTGGCCCACTAAATAAATCGTAATAAACAGGGCAATCAGTAAAAATAGCGTTTGCAAGGTATCGGTCCAAATAATGGTTTGTACCCCTCCACGATGCGTATACAACCAAATAAGCGCGATGGAAATGAAAACGGTGACGACGAAAGGAACGCCAATGGGCGCAAAAATAGCTATTTGGAGTACATTGACAGCTAAATATAATCGAGCTGCAGAACCGATAGTCCTAGATAATAAAAAGAATGCCGAGCCAGTTTTATAGGACCAAAAGCCGAATCTTTTTTCTAGATAGCCATAGATCGAGATCAGATTCATTCGATAATATAGAGGCATTAGAACTAGCGCAATAGTTAAATAGCCTAAGGAATGCCCTAAGATTAATTGGAAATAAGTGAATGAAGTTTTGCCTACGGCCCCCGGAACGGAAATAAAAGTTAATCCTGAGATGGAAGTACCGATCATCCCAAAGGCTACCAACCACCATGGGGATTGTCTATTGGCCGTGAAAAATGCATTTGTATCAGCACCTTTTGACGTATAATACGAGATGACCAAAAGTAACGCAAAATAGATGGCTAGAATTCCACCGGCTAATTGGACAGACATAGGTGATTAAAAGGATTTTTTTTTAAATTTGTCTTAGGGCTTTTTTAATTGAATCAAAAATATGGAATTCTCCGTAGATAACGTTTCTCAATTTCATTTTTCTTTTGGCAACCAAGAGAAATGGCAGGAAGAAATTTCGGTTCAAGTGGAGGAGGAAGTTGTGCCCGCACATCAATTGGTCGTATATAATGATGAGGTTAATTCGTTCGAATATGTGATTTTAACCTTGATTGAAGTGTGTGATCATACGGCCGAACAAGCGGAGCAATGTACTTTGATGATTCATTTCAAAGGTAAATGTGGCGTAAAATCAGGAGAATTTGACGAATTGGTGTCTATGAGAAATGAGATTTGCCGCAGAGGCATTTCCGCAGAAATTGAATCTTTTCAAAACTAATATGATGCATACCTATCCTTCTCGAATCATTGAACAGGCCGTAGAGGAAATTTCTAAACTGCCGGGGATAGGTAAAAAATCAGCTTTACGGTTAGCTTTACACTTGTTAAAGCGTCCTGAATCACAATCATTGCAGTTGGCCCACGCAGTAGTCCAATTACGTACCGAAACGCGCTATTGCCCTAAATGCCACATGATTTCGGATGGTGATTTGTGTGGAATTTGTGCTAGCAATAAGCGTGATGAATCTATTTTGATGGTGGTGGAAGATTTAAGAGATGTTTTAGCGATCGAAAATACGGGACAATACACAGGACTTTATCATGTGCTTGGCGGAATTATATCTCCTTTATCGGGGATATCTCCCTCGGATTTGACGATTGAGTCGTTGGTTGCTCGAGTGGCCTCAGGAGAGGTTAAAGAAGTGATTTTAGGATTAAGCCCAACAATGGAAGGGGATACAACCGCGTTTTATTTAACAAAAAAATTAGCAGATTATTACATTAAAATATCGACGATCGCACGTGGTATTCCCATCGGTGGAGACCTCGAGTATACAGATGAAATTACCCTCGGCAGAAGTATAGTAGGCCGTATTGTTTATGAATAGTATAAAATAAAGAAAATGAAACGCATTCAATTTGTACAAAGTTCACTCGCTTTTTTAGGAGGTAGTTTTTTACTTTCAAGTTATAAAATGAAAGATGTTCAGGGAGTATTTACTGAAAATTCCCCATTTGCATTG
>Ga0164295_10003614_pt1 | contig 12397 bp, 9 predicted proteins | sample GEODES006metaG_FD_111798 | JGI IMG/M metagenome (GOLD analysis project Ga0164295, IMG submission 111798) | Oligotrophic lake water microbial communities from Sparkling Lake, Wisconsin, USA - GEODES006 metaG | ecosystem: Environmental > Aquatic > Freshwater > Lake | place: USA: Sparkling Lake...
CGGACTCGCTTTGAGCTGATGCTACACCTACATACAGAGTCAGTCACTGATTAGTGAGGATTTGTTTGCGTCGTGGGCGCGTGTGTGGTGCCGGCGAAACGTGAATTACTGAGTCTTTTGCTTCTTCTTTGACTGTGAAATTCACATAGATTCCGAGATTCTACAGTTCCCACCAACATTGCCTGCTCGTGTGAACTTTGGTGTATTCACACTGCCATTCACACATTAACCAGAACGGCCGAGAAAATGTTCGAGTACGTCGCCACACTGCTGAGCCTCGGGTTCGCTGCGAAGCCGCCGCTATCAGCATTACGAGTCTCAGCATATCTAGACACCATCGAGCAGGGACCACCCGATGCTATTCTGGGCATCGCGCAGGCCTTCCGTGAAAACAACCGCCCAGGGAAGGTAAACCTCGCCGTTGGTGCTTATCGCGACGATGCTGGGCTGCCGTTTGTGCTGCCTTCGGTGGCGGCTGCAGAGGCTCGGCTTCTCTCCCGCGGAGAGAAGAAGGAGTATGCACCCATCGAGGGCCTGCCCGGCTTCATTCAGCTCGCACTTAAATTTGCGTATGGCGACGACTGTGCTGCCCTTAAAGAGGGCCGTATCGCTGCTGTTCAGACGCTCTCGGGCACCGGCGCTTGCCGGCTGGCCGGTGAGTTCTACGCGCGCTTCCTCCCCAAGGGCACCGCCATTTACGTGAGCGACCCGACCTGGGGCAATCACATCAACATCATGCAGCTCGCCGGCCTGGAGGTGCGCAAGTATCGTTACCTGGACCGCGCGACCCAGGGCTTCGACTTCGAGGGTCTGCTCGCCGACATCGAGGCAGCGCCTGCGGGCTCGATCTTCCTACTTCACGCCTGCGCGCACAACCCGACCGGCGTCGACCCGAGCAGTGAGCAGTGGCGCACCGTCTCCAATGCCATCCTGCGCAAGGGCCACCACGTGCTGCTCGACTGCGCCTACCAAGGCTTCGCATCCGGCGACGCCGAAGCCGATGCGTTCGCCATCCGGCTCTTCCTCGACGAGGGCCACTCGCTCTTGCTCGCCCAGTCCTTTGCCAAGAACTTTGGCCTCTACGGCGAGCGAGTCGGTACGCTCTCGGTCGTGTGCGCCGACGCTGCGTCTGCCGGTCGTGTGCTCTCCCAACTCAAGTGCATCGTGCGGCCGATGTACTCGTCGCCGCCCATCCACGGCGCGCTGATCGTCAACGAGGTGCTCTCAAATGCCGAGCTGCGCCGGCAATACTATGGCGACTGCGCGGGGCTTGCCGACCGCATCGGCACCATGCGGTTGAGGCTGATCGAGGAGCTTGCGGCGGTCGGCTCTACACATGACTGGTCGCATGTCAAGAACCAGATCGGCATGTTCGCGTTCACGGGCATGACCGCTGCCATGTGCGATGAGCTCACGGAGCGGCACGCCATCTACCTTACCCGCGACGGACGCATCTCCCTCCCGGGCCTCAACAGTGGCAACCTCGCCTTTGTAGCGAGTGCCATCCATGAAGTCACCAACGGCAAGTCGATTGGCAGCGCCAAGTAATCAGCTGATACGTGGTTGGTGGTACGGCTGGTCGCCCGCGCACGAGGAGACTCTTGCGTGAGAGGCGCTGCCGATGCGCGGCTGCACTCAAAAGGGCCTCGGCTGTGCACGCAGGCCAGAGACCAAGGTCCCACTCTTCGCGACGAGCCAATCACCTTGCATAGATTGGATTGCGCAAGTCCTCGCCCTAGGAATTTAGTCGCACTCCTCCTTTCGTGTCGTATTATGTCGTATGTGCGGGTGTGGGTGGCACTACGCGCGTGTGTGTAAAGCATGCCACGGGGTGCTGCGCTTGGGGGTTGGGGCCCCGCACCCGATGGGCGGGGCGTGACGTGCGCATGTACGTCCGCATGTGCCATGTGGTATATTCATAATGAAACAGTACTCGAAACTCACATCGAAGTCTGAAGAGGAGTGCTTAAGCCGAGTTAATCTCGAACTCAGAATCTCGTTTCGTTGCCGCGGCCGTCGGAGATTCGCGTACCCCAAAGGTGCGCCTTCGTCCAGAGTACTCTTTGAGGACGCCAACCAGATCGTGCTCGCTAAAATCCGGCCATAGCACGTCCACCGTGTGGAGCTCTGTGTACGCGCATTGGAAGAGCATAAAGTTCGAGAGTCGCCGGTGACCTCCGGTCCTTAGCAAGAGGTCGGGGTCGGACATAGTCGTCCCTAGCCCTGCGCCTCTCATCCTCAGCGTCTCCGAGAAGAGGAGCTCATCAATGGCATCCGCCTTTAGGGCCCCTCGCGCCACTTGCGCCGCCAGCTGTGAAGCGGTCGCCACAATCTCTTGCCGACCGCCGTACGCGAGGGCAACCACGAGCACGAGGCGCTCCGAGTCTGGCGGCGCTCGTGATGTGAGCCGGTCGACGAGTGCCCGCAGCGTGCTGGGCAAGCGTTCAAGATCGCCTACGAATGCCAGACGCACGCCGCGATCGTGGAGCCCGTTCGCTTCGCGCTCAAGTGTGCTCTCAATTAGCCGCAGCAGCGCGGCGACCTCATCTGGAGGGCGGCCAAAGTTCTCTGACGAGAAGGCGTACACGGTAAGCGTCTGCAGCGGCTTGACTGCGATTGCGCTGGCCACCAGCGTGCGCAGTGCCTCCACACCAGCAACATGACCAGCAGCGACGGGGCGTCCGTGCCGCCGAGCCCAGCGCGCGTTGCCATCCATGATGACTGCGAGGTGAGCCGGGAGGCTATCGGCCGGCAGCGCTTCGAGCGCGCGCAGTGCTGTCGACTGCTGCTGGCTGCAGCACACTGCAGCATCGTGACGGTGCGCGTGCATGTGCATGTGACGGAGCGAGTGAAAGTGAGCATGTTGGCGAAGCGCGAAAGCCGCCAGCGTGACGAACGTGCACACCATTACCGGGTATTTGAGGTCCGCGTCGCTCGAGTCTCGTCACTTTCGTGACTTGGCCAAGTCAAAGACCTCATGTTTCCCCTCGCCCGCCCATAGAAGTCCCGCAGAGGCGAGCACAGGAGAATATGAAAGGGAACGCATCGTTCGGGGCCGCTGACTTCCATTTTTGGGACAAGGCGCTTAAAGTTTGCAACAAACAGCACGCGCCCTCGCGTGATTACATCATCAGGAAAGCAGCGAAATGCTCAAGAGCGCCGGTCATGCGGCCCGGATCATGCGCGCGCCGATGGCGCAGCGCACGATTCTAACGGCGACGGCCTTCAAGCTGGCAAAGAGCGTGATGCCCAAGATGAGCGAGACTGAAAAGGTGGCGCTTGGTTGCGGCACCGTTGGCTTCGACCAGGACATCTTCACGGGAAGCCCGAGCCTGCAGCACCTGCTGGACACGTACAAGCCGACGCTGAGCGCCGAGGAGACCTCGTTCCTCAACAACGAGGTCGAAGAGTTGTGCACGATGCTCAACGACTACCAAGTCACCACCAACAAGGACTTGCCTGCCGAGGCTTGGGAGTACATGCGGTACGTGCACCCTCTTGCACCCCTCTTCTCTCACATTCTCTCCCATCTCCGCCCCTCGCCCGGTATCTGACGTATTGCACTGCGCGTGTGGTCCGCAGCAACAAGAAATTCTTCGCGATGAAGATCCCCAAGGAGTGGGGCGGCCTCGGATTCTCCACGATGGCGGTCTCGTCGGTCCTTGCCAAGCTCGGCTCACACTGCTTCGACGCGAACGCGACGGTCGCCGTGCCCAACTCGCTCGGACCGGGCGAGCTCCTCGTGCGCTACGGCACCGACGAACAGCGTGGCTACTTCCTGCCGCGCCTCGCGGATGGCACACTCATCCCGTGCTTCGGCCTCACCGGCCCTCACTCGGGTTCGGACGCCACCTCGCTCATCGGCTCATACGGCACCGTCGAGAAGCGCAACGGCGTCCTGGGCGTGCGCTGCACCTTCGAGAAGCGCTACATCACCCTTGCGCCTGTTGCGGGCGTGGTGGGTATCGGGCTCGACCTCAAGGACCCGAACAATCTGCTCGGCGGCCAGGGCTCCGAGGGCTTCACAGTCGCGCTGCTCGAGCGAGGCCACGAGGGCCTCAACATGGGCCCGCGCCACATGCCCCTGAACGCGGCCTTCATGAACGGCACTGTCACCGGCGAGGACGTGTGGGTGCCCATGTCCAACATCCTCGGCGGCCAGCAGCGCTGCGGCTTTGGCTGGCACATGTTCGTCGAGTGCCTCGCCGAGGGCCGTGGCGTCTCCCTCCCGGCGGGCGCATTGGGCGCCGCACGCACCGTCTGCGCGGGCGTCGGGGCGTACTCGCGCGTGCGCAAGCAGTTCCGTGTGCCCATCGCCGAGTTCGGTGGCATCCAGGAGGCGCTTGCGCGCGCTGGCCGCGAGTCGTACATTGTGCTCGCGGGCACCGAGCTGACGAACGCCATCATCGACAACCACGAGGCTCCGATGGTACTCTCGTCCATCATGAAGCAATCGTGCACCGAGCGCGGCCGTCGTATCATCACCGATGGCATGGACATCCTCGGCGGCGCGGGCATCTCGCAGGGCAAGGCCAACTTCGTGGGCAGTGCGTACATGTCGATGCCCGTCGCCATCACCGTCGAGGGCGCCAACATCATGACGCGCTCTTTCCAGATCATCGGCCAGGGCCTCACCCGCTGCCACCCGCACATGCTCCCCGCGATCAACGCGCTCCAGTCCAAGGAGCCGGACGCGCCCGCCAAGTTCCGCACCCACCTGTTCAAGGTGCTCGGCCACGTCTTCTCCAACTGGGGCCTCTCCCTCACGCGCGGCATCGGCGCGAGCATCTCGACGGCGCTACGGTCCAAGCAGGCGTATAGGGATGGCGATGCGCTCGTCAAGTACCACGAGGCGCAGCTCCTTCGTCTCTCGGCCAACTTCGCGTTCGCGGCCGACGTCTCGCTGACGCTTGGCGGCCGGCTCAAGTTCGAAGAGCTCCTCATGGGCCGCCTCTCCGATGCGATGAGCGCCATCTTCCTTGGGTACGCGACGCTGCACCACTTCCAGCGCAACCGGCACATCGAGGGCCTGGAGGCGCTCGCCGAGTCGGCCATGCTCCAGCTCGAGCACGAGGCGCAGTCGGCGCTGCAGGCCGCCTCCGAAAACTTCCCCCAGCCCATCGGCGCGCTCGGTGGCTGGCTCATGGCCGCTGGCGTCGCGCCCCTTGGCGAGCTCATGCGCCCGTACCGTCCGCCGCGCGACGAGCTCACCCAAAAGGTCGCCAGGATGCTCACGACCCCCTCGGCCGTGCACGCCATGTTCGCGGAGAACGTGTACATGCCCAAGAACGACCCGACCCACCGCGTGGCCGCGCTCGTGCGCGCGATGCCTGTCTGTCTCGAGGCTGACCGCATCCTGATGGCGTGCAAGAAGGAGCGGCGCGAGGCCACCATCGCCGAGTCGAAGGTGCTCCAGCAGGCCGAGCAGATGCGTGACGAGCTCGTACAAGTGGACGTGCACCAGGCGCTCGGCCCTCTCGAGGTCGAGGGCTACACACGCCCCGCGATTCTGGGTACCCAGGATCGCCTGCAGGCGGGTGCCATCAACTTTGAGGCGGCGCTCAAAAAGTCTGCCGCAGCCTGATGCGTCGCAGCAGCCCGGAGATCATTGAGATCGTGATGAACGTCTCTCTGGCTCTGCGACTCGCCGCCGAGGTTCTTGCGTGCGCGTGTGAGTGTGAGACGAGGGGGCGCCAGCGATGGAGCGAGCCTCGCTGAGCACGGCAAGGCTAAGTGCGAATGCATCGCAAGCGGATAGGGGCCCTGGCGGCTTTGCAAGACGGTTTGCGTGACCACGTGGTCGGGGAGGGCGTGCACTTGTGGCCGTGGTGTGGGCGCTGGCGAGCGAAGCGATAACTCGGATCGAGTGGTAGCGCGGCGGTCCGGCGGAGCTGCCTCGACGCGGTCGCGGTCGCGGGGTCGGTAATGGTCCGATCCGTCTTTGGCCCCTTGGCGGTACGATGCGCGTGACTGCGGTCGCTACTGGACGCCTCTCGTCCGGCGCGTCTCTCATCTCGCACTAAGGGTCTAGCGTACGTGGTAGTTCGCAGTTCGCTTTTTCTATACGCTATGGCGTGTACCGAAGTACGTACCATACAAGATACAATCCGACGGAGTACGACCGACGTTAACTCATCGACGTCCGGCCGGTCCGGGGATTCATTCCATTAGCAAGATTCATCCGGATCGGCGCTCGGAGCCGCGCGCGCACGCGGCGACCGCCTTCGCAGCGTCCCATATCGCGCAGTCGCACGCGGGCCGTTTTCGACGCGGGGACGTTTGCAGCATTGCACCATGTGGCGGGGGTTCTAATCTACGCACTCCCGTGCGATACGGCCATAGATTATTGCCCACACGCCTCACTTTATGGCGGAGAAGAGCTTGCTCACGTCCAGCTCCCCATCGGCAGCACCTGCCATGGGAGGCGCTGGCTCGGCGCTGCTGATGCTCGAGGATGGTGGTGCCACATGCTGGCCAAAGACGGAGGCGAAGAGCTCCGCGAGGACGATGGTTCGCTCTGGAATCTCTGGGAACATAAAGTTCAGCAGCTTGGGCTGGGGCTCATACGAGAGCTTGCGCCCTTTGCTCTGCCGGTTGTTGGTAGGCCGTTTCGTGTGCTTGAGCTTCGGAGCACTGCCTGGGACACCCCTTGCGCTCCCTGTGTCGAGAAGCTCTTTGAGCAGCGAGTGGTAGAATAGGCTGTCGTCGTACAGCTCTCCTGTCACTGGCTCCGACTCGCCGTCAACTTTGCCAGGTTGCCGCTCCGTGCCTAGGACGCGTTGCGACGATTGGTGACAAGCACGGTCGCGCGCCTCCGTCCCTCGCGGCATCTGTGCCAGCAAGTGTTCACACTGAATGAGGGGTCCTTGGCGCACTGCCTTGAAGGTGGTGGCCGCGCTGCCTCGTGCCGCCCCTCCGGCAACGCTGGCCTCAGCCGAGAGCTCGTCCACACTGCTCTCGATCCACGGGCGCAGCCGAGCGTCCGCCGCCTCGAGAGTTCTCCACCACCGGTCTGCATCGGTGCCCAACTCATCGAGAGAAGATGCGCTCAAGGAGGCCGAGCGAGCACCACCGTGACCTTTTGGCCCCGCCAGCTCGGGCATGCTACTCGCTAGTGACAGCTGTAGCGTGCACAGGTCTTTCAGCAGCGCCGCCGACGCCACTGTAGACGCCTTGGCTGCCCTCGTCAACGGTACCGTCGCTCCCCATAAGCCCTTAAGTGGAGGCGCCAAAGCCACCGGCCAGCGCGCCGCTGCGGTCAGTGCGGGCTGCAGCTTGATCCGTACCTGCAGCAACTGCAGGCATGCCGTGTGCTGTCGACCGACCTGCCGTGCGCGTTCCATCTCGTCAGCCTGCGACTCCTTGAGCTGCGAGAGAAGCTCTGACTCCTGAGCTTGCATGTCCTTCCACTCAGAGTAGAGCGCGTTCCCCTCGCCCGCACCGTCGCCCTTGTCATCCTTGTCATCAATGCGCCCAGTGTCTTCGTCGTCCTCGTCATCTTCTTCGCTGCCGTCATCATGTTGGTCTGATGCCTCGTCCTCTTCTTCCTCCTCCTCATCGACGTTGTCGTTGTCCTCCTCCGCCTCGCCATCCTCAGGAGCAGCAGCAGCAGCTCCCGGCGCGCGCAGCCGCTTGCGCGACTCCAGCACTGCACGCGAGGTCACACGGCCAGCATACTTGCTTCCCGTTCCGCTCAGGTCTATTCCCTGTGCCCGCATGCGCCGCTGACCCATGGCTGCAACATCGTCCGGAGCTAGCAAATCATCACGCTGCTCGTCCTCATTGAAGTCCTCGTCCAGACCATCGCTTGGACGAGTATCCATGAACGAAGCAATCTCATCCGCGAGCGATTTCCTTTTCGGCATCGCGCGTCGTCGGCTCTCCTGATAGAGGAACTGGGAGTCGGCGCGACGGACTACGTCGTCTCACCGGAGGTTCGATTTCGGTGCGCAGAAGGACACAGTCAGTTTCGTCGCGGTCCACCCGCGCTCGAATTCGGTGGTGTCTGGTTCACACACACGAAGCCCCTCAGCTTGTTTGCGGGAGCCGGTCGGAAGGGGAACGAAGTCTCTCAATACAGTGCTTTTGCGAGCCTCGCGCGAGACCTTCCGCCTCTACTGTGCCTGCTCTCAGTCTCACACGATCTGTGACGGCACGCAACGCACGGATACCTGCGTCATGCGACATGTATTATCAGCCTCTGTGCCTCACGCTAGCGTGTACCGTGTTTATACACGGTTCATCCCGCCCACCGAGCCCATCTTCCCTTACGCGATGGTCGGGTCCTCATTCTGCTTACGAACCGCTTGCTTCTGCAAGGGGCTCTTGCCAAGCAGGGTGCGCGCCGTGTTCTCGATGTACTCGGAGGTCAGTCCCGCCTCCTCGTACTGCTCTGACTGGTTGGCCGCCTCGATGTACTTGTCGGGCAGCACCATCGGGCGCACCTTGACCGTCCCCTGGTCGAGTGCGCCCGAGAGGGCGAGGTAGTGTAGCACGTGGTCGCCGAAACCACCGATCGCGTTCTCCTCGACCGTGATGAGCACGTCGTGTTCCTTTGCGAGCTTGTCGATGAGCTCGGTGTCGAGGGGCTTCATCCAGCGCGCATCGGCCACGGTCACACCCACGCTCGGGTCGCTCGCTTCGAGCCGGCGTGCGGCCTCCACCGCCGGCGCGAGCCGAGTGCCGATGGTCAAGAAGCACACCTTCGAGCTCGCCTTCTCCGCCGCCTGACGGACGATGCGCCCCTTGCCCACAGGGAGCACGGTTCCCTTCTTCGGGATCTCGTCAAGGTCGTAGCCGAAGAGGTCGTTGAGCTTCTCGATTCCGAGCGCGGAGCCACGGGGGAAGCGCAGCGCGGAAGGGATGTTGTCAAGGGTGTACACGGTCTGCACCATGTTACGCAGCTCCACCTCGTCCGAGGGCGCGCAAATGACGATGCCCGGTATGCAGCCCAGGTACGAGAGGTCGAAGCTGCCATGGTGCGTCGGGCCGTCGTTGCCAACGAGCCCGGCGCGGTCGAGAATCATGCGCACGGGCAGCTTCTGGATGGCGACGTCATGAATGATCTGGTCGTACGCGCGCTGCATGAACGTCGAGTAGATGGCGCAGAAGGGCTTGAGGCCTTCGACGGCCATGCCCGCAGCGAAGGTGACTGCATGCTGCTCGGCGATGCCGACATCGAACGTGCGCTTGGGGAAGCGCTTGCCAAACTTGTCGATGCCCGTGCCGCCGGGCATGGCGGCCGTGATGGCCACGACCGAGCGGTCGGTCGCGGCAATGTCGACGAGCGTGTCGGCAAAGACGGCCGTGTACGAGGGCGTCTTCTCGGGCGACACGTATTTCTTGCCCGAGGCGACGTCGAACTTGGGCACGCCGTGGTACTTGTCCGAGGCGGCCTCGGCGGGCGGATAGCCCTTGCCCTTGTCGGTCTTGACGTGGAGCAGCACGGGCTGCGAGCCCTCCCGATCGCGGATGTTCTCGAGGATGGGCACGAGGTTGTCGAGGTCGTGCCCGTCGACGGGGCCGATGTAATAGAAGCCGAGCTCCTCGAAGAGCGTTCCGCCGGTGACCATCCCGCGCGCGTACTCGTCAATCTTGGCGTTCGCCTGCTGGATCTCGGCGGGGAAGAGCTTGTTGATCGTCTTGGCCGTGTCACGGAAGGTTTGGAACGGCTTGGACGCTATGAGACGCGTCGTGTACGCCGAAAGGGAGCCCGCGGGGCCAGTGCCTCCCGCCGAAGGCTCACCCGTGGGCAGCGAGACCTGCCCGTTGTCATTGTACACGACGATCACGCGCGAGTTGAGGTAGGCTGCGTTGTTCATGGCCTCGTACGCCATGCCACCCGTGATCGCGCCGTCGCCGATGATTGCCACCGAGTTCCGTTGCCGCCCCTGCAGGTCGAAAGCGACAGCCATGCCGAGCGCCGCCGAGATAGACGTTGTCGAGTGGCCAGCGCCAAAGACGTCGTACTCGGACTCGGAGCGCTTGGCGAAACCGGAGAGGCCACCCGCCTGGCGCAGCGTGTGCATACGGTCCCGCCGACCCGTGAGGATCTTGTGCGGGTAAACTTGATGGCTCACGTCAAAGATGATGGGGTCTTCGGGCGTGTTGAAAACATAGTGCAATGCGACTGTGAGCTCCACCACGCCGAGCGAGGAGCCGAGGTGGCCGCCGGTCTTGGACACGGCATTGATCGTTTCCCACCGGAGCTCGTTGGACAGCTGTTTGAGCTCCGCAATCGTGAATCCCTTAATGTCCGCTGGGATCTGCACCGAATCGAGCAACGGCGTGGTGCGGGGGCCAGCATACGGGCCCGGAACGGGCTGCTGCTGCATCAAGAGCACCGAGGGTGCTGGCCGTTGTGCGCTGCCATGCAGCAGAGCCGGCTCCGCGTGCAGTCCCGTGGCCACGCCGACAGCAGAGCACACGAAAACGGAGAGCTTCATTCGCGAGCCACACAGAAGCTCGACCAGAATTGCGAGATTTCTGTGGTCGCGGCGGCGTTTCGGTTTTCGCCAGCTGCGAAAAGTCGCCGGTCATCTTCGTCATCTTTCGGAACCTTGCAGAGACGCATGATCGAGGAAAAGAAAAGCGCCGCGGTGGCGTTCCACGCAAACATGGAGACCAAACAGACAGCCCTGCCGCTGCGCACCATCTCGCATTGGGGCAGGCAGTTGGCAGCGGCGCTGTGCGGCTGTACGTTCGGGTTGATGGGCGCTACTGGTTGGAATCCGATTCTGACATTCTTTGCTGTCATGCTGAGCAGTGCGTTTGTGGCCTTGAGATTTGCATCGGACCCAATTGCAGACCGCTTGGTCTATGACGAGCGGGCGGATGTGATACGGGAGGGATTCCCTGCTGCAATAGGCCTCTTCTTCTTGACTTGGGTCGTATCTCACACGTTGGTGGTTTGAACGACGGACGACGCCGTGCCTACCTTCCGTTCCCGCTGCAACGGGTAAGTGAAGTGGTCTCGTGTTGTCCACATGCGTTGATAATTCACGATGCATGTGCACTGTCTTAGCGTACACACTTCATTTAGACGAACAGAGCACTCTCGCCACTTGTAACATAGTCTAGCACGTGATCTTCTAGGGAACACACAGTGAGGCAACGGAGCGGAGGCTTGAGAAGATAAGGGAACGACAGAAGTTGAGATCGGTGGGACACGGTGACGCGGCGTTTGGTTCGCGTTGCCCGCGGCGCTGACGGATGAGCGTGGCCACCAATACATGTTACTTCCAGCCGGCAAGCGCTGGCCCATTGCGCCGGTCCTCGCGGTACTGCAGCACAAATGAATCGGGTGCCGACTCCTGCCGAACGGTCGTGGGCACGTCCTCGCTGGCTCCAAGGCGCTTCTTTTCACGCTCACTCGACGAGCCTGGCGCCGGGCTCGTCCTCAGCTTGGGGGTGCTCGTCGCTGGCGGGTGGCCGTAGTCACCGACAAACGCAGGCAGCCGCGATGGCGGCGGCGCAGGCAGCCGACCCCGCTCATGCAGCGGCGCCCGATTGCGAAGGTGGGTCGCAGCCGCCTCGGAGGTGCCGGCAGCCGCCTCGGAGGTGCCCAACTGGGGGGGCGCCTTGGCCGAGACGCTCGCTGACAAGCCTGCTAAAGAAGCAACGAGCGGGGGCGCCGCGCCTGCGGGTGGATGCTCGACTGAATCAGCCTTCGAAGGCACGTCGGGCGGCACTTGAAACGGCTGATCCCTGGAGGGCATAAGGGGCAGAGGCGAAGAAGCAAGAGCCTCCGCATGCACATCGGCGGATCTCGTAGCGGCGTTGATGTTCCCCATGCGGCTGGAGCCAGCGCCGGTGGCGGTAGTCTCATCAACATCACCGACAGCGGTGATTACATCGGCGGCTCTGGAGGCGGCGATCACTTCGGCAGTGCCCAACACGCAACCGCCATGACCTGTCGCATGGTGCCCGTGCAAAAGCTGCAGAGCCTGCACGGCCAAAGGCGCCGCCACAGTCGAGCCGCGTGACGCGACCGTGTGCGAGACGCTATGAGCTGGCAGCTCGTTGGATTGAACCTGTGCCCGGAGTGCTGCGTGACGATCCTGCACAGACTGGCAGACATCCCTTACATTCGCATATTGACCGGAATTGAGGTGCATCCTGCCGGCTGAGAAGAGGCACTGCGCAACCTCCACTGGCAAACAACGCGCCCACCAAGAGTTCCGGTGGGATGAAGCAGCTCCCTTAGCGCTCGTCTCGCTGTTTGCGAGTTCCATACAAAGGCATGCTGCAGGTAGGGTGTGAGAGCTGTGCCCTGCGGCGCAAGTGCCACTACGCAGCTGAGCTGCCGATGTTGAAGCCGTTCCAAACGATGGGCGTTTGAAGACGCCATCGCAATCCGTCAGTGGGCGCCGAAGCGGTGAATCGCGCCCATGCTCAC
>Ga0164295_10003615_pt1 | contig 12397 bp, 6 predicted proteins | sample GEODES006metaG_FD_111798 | JGI IMG/M metagenome (GOLD analysis project Ga0164295, IMG submission 111798) | Oligotrophic lake water microbial communities from Sparkling Lake, Wisconsin, USA - GEODES006 metaG | ecosystem: Environmental > Aquatic > Freshwater > Lake | place: USA: Sparkling Lake...
AGCTTTAACGGGACTTTTAGAGACAACCTGCTTGATGGCGAAATCTTCTACAGCCTTAAAGAAGCCCAGATTATCGTAGGGGAGTGGGTCAAGCACTACAACCATGTCAGGCCCCATAGCGCCTTAGGCTACAGGCCACCAGCACCCCAAACCCAAGTACCCAAAATCATCCAGAATCAACCCATGTTGCTGCAATGATTTACTATAGAAAAACTCTCTTTGGTCGTGGACCTAAATTGACAGCAGTTCAAGATGATGCTTTTACAATAAATATAAAAGATTTACTGTAAAAAACACTTTACGAGGATAGACTTACGGCATTTAAAAAAATATAAGTTAACCGTAAAAATATCGCCAACTCTTTACAACTATTACTAAAAATGAATAATTTTCTTCTTGCTGAAAAAAATATTGGTGAATATTGCAATAACTATATAGAGCATATCTCTGGATGGGACGCCCCTTACTTAGAAGAGTTTTTTAGAATTTTTTTAACCAATGAAATTAATCAAAGTGGTGGAGTTGCAGAAATAGGTCTATATCATGGTAAATTTTTTATGATGATGAACGCTATCGTAGAGGAAAATTTCTTTTCCTATGCCGTAGATATCAATCAGGAGAACGTTAACGACTCAATTATTAAGATAAAATCAAATTTAACAATGTATGATGCCCATTTAGGTAAAAACACAATTTTTATTGACTCAAATAAATATAGAGAAATACTATTAGAAAAAATAATCAACAAAATCAAATTCTTTTCAATAAATGGTTATAAATCTACACATGACACATTTGAAGATTTAATAATAGCCTCTGCAGCTATTGATGATCATGGTGTAATAATATTAAATGATATTGGAAATGCTAGTTACTTATGCGTAATGGAGGGTTTAATTCAGTTTCTAGAAAAAAATTTAGATATTAAACCATTTTGTAATGGTCTTAATAAAATTTTTCTATGTAAATCATTACAGTATGATCAATATTATGAACTTGTTAATCGTAGTAAACTTAAGTTTAGAGATCAAATATTTATGCAAACTAAAATAGTTGAAATTGTCAACATAATTAACAAAAATGCTTGAAATCATTTTAAAACACATTCATCTAAATCAGATTATTTAATAATTAATCTTTCAGAAAAAGTTACATAAATATAGTTTAATTTATGTTTCATTGATCTTGGGCGATTTCGATGAGTGAAATTTCTCTAGTTAAAATTGAATTGATACAATACATAATTAATAATAATGTTGATTGATATTAATCAATTCTCAAAGTATCGCGATACATTTACGTTCAAGATTGAAAAGTGGTCTGATTTTATATCTTTCCGAATCTGAGAATGTTGTGATAATCTTCTTCTTAAAGTATGAGTTAAATATAACTAGTTATTAGCGTCCGAATTCGTGCAAATTGTAAGATCGTTGAGTCAAATTTATGTTAATACATCGAATGGTCGGGAATTTATTAGCTAAGAGTTACGTAAGCGGCTTGCCGGCTTTGATATCAAAACCAATTATAGTTATTCCAATTTTAGATAATTTGTGTCATTAAGGTTTCTTTATCGACATCTTCTGAGACAGTCTCCTTGATGAAGAATTTTTAGAAAATTCAAAAAATTCAAATTAACATTTAGCAGCGGGCAATACGCTATAACAGTAGTAGACCAAATAGCGCTACTTAGTACAGAAGTTCAGGTTTGTAAAATCAAACACCCAAAATCAATTCATTTTGCATAAATAATTTAATATAAAAAATTAGATAGTGCCTTCACTGATAGCAGTTTATGGAATTTAATAGTTTTTGTAGAGGGATCTATTGGGCTTACTATTACTTTGAAGTTAAATAAACTCAATATATTTAAGTAATGCCGATAACTCGCGGGTATCACCACAGTTGAGCATATTATCAGGTATAAAATGTTTATTGAAAACAAAACGTAAATTAGTTGAAATTATAGATTCTGGAATCTTCAATGAATAATTATTTTCTCCTTGATTAGATAAGATAAAGGAATTGGTGTAATTTCCAATTTGTATAAGTATATTGGAATTTTGCAAATAGTCATATGGGCAAATAAGCGAAAAATTCACCTCTTGAATTGAGCTATAAAAATTAATATTATTAATTTGAAATTCAGGTGAAATCCAGTTGTCCTCATAGAGACCAGAAATGTTTGGTGCATCCGCAATTGGTCCAAAAATTAATTCGTGTCGAAATTTATCTGAGGGCAAGATTTCTTTTATTGCCTCTTCTTGAAGTGAAACTTTTTTCTCTTTTGCATAAAAAGCAAACATAAGATCATTCTGATCTTGTAAAAAATCTGATAATAGGGGCTCTAATTTTGAATAATCTGATTGTGCAACTAACTTTTTTATAGATGCAGCTATAGACTCGGTAAGACGGACATCACGCTGATAAAGATAATCTAAGTAATTTTTTCTACGCATAATAAGTTGATTAATAATATCAACTTCTTTTCGACCCAAATAGTTTTTAATTTTAAAATTTTTAGGTAGTGGAGGCTCAACATATACAGTTCCATGGGATGGAGCGGTCTCACTTAAAGGCCTTTCTTTTGTATAAAAATAAAGTGCGATTGACTTTCTTGATTTAATTAAAACATCTTGAGGTATCATAACTTCATTAAAGCCATGCCAAGAGCGCTCGCTAGTTTCAAAAATGATAGCGTTATTTATTTTAGATGTAAGAGTTATTTCATAGTCATCTATCGGTTTCCATGGATTTGAATGCAACGTCAATCCACCACCCCATTCATTATTCCAGACTTCATTTAAATAAATAATAATATTTATCCTTCTATGTAGCTTAGTAATTGGGTGATAATTAAAATCTACATGGGTTGACATACTTTGAAAATTTATGTTTTCATGCGTGCCGCCTCCAATATACTCTGGGTCATATTCAAGTTTTTTTATGCCCGTTAAGCTTGACAAGTCAGCCAAAAATTCTTTAGATTGAATTAATTCATCTAATTTTTTATAACTACCTCCTAATTTTTTGAAATTAGTATATGAGCTTTTGTTACCGCGGATACCCATTTCATTGAGGTAATCGCCATCTTCGAATTTTGGAAATTCAGAGAGCAAAGAATTGCAAAATGATTCATTAAAGAATGTATTTAAGAAAATATTAGGAAAGGGATTTGCATCTTTGAAAACACTAGAAATTTTTTTATTTGAGAGCAATCTTTCCCACTCATCACTCATGAATTGGCGATAATTAATCATATAAGTTCACTTTCTGAAAGATCGTTAAGAGATTTAATTTCTAGCAAGGCGTCCCTACTTAGAAACTGAAGAACATATTCTCTACAGATTACGTTGTCAATATCCAAATAAATATTTTTAGTATTTATCATATCTATAATCTCATGTAATGAAGATTGAATTTTTCCATTAACCAGCACTTTATTTATGTTAATATATTGTATATCAATAAAAAATTTTGAAGATTTACTAAGCTCATCATACTTATTGAAGACGTTAATCTTATCCGTAAATATTTTAATTATTAAAAATTCAAATTTTTCATCATGCCGCAAGGCCTTATTGTAGAAATCAGTTTGCGAGACATTTTCTATATTTGCATCAATACTAAAAGATTGAGAGTTTAAAGTATTTATAGGTAATAGATGACTCATAGGAAGAACCATTCGATTTGAAATTTTAATTTCTCCAATATGCTCAGACCTACTTATCACCGGAAAGATATTATGTACTTTATTTGAAATAGAGAATAATGTCATTTTTCTATCATTGCCATTCCAACGACTTTGCCGTAAAATATTAATATAAGATTTAGATAGTGCAATTCCCCATGGATTAGGTTCGAAGTTTACTAGTAATTCATCTTTGATATCACCATGCTGGCTAATAAAATCTTTCGCACTATTATAATTTAATTTTTTATTTATTAAAAATGGTGAGTATAAAGAAATTGAATACAATTCATGATTATTTTTATGCATAATCAGAGATGCTTGACGTATTAATTCAAGAGAATCCGGAGAAATAATAACATCATCTTCTAATAAAAAGGTAACATCAGAACCAAGTTTAATTGAATCATAAAGTGCAAATAATTTATTATTCCATAGTCCAATTCGGTGATGATGCTTATATATTTTTATTGATTTAAAGTTTATTGGATAAATAATTTCATCAATGATTTGAAGGATTTCACTCGAAATATCCCTTGATTCATCCGACAAGCTATCGATATAAACATTAAGGTTCCAGATGGATATGCCATTACACGCAGATAATCTTCGTAAAGTATCCCTAAGTTCAGCAGCTCTCTTGTAGCATATTAATGAGACGTAGTATTCCATTTTATAAAAGGATACTAAAATATCTTTAAAGATAGATATACCAACGACAAAAGAGTGCCCATTGGATACTCGCCGCTCACTTATAAGCTTTCAATGGGTACTTAGGATTGTCGCTAATTTGAATTTTTAACTTTGATAAAATTTCTTTTAATTTGCCATACCCAGAATTCATACCGTTTAATTTTTCAATATGGCTAATTCCATTACTACTCATTTTTATCCAAGATTCTTTATCGTTGTAATATTTTGTAATCATTGAAGCAAATTCTTCTGGATTATCTGCAAGTAAAATATTTTCACCTGATGTAAGTTTCAAACCCTCTGAAGCAATATTTGAGGCTATCGTTGGAAGTCCAGATCCAAGTGCGCTACATAGCTTACCCTTCATTCCAGCGCCATATCGCAAAGGGGCTACTGAAAATTTCATTTTATCTAAAAATTCTTCAAGATTTTCAATATATCCTCTTACTATAATATTATTATTTTGGAGATTAATAATGTCATCTGGTGGATTAGCTCCTACAAGATTAAGCTTAATATCAGGCATTGCATCTAGCACTTTTGGAAATATCTTATTCACAAAATAATGAATGGCATCATTATTTGGTGGATGATGAGAGCCACCTATGAATACTAAATCAGATCTCTGCTCATAACCACATTTAGTTCCAGAAACATAGTAAATCAAAGGTAAAACTTCAATTTTTTCTACCGGGACTTGATTTTTTAAAATATTAAATTCTGCTTCACTTACTAAAATAGTTAGGTCAACATCATTGATTGCCTTGATCTCAGTCTCTTGCATAAGCTTTGCCTCATACATTTGATCTTGGTTATTTTCCAACTCAGCACTACGCATCATCCTCAAATAATGTAAGTCATGCGTATAAAAAAGTATCTTTGCATTTTGACAATGATTCCTTATTATTTCTAGATGCTTTTTTACAACTTGGGGTCTAAATAAGATTACTAAGTCATATTTTTGACCAGATTCTTTGACATGCGCTTCTACTGATTTATTGAATGGTGAATATAAAACTTGCACACCATTTTTTTGCAGCAATTTTGTGTATTTTTCCTGATATAAGAAATTATCTTCTGGAATGAATGTGACATGAAAGTCCATTTCTCTCAAAAGAAGGAGAATATTGAAAGTGGTAACAGAGCCGGCATCGTTATCAGGAGTTAATGTGGTTGGCTCAATGACTAATACTCTTTTTTTTGCCATTCTATCTTTTTCAATGTCAACATTTATGCCATTTGGGGCATGTGTTGCTAACAAATCTTTCCAACGCTCATACATTAATTTGAGATTACGAACCTGATAAGCCTTAACTCCACTTGATGTGTCGGTACCAGAGGAGACGCCCTCAAAGTGAGTTACCACCGACATTGGCTGATAAATAACTCTATATCCCTTTGATCTTAGGTTTAGGCAGTAATCGGTATCTTCGCAGTAAGCAGGTGCATAAATCTTATTAAAGCCACCAACCTCATTAAATACTGCTGTTGGCGTCATTAATGATGCGCCAGACATATAGTCAACTTCTCTTGCATAGTTAAACACTGGCAAATCAGGTCTTTGATTTCTGCCAAAATTCCAAGCGCTGCCATCCTGCCAAACAATACCTCCAGCTTCTTGAAGACTGCCATCGGGGTAGACTAATTTAGAGCCAACCACCCCTGTACCGGGGAACAATTCAAATGTTTTGTACATTTCGTCAAGCCATCCCTCTTGAACTTTAGTATCGTTGTTCAAAAAATAAATGTATTCGCCTTTAGCGAAGGTGGCGCCGTAATTACAGGATTTAGTAAATCCTAAGTTTTCTGGATTTACTATTACCCGAATATTCTCAACCTGCTGCAGCTCATTAGCAGAATTATCTGGTGATTTGTCATCCAACACTAAAATCTCAAAAGATACCTTTGGTAAATGATCGGCAATCGATTTAAGGCAGGCTAAAGTGTATTCAGACTTGCAATAAACGGGAATCAAGATCGAAATAACTGGGTTCTCATGAAAAGGAAGCTTTATATCTTTGGCTTTGAGGTCTCCTGGTTTTGGTAGTGTGAATTTTGCCTTTGCAAAAAATCCACGCTCCAATTGAGTCATATAGCCCTTAGACTCTACCCCGCCAAATACGACTTGCGCCATACCCATCCTAGACTCTTCGCCACGCTCTAAAAGCCCGCCATAATGATTAGCCTCATGCTCTTTAGGGGCCCTACCAAGTGCAACTGAAAATAAATTCCCTAAAAAACTTTGATGACTTTTTGGCGTAAATAGGTAGTTAGCAGTCTCAAACGGATCAAGACTCAAGTAATTCAAATCTTCGATATATTTAATTTCTTTGGAAAGATCATTACGCAAGCGCTCTAATGCGGCCTGCTCTTCAGCGTCCGAAATAGCGTTAACTACTTTTTGCTCTTGTAGCAGACGGCTGTCGTTAGGCAGAGACTTGATTGCGCCAAGAATCTTTTCGATGGCTTCAAACTGCATCTCAACAAGGCTATTGAGAGCCTCAGCCGGTGTTGTCTTTATCTTACCTATCGACTGTATATAAGCGATATCAGATGGCTCGGAGAATACCCACCCACCATATCGACTTTGGAGGTTAGCATCGGTTACTGTAATCCCATCAAACTTGTTGACGATTGGAAAATTATCCCCTAACTCCAATACTGTCCGATGATCAACATCCACCAGCACCCGTGCATTCCAAATCGACTTATATAAAACCCCTAAAAGTAAATTGGGCAACTGCGCTGAAGTCAGGTGCACAATTTGATAGGGATTTTTGATCACAAAATCCAAGGCCTGGTTTAGCAGGCCCTCTTTGCTGGGAAGCGGCAAACTCTTTAAAGCTATTCCCTCAATCGAATCAATCTGATGAACCCCGCCAGGCGGAAGGCAATCAATTGTCTCTACTACATGATTGCTGGAGCGATACAGATTTGCCAAGGTTAATGCACGTGACCTAGTTTTCGGGCTAAAAAGGCGCCAGGTGCAAATGGCAACAGGAGCAGCATGCAAATCGCCTTTTTGTTTTAGGAGCTGACGCTGGATATAGTAAACATTAATTGCAAGGCTTTTAAACACACTGGGGTATTGCTGAAACACTTTGAAATATGCTTCTAGCGCGGCATGGTAGTCGCCTGAACGTAAGGCGCGGTTACCTTGAACTAGATTACTCTCTTGATGCTGTAGTTCAATTTCGCGTGGGCTAATGCTATTCATGATTTACTTTTTCTTAGTGGCTTTTTTAGCGGCTAACTTACTTATGCCTTTAGAAGTAGCTACCCTGTTAGTACTTTTAGAAGTCGTTTTTGTAGCTGCCTTTCCAGCAGCTTTAGAAATCAGCTTTGTGGTACTTTTTATTGCGTCGCCTGAATCAGGCTTCGTCATCTCTTTATTAGTATTGTGCTCATTGCTTGTAATGTTTACTTTGGATGGTTGTAAATTTTCTTCAGGCTTTGGAGGAGGGCTAACTAATGTATGTAAAATTTTGGCTACCAACACATTAGCCTCGTCAACCAAAGCCCCCCAAGGCGTCCAAGTTCTGGCAACCGGCACCTTCGATACATCCAAGTATTTTATAAATTGTGGCACGCTTAAGATCACATTAATTAAAAAGATCAAATCAGGGCGACTTAATTTAGATAATGCATTTAAGTCGACTGCTTTTTTATTTAAATCAAAGCGTACTTCAAATTTAGAGCCATGCTCATCACTTGATTCCCTATACCAACTCTCAAAAGGCTTTGCTCTTCCGCCAATTAATGGAAACTCAAACTTTGGATAGCGCGAAAAGCCTTGCGACTCAATGAGTGACGCGCCAATACGCATTTCAAACTTAGGAAAAAGGTATTCTTTACCAAATTGAACATTATCAATTTCCAGCCAGAGGTGCTCATAATCCAAATTACGAAGCTCTCTTTTTAATGCCACTTTTTCAAAAGTTACCATCTTAGGTAGCCGCTTAAGATCCAGCAATAATTGCGTCAGAGAGGATCTCCAAAAGCTAGGGTCCATATTACTAGGGAACTGACCCTTGGGCCAGATATTTTGCAGAATCTCCTCTAATAGCGCGATGCCACTAGTAGAGCGCTTCCAAGGTACGATTCCAAGTAGCCTGTAATTTTGGGCAATTAATTGTGGGCTAGCAAGTAGATGAGGAAATACAACATTGTTACTCAATGAGCGGATAGCTGCTTGCGAATCTTTTAGTGGATCGCTATCCAGGACCGACATTCCCCCCCGCCCCTCATTTAATAGAGTCACCAAATGAAATCGAGGGTAATGAACATTGGCATGATAAAAGTTTTTGGCTTCCCAAACCAGATAAGGGGATGCCGATACAGTATCGACAGTAATTAGGCGAATATCATCATAATCTAGCAAGCTAGGGTGCTTACGCTCAATTCGCCGCCAGCGAGATCGAAGAGAGTTGTACTCCTGTTGAATCTGTTGCTTTTGTAAAAAATGTTGCTCTAGCTCTTCTTGTATTTGGTTAAGGCTAGCAATCAACGCTAAGTTTTCTTCCTGATAATTTTCTAAACGCGCACTATATCCGACTAAATCAACTTTTATCTTGCTTATTTTTTCCTGCAACTCTAATTTCTCCGCTACCAATGCCTCACTTTGTTGATTTAGAATGCTTACTTTTTGCTCTAGCAAGTTTGCTGACTCAAGCGCTCTCTGCAAATGCAGTACCTCATCTTTAAGTTGATTTACATCAGACTTGGAATGATTTAATTGGTCAATAGTATTTTTTTGATCATGCTCAATTTGAACAATCTTATCGCGATGGGCATCAATTTCTTCGGTTAGGGCTCTTTTACTTAAAAGAGTTACCTCTAGCGCTTCTTGAGCAGATAGCAGCGATCCAAATAATATCTCATTTTCAGCACTCATATCTTTGGCTACCATTTCAGCCTTGATTAACTCGGCACTTTTAGCCGTTACTGTTTGATTTTCAGAGCTTATTGGTTTAACTTCGCGTGCTGCTTCTGGAATGTTTTCTTCTGGTCGGCGAGAGTTACTTGCTTGCGCTTTTTTACTTGCCCCAAATAGAAATTTAAACATGGAATATGAAATTAATTATTTTTAATAAAAAAATTTATTACCAGTCTCACCATTGCAAAAATCGGATATCGTTGTCTTGACATCAAAGAACTATTTCGCGACCTGAATTACTAAATCCAAACAAATAGTATTCTACTGAGTTTTTTGTTTAGATTGACTACTATCATCAGTCTTAAAGCCTTACTTTCGAAATAAAAATGCCTGCGTCCGCATCACGGCATTGTCCACATCCTCAGCTCCCACCAACAGCAGGTTGAGTAATTGCGTAGCCTGCTGTGTTGCTGCTAGCGCGTACTCGTTACGGGTTTGATAGAGCGTTTGAATCGCAATGAGAACATCGGTAGTACTTTTTACACCTGCCTCGTAACTCTTTTGATTAGCAAGCACACTCTTTTGCGCGGTCTCGACCGCTTGGCCTTTAATTTTAAGAGACTCTTGCCCAGCTTGCACTAACTCAAAAAGACGCTGTGCTTCGACCTTAATTTGGGTTTCGGTTTGTTGCCGCACGCTCGAGCTTTGTTTGGATTTAGCCAAGGCTGTATAGGTGCCGATGTACGAACCAATATCGATGGGGATCGTGAGCGTCAAGCCATTGTTTTCGTTGGTCACTGAGTTGTACTGCGTTTTGGAGTAGGTGTAACCGACTGTGGGCGCTACTGCACCAGCGGCTTTACTGACATCAAGCTGAGCAATACGCTCATTTGATTTTGCCACCACCACGTTGGGATTATTTTTTTCAGCACGGGCTAAGATCTCATCTAAGAGATCGATCTTAAAGGTCTCATGTTTATTGGGCAGTATGAAGTGCATATCACCAGGCTTTTCGCCAACAATTGCTGTAAAGGAATCGCGTGCTCCTTTGAGATTGGCTCTTAGCGTTAAATCATTGGCCTTCGCTTGCTGAAACTTCACTTCCACATCAAGTAGATCGGTGACAGTCCCTTGACCTAATTCAAACTTACGCTTGGCACCCTTAAATTGCTGCTCTAGGGCATCAATTTGTCCGGCGTTGGCTTTAATTGCTTCAGTAGCCACCACAATTTGATTCACAGCATTAACCGTACGGGTCGCTAAATCTTGGGCTTGTACATCAAAGGCTGCGCTTGCTAGGGTGTTACGTGAGCTACCTTGCATGACCGTCGAGGCTTTAGCGAGATCAAAGAGGGGTTGATTCACCGTTTGCGTGCGGTTGGTAGTATTTAACGTTGGCAGCTGTTGGCGACTAAAGGTATAGGTTGGTGCGTAGCTAGTCCAATCGCGGACCGATTGCGATTTGGTAGCATCCATTTCAGCTTTGGCTGCCTGAAACTTGGGATCATTGTTTTTAGCCATGGCAAAAGCCGTGCCCAAATCGATGGCGCTAGCCGTTTGTGGGCCAAGAACCAAGGCAGCAACTAAGAGTGGCAGGAGGCGTTTGCGGGTTAATAGTAAAGAGATCGAATTCGGTGTACTCATGAAACCTTCCTGAAATGAGGTGATGCCTTGATTTTAATGAAGTTTAAGGCTTTTATAAACAAACTAATAGGGTGCTTTTCTTATGGGATTGTCTGAGCATATAGTAGCCTTTCAGGAAGCCCTTATTTAAAGGCTTTCGCCATCTTATCCGTGAGTGGCTTTAATAGAAGGCTTAAGAAACTGCGCTCACCGGTCTTAAAGATGACATCGACTGGCATACCAGGCTGGACTTTCAGGTTCCCCAGCATCTCAAGACCCTCTTTGGTGGCCTCCACTTGAGCGAGATAAAACTCAGCTGAGCCCGGTCCACCCTTGGGATCGGGTTGCTTGTCAGCGCCCACTAACTTAACGATTCCGGGGATGACCGGGGTAATGTCTTGGTTAAAGGCGGTAAAGCGCATATCGGCCTGAAGACCTATTTTGACCTTATCGATGAGATTGGGCGGCACTTGGGCGTCCACAATTAAAGCCACTTCGGCTGGCACGACTTCCGCTAGAATTTGCCCGCCCGAGATCGTACCGCCCTTGGTGTAGACCTTCAGTCCCACAACCGTTCCGGTCACGGGAGCGCGAATCGAGCTTAAGTCCCGATCAAAGGACACCGCCTGAAAGCGATCCTTTAGGGCGTCGCGGTTTTTTTGGATCTCGGCTAACTGGTTATCGATCTCTTTAAAGTAGGTCGCTTGCATTGTGCTTAACTGCAACTCGGCGTCGACCTTGCTGCGCATCACTTGATTGGCTTGGGCTTTGGAGACATATCCTTCGGCTGCTAACTGAGCATTACTTCTCGCTTCTTCTGCAAGAGTTGTTAACTGCATGCGCCGACCCTCAATCACCGCTACGATCTCCGTGCGGCGTGTATCAAAGAGTTTTTGCTGGATCGTGCGCGCCTCTTCAACTCGGGCATCGCCCTTCCAAGTATCGAGATCCTTCGGCCAAACAATGGTTTTTTGGCCCTTACGCTCGGCTTGCAAGCGCGCCTCAATCACAAGCGCGTTAATGTATTGCAATTGTGCAGAAGAGAGTTCGGCTTCGGCCTTTAAGGGGTTAATGCGGATGAGGACATCGCCCTCTTTAACCACATCGCCTTCTTTGACCAAAATGTCTTGTACCACACCACCAGTGGGATGCTGTAAGGCCTTGCGATAACCACTCACCATCACCGTACCCGTGGCAGAGACACCCGCATCAATTGGAGCGAAGGTGGCCCACAGCATAAAGACCGCAAAGGCAATTAAAAAATACTTCGCCGCTTTTTTACGAATATACGACTCTTCGATTTGTACAGGTTGCAAGGGGCGATTGCGCACCACATCCGGATGATAGGGATTCCACGACTGGATCCAGCCCTCCGCTTTTTTATCGAGCTCTTTAAATTGCGCCACCAAAGCTGAGCTTTTAGCCTGTTGCATTTGCTCAGGGCTTAGTAGAGCGCCACCTGCACCAGATGGTGCATCGCTATTGGGTGGTAAATTACCGGCTTGACTCATAAGAGG
>Ga0164295_10003616_pt1 | contig 12395 bp, 4 predicted proteins | sample GEODES006metaG_FD_111798 | JGI IMG/M metagenome (GOLD analysis project Ga0164295, IMG submission 111798) | Oligotrophic lake water microbial communities from Sparkling Lake, Wisconsin, USA - GEODES006 metaG | ecosystem: Environmental > Aquatic > Freshwater > Lake | place: USA: Sparkling Lake...
GCAAGGGACTGTAGTGCAAATTTCTGTAAAGCAATCGCTCCTATATTTTTCACAATTAAAATAAAAGCGATTACAAAAAAAATCTCATTTGATTCCAGAGTGCCAAGATTAACGTTTAATAAGACTTTAGTTGACTCTACTCCCTCACTGAGGGTTGTTAAATAGAGGGTAATTAAGTACATAAAAATCAGATCAAGTAGTGAAAGAAAGCTCCTGAGAATTGAAATCAAGATTAGAATTTTTTTATGCTCAGCTCCTAGGATCCATAGCGATATTGATTTCAGTCTCCTAAACTCAGCACCTTTTAGGTTAAAAGATTCGAATTTCTTCAAATTGAATTCTACCGAGTCGCTAATTGAATATGAACACAACTATTTGGGAGAATTGGACACTGCTTGCGCCATCTTGCGCTTTAATCGCTCTGATCCTGCATATCCCCGGTGTTGCCTTAACAAGCTGATCACCCGCAATGACACAACTAGTTGTTCCACCCATCTCTGAATACGTCACAGCTCCACCGCCAGTACCGCCCATGGTTGTTAAAGTGATTGCTACTCCTGCTGGCGATGAAGTTGGGTTATTGCTAATCAAAAGGGTGGGTATGGGCACATTCAACGTTGGAAGAGGCAACCGAGCGTTTGAAGATCCTACTGCGATAGTTCCAAAGTAAAACAGAGTTGGCGTGGACAGTACCGTGACTGGTGAGAACGAATTACCGGCCCGCGCAGCAATCACTCTACAGATTGCAGGTTCACTAGCCCTTAACACGCCGTCTTTGATCCAGCAATTTTGACCTGATACATGAAATTTAGTAGATGACGGTTGAATAACAACTGGTAACACCCTTGAATTCAGTTCAACCGCTTGATCAACTGATAATGAGCCTGTAAACCCTGCCAACTCTAATCTCTCTGCATTGTCAGTCGGAATAGCAAACATTGGAACATTTCTTACAGCAGCCACAGATGGAATCTTTCCTGCCCACGACGGAGAGCTGCTCAATAGAAGTACTGCAATTGCAACACTTCCGATAAGTTTGAGGTTCCTCAACACGCTATCCCGTGAATGTAAAGGTTACGGGGTCTGAAACAACGGATGCGAATTGAGAATCTCCCTGTTTGGTTGCAACAACGGTGATGGTTCCGGCAGCGGAGGCTGACAGTATGTTTCCGGTAATCGTTCCGGCGCCATCGCCGCCAATAATCTTGTAGGTCACCGACCCACTGCTGGACCCGCCCACAGTGCCCAATGTAATCGTTTCACCGAGACTGCTTATTGAAGAACTTTCAGTTATTGCTAACGGTGCTTGAACCGTCGATCCAAAGAAGGTAAAGACGACGTTCCGTGAATTCTGCGCACTATAAACAGCATCGCCTGCCTTGGTGGCTCTGACCATACATGTTCCAAAAACCGACTTTGTCAATGTGTACCCGTCTGTTGCGTTGCCTCCGATTACGCAGGCTGGGTTGTAATCTCCAACCACCCTGAATGTAACCTCACCACTTCCTTGACCACCTACCGTTGTCAAAAGAATAGTCTCACCTGCAGATGCTGACGTTGGGTCATTGCTGATTACCAACGGAATTGTCTGAGCAATTGAACCCCAAACAAGGGTAAGAGTGCTTGAGAGCCTGAAGCCGTAAACTTCGCTGCCAGATCGAATTCCTTGAACGGAGCAAGTTCCCGCGGTTTCACGCTTGATAACTGCAACCCCACCAGCATTACTAATTACGGTACACCCACTTCCATAGACAGCTACATTAAGAGCTCCGCCGCCAGAGCCACCCGAAACAGTAACGGTGATATCTTCGAAGACGCTCACTGAAGGCGATGAAGCGTTAATGATTACTGGATCTTGTACAGCAGCCACAAATTTTACCGATTGAGTATTTGAGGCTGCTCCGAAATACTTACCAGAACTGGCTTTTGCTGCCGAGATAACACAGGTTGTGGCGAAAGTAGAATTTACAGTTACTTTGCCCGCCGTCGGATTGTAACTCTTGGTACATACACCTGCATAAACTGTAATTGCACCGCTTCCATCTCCACCCGTCAAATTCAACACAATGGCTGTTCCTGCTGGACTTTCTGGAGTCAGTGCTTGGTTGGTAATCGGATCTCTTCCTGGATCTGTTTCTGGTGCGAGGACTAATGGAGACTGACTCTCTCCAAAGTTAAATGTTGCAGCTGTTGTTGCGACCTTGGTGCTATAAACTCCAGAACCTGATTTAACAACAGTGACAGAGCAGTTTCCAACAGTTGTGCTTGTCACTGTTGCGGTGTTCTCAGTTACCGGGGTGATTATGCAATTTCCACCAGATGAATTATTTGCTGAATATCTCAAGCCACCTGATCCGCTGCCACCAGTCACGGTTAATGTGATGCTTGCGTTAACGGCGGCGCTTGTGTCATCGCCGGTAATTGTTAAGTCGCCTTGGACAACCGGCGTAAAGGAGAGTGTGACTGCTGCCGCGCTTACCGGAGCATAGACAGTGTCGCCCGCTCTTTTGGCGACAACAGAACATGTTGCACTTTGGAAAGTAGAAGTCAGGTATGCGGTACCTGGAACGGATGTGTCGAGATTGCAATTTCTATTTCCGTAGACAGCGAACGTAACTAGTCCGCTACCAGAACCACCTGTCGTGCTTATTGTGTAAGTGCTATCAGCGGATTTTGTCGCAGTAAATCCAGAAGATACTCCATCAATAGTTGTTACAAGTGCTTCCTGCAAGGCTGAAGTGAAGTTAACAATTGCGGCATCACTGCCAAAAGTCGTTGATGAAGAAAACTCGCCACTGCCTGCTTTGGTGGCAGTAACGCGGCAACTTGTTTTTGACGATGCGGTCACTTCGATTGTGTCAGGATTTGTTGTTTGAGATCCGTCTACGAAATCACAACCAACTCCACTTTTTTGGAAAGTTACTGCGCCGCTACCTGAACCACCGTTGAGAGTGATTTTTACATTAGTCAATGAAGGCGCGGTTGGAGACGCTGCTGTCAAAGAAATCTGCTCTTGCCGGCTACCTGTAAATGTAAAGTTTGTCGTGGTGACCGCCGCCTTGAACCGCCCGCTACCGCCCTTGACAACTGTTACCTGGCAAACACCTGGGCTTGAAGATGAAATCGTTGCAAAGCTTTGCGTGCCACTTGCAGTTGGATTAAGCCGTGTTATAGAACCACACGTCGCGCCGTTGAGCGATGAGACCGTGTATGCAAAAGTTCCGGTACCCGATCCACCATTAGTGACCATTTTCATCGTCGAACCTGAAGTCGTTGTGGTCGACGTATCAGGTGAAGAGAAAGTCAAATTCAAGCCTGATTGAGCACCGCCGGTAAATGTGAATGTTACCAATCCAGAACTCGATGCAATGTATTCACCCGATGCAGCCTGAGTGGCTTGCACGCTGCAACTACCAATTCCGTTGGACTTTAAAGTAACTGTTCCTGCAGCTGTGTCAGCACCTTCAAAGTAGCAATCATTGTTGTTAAAGCGTGCGAAAGTAATTGCTCCGCCAGCATCTAGTTGACCAGTTGTGCTCAAGCTAAATCCCACATCCTGTGGACTAGATGTGATTCCGCCGGCCGAAACAATCACAAGATCGTTGGGTGGTGCGATACCAAATGAGTAAGAAACTGGGCCTGAAAGAACGCCGTTGTAACGGTTGCTGGCGGACTTAAAAGCGGTGACGGTGCACGTACCATGTGATGTCGCAGCTAAGGTTGCAGTAAAATCTCCCGTGCTGACAATCTGGCAATTAGATGTTGGCGTGGCACCAAAACTCACTTTTCCATCACCATTACCACCTGTTATTGCTAAGTTAATTCCAGGTGATCCAACAGGATTGGCGGCTAATGCGTTAGCTGAAGTGATTTCTATTGGTAATTGATTAATCGGTGTGAATGTGAATACTGCGGGTGCAGAAGTTTGTCCAAGGAACGCGCCACTTGCAGATTTATAGGCTACCACTGTGCAGTTTCCAGCATTTGTCGAAGTTAATTTGTTTACATTTGAAATAAGGCAACCGGTGCCGAATGTTGAGTATTTAACTGCTCCATTGCCGTTGCCACCCGTTGTAATCAAAGAGACAGTTGTTCCAAAACTGACGGATCTGGGTGGAACAATAAAATTATCCTGAGCTTTGGCTATGAAGTTGAAAACTGCAGCTCTTTGCGATGTTGCCATAGCCCACTGTTTCCATGCTGCGCGCGTAACGATGACTCGACATTGCGTTGGTGCTGTTGCATTGAGCGAATAATTGGATCCAGAAATTGTGATGAAGCAGTTATTTCCGAAAGCCGCATAACTTACAACACCTTCTCCACTGCCTTCGCTACCTGAGACCATACTGAGAGCTATCGGTGTGCCAACGGCTGCTGAATTAATTGTGGTACTAACTGCTAAGGGTGTGATTTGGTTAATTGGATAAAACTGAAAAACTTTTGATACTGAAGTTGATGGTCCAAAACCTGCACCAGCTGGTCGACTAATAGTGACCGTACAGTTTGCAATTGCAGATGCCTTCAAAACAACACCAGTTTCGGCATTGTTAAGGGCAGCCGAAGGTGTGGCACCAATATCTACGGCCGAACCTTCCAAAGTACAATTGGTGCTACCCGTGACCGTGATAACAAAGAGACCCAGGCTGCGAGATCCCGCGGTTTCACTGACACGAATTGGAACACTGCCTGTGACAAATTCATTGTTATTGCTGGCATCAGCCAATGGGAAATTCAATGTTGTGTTTGCAATTGTAATTACTGATCCAGCAGCCGGTTGCCATTTTGCATAGAGAGTTAGTGCGCCGGAAAGATTTGGATAAGTGCCCCCGAGTGCGTAAGAATCTCCGGTGCCATCTGGACCAGTTGTCCAGCCAGCTAAGGTGTTAGATGATTTAGAAAACCCTGGTGCACTTCGGGCAAGAGTTGTGCTTCCAAATCCAAGAGTTGTAAATGCTGAACCCGCGGTGGTGTTTCCGGTCATATCGTACGTAATTGTGTATTGGGCCCAACGTGGGTACAAGGTCACGTTGCCAGATAAAGTGTATGAACCAGATAACTTAGCTCCGGTGCCTGCGCTATTTGTCGTCCAGCCATCCCAATAGAAATTAGTTCTAGCAAGTGATCCGGTGTTTTCTTCCAACGTCACGCTACCTGCACCTAATTGCGCAGCAGGCGCATCACCTGATGTTTTGTTTCCATTTGCATAAGTAATTGTGTACTGCGCCCATCGTGGGTACAGCGTCACACTTGCAGATAAAGAATAAGAACTTGGCAGAATATTTCCAGTGCCATCCTGATTTGTTGTCCAACCGGCGAAGTAGTAATTAGTTCTTGAAAATCCTGGATTTGAGGCTAGTGTCACATTGCCTGCACCCAATTGTGTGGATGTCGTTCCAGCAGCACCTGCCGCCAAACCCTTGTCATAAGTAATTGTGTATTGCGACCACTTTGGGTACAGAGTTACATCGCCGGAAAGGTTATATGGAGAAGTTAAAACAGCCCCAGTGCCATCGCTAGTTGTTGTCCAACCGGAGCGATAGAAATTGCTTCGGGCAAGTGAGCCAGAGTTTGAAGTCAGGGTCACATTTCCTGCACCAGTTTGTGAAGCTGGCGGAGTTCCAGTTGCATCTGTTGCAGTGCCTGTCGCATATGTGATTGTGTATCGAGACCATTTTGCAAATAGAGTGGTGGTGGCTGTGAGATTAAATGTTGCACCTTCTGCGCCACCGCTGCCACCGCCATCGCGTTGTGTCGCCCAGCCATCGAATTTAAAGCCTGTGCGTACCAATGATCCGGGGCCAGGTAAAGCTATGGTTCCACCGCTTGTCACTGAAGTTGGAGGTAAGCCACCTGTTGCCGAATTAGAGTTATAGGTCAATCTGTATTGTGACCACTTGGCGTATAAAATTGTATTTGCAGTAATTGTAAAAGTGTCAGAGCCTGTTGCCTCACGATTCGTACCTGTTCCATTGGCTAGGGTGTTCCAACCACTGAAGTGATAATTTGTTCGTACTAAATTTCCGGTGTTTGCTTGCACGGTAACGTTCGAGCCAGTTACATAAGGACTTGAAGAATCGGTGGGAACTGAGCCTGTGCCTGAATTTGCGTTGTAGGTTACTGTGTAAGTAACCGGGGTCCACTTGGCGTATAAAACTGTGTTTGCACTTATTGTTAAGGTTGCAGATCCCGTTGCAGCATATTGGGTTCCACTACCATCGGCTTCTGAGGCCCAACCAGCAAAGTTGTATTCAGATCGCACAAGAGTTCCGGTGTTTGCTTTTACTGTAACAGTGGCTCCGGTTACGTGATTAGTTAAATCAGTAGGAACATCGCCGCCCGTGTTGGAATTTCCGTTATATGTAACCGTGTAAGTGTTGGGTACGACAGCAGACGATGCAGTTGAGTCTGGACTATTTCCACTTGCGCTTGTGGCAACGACAATAAATGTATAGGAAACGCCATTTGTGAGCGATCCCGAAGCAAAGGTGCAACTTCTAATCACTGGATTTGCAACCACGCATGTTGCTGTCCCCGGACTCGCACTCACTCTAAAACCAGTAATCGCAGCTCCACCTGTTGGAGTGCCTCCACTAGTCCATGAAACTGTTGCAGATGTATTTCCAGGAACAGCTACTACTGAAGTAGGAGCATTTGGTGGCGGTGTCCAAGAAATTTGAAGAGAACCATGTGCTTGCGCAGTTGCAGCAACCGTACTTGCCGAAGTTCCGGCTCGAAGATTATTCGAACCTGACTCACCGCCTAAACCAATAAATTCACTGCACGGATAGTACGTGGCTCCGCCAAGTCCACCTAGCCATCCACCACCACCACCGCCGCCGCCGCCGCCATCGGCGTAACCGATAGTTTCTCCAGCACCACCATTTTTATCTCCGGTACCGCTGCCTGTTCTTCTTCCAGGATTTCCTGGGATGCAATTATCGCCACCGCCACCGCCACCAGATCCAGCTGCAACAACAGTTCCAAATGTTGGGCCAACAAGCACAGTCGCTGCTCCACCGCCACCACCACCGCCTGAGCAACCCCAAAAGCCAGAGTTGGCACCATTGCCGCCCGAATAATCTCCTAAGGTTCCACCGAAGTTGCCGTTACCGCCAGGTCCGGCACCGGCGTTGGTTACACAGCCACTTCCATTTGTACCACCTCCACCAACACCGTAGGTAAGAGTTTCTCCAGGCGTCACTGTGAGGTTTCCCGTTACAACGTTTACAGCCCCAGGATTTCCGCCTGCTTGCGAATCGTCGCCACCTTTACCACCAGCGCCACCGCGCAAAATAATGGAGATAGATGTAACGCCGGCTGGAACTACAAATGTTCCTGGAGTGGCATTGTTGAAATTGGCAATGAAAGGATTCGAGGGAACCGCAAAGGCTGACACCGGACTAGCAATTTGAATTACCTGAAGTAAAGGTGCAAGCAATGCCAAAACTAAGAATTGGTGCATAATTTTTCGACGGAACTGGTTAGGGGCCAGTCGAATCCTTGCCGCCATGTGTGCCTGTCCAATCGTAATTTGCACCATTTGTTATCAGACTATAGAAAGGAAGCCTAGGGTTCTGCAAGAAAAATCAGTGATTCTAGGCTTGGGTAATGGGGTTGCCCCTCATGGATTCCGCCATTGAGACCGGAAAAGGCGCTTCCTGACAAACTTGTGCATCTAATGTGCCACGTAAGTTTCGTGATAATTGCTTTTAACGAAGCTAAAGGTATTCAAAGGTGCATTGAGAGTATCTTAAATCAAAAAACTAAACTAGATTTTGAAGTTGTTCTGATTGATGATGGTTCCACTGATTCAACTGCTGAAATAGTTGAACGAGAATTTGGCAGGGCTGTGCAAGTTCATAGGCAACAAAATGCAGGGCGCGGTCAATCAAGATCTAATGGGATTCAATTAGCAAACGCCTCACTCATTGCAATGGTTGATGGCGATATCGTACTTCCAGAAAATTGGCTAGAAACTTGTTTTGCAAATTTGGGAGAATTATCTGCTGTTGGTGGAATCGCAGTACCAGATGGAGATTGTTCGACACTCCATAGATTGTTATCGCTGGACGCAAAAATCAAAGCGGGTTCAATTTCTGTTGCTGGAAGTAACTCCTTGATAAAAAAATCTGCCTTGATTGGAATGGGTGATGCTTGGATTACTCCCCTTGGCGAGGATTTTCGACTTAATCAACTTTTGCACAGGAATGGTCATCAGGTTTCTTTACTACCAAGTCTCGTGGTTGAGCATAATGAATACAAATCTTATGTAGCTTCGCTAAAATGGCTCATGGCAAGCGGAGTAGATGCGGCCAAGTTAATGTTTGAATACAAGAGATTTAGGATGCCGGATTTAGCATTTGTAATTTGGCTATTTACACTTATTGCTGCCATTGTCGGCCTTTCCAAATTAACCTCTTTTTATGGTGCAGCTTTGTTCTTGTTGATAACTTTCCTTATTTCTAGTTTTCATTTTTATTCAAAGTTCGCAATTTTCAAAACCCCACTGCGTTCCGTTGTGGGAATCTTATTGAATCTGCCGCTGATCTCGTCTTACTTATTGGGGCGACTTCTTGGGCTGGTTTTGATTGCAATGAAGAAGTAGGTATAGATCTCGCAATGCCTCGTTTGTGAAACTTTTAAGCTTTAAGAACCTTCTCATAAAGGCCGATATGTTCTTCTGCAACGTTTGTCCAGGAATACTCTTTAGTAAAGGAGCGTGCGGCAGTTCGCATAGCGCCGATCCTTTCTTCGGAGATTCCGGTCAGCGAATTAATCGCAATTGCTAACTCCGCTGTTGATGGCGGTTCGGGCAAATAGAGAATTGATGCTGTGCGCGGGACCCACTGCAAACTTGGAAGATTTGGAATTAAAACAGGTAGGCCTGCAGTAAGTGCTGCATTTATCGACCCAGAATTTGTAATTGCTCGAAAAGGCGCAGCATAGAAATCGGCGGCTTGTAAATACGCACCATATTCATTCTTTGTTAGTTTCCCGAAAGCAATTTGTATATCAATACCGTAGGAACGCGCCATTTCATAAAGTTTTCTTAATTCCGCTTCTTCCTTTGAATCACACCATCCAGCTATTCTTATGGAAATTTTTTTATCAAAACCGAGTGACGCATTCAGTAAATCTGCGATTCCTTTATATGGTGCGAGGCTACCTAAACTCACCACTAAAAGATTCTCTGCGGGAACTTGCAATTTATCTCGAAATTGAATTCTGTCGAAAGTGGTTGAATGAAAAAGAGGTCCTTCCGGGATCACAACGATTTGATGCGCGGCAAATTTGATCGCAATCTCATCCTCTGCACTCTCTGAAAGGGCAATTACAACTTGAGAATTGCGTACCAGGTACTTTCGAATTTTAGAGTCATCCAGAAAGATTGGATCATGGGGCAGAATGTTGTGCGCTGTCCAAATAATCTTCAGTCCCGACCATTTCATCGAACAAATCCACAACTTAAACCAATACTCAATCAAAGCGCCGCTAGTTTTTCCTTTGGACCAAATCAAATTGAAGCGATAAATCCAATGTATGTGAACAATTTTCGCTCCACGAATGCGCAGAAGTGGAGAAATGACAGGAAGCATGAAAATATTGAGGGTATTTGAGAAAGTAAGTTTCGGAAAGGGTTCAACAGTTAAGTTTTCTTCTTCAACTAATTTGATCCCTCTATACAATTCTGTTAGGTATCGAATGTCATCGGCTGGATATATCAATACCGGAGAAACTTTGACTCTTGGCAATTTCTTGCGCAGTATTCGATAGCAGAATCCCCATCCATAAAGGTAATGCCGTGCCAGTACTTGTAACGGGTGTCTTAATTTTAGGTTTTTTAGAATCAGCAGCAGATTGGCTGTCAAGAAAGCTATCGCCAGATATCTAGAAAATTCGAATAGTGGAAGGGCGAAAATTCCCATAATTGTTAAGGTGGGATAAATCCAAATCTCTGGATTACTTTTTATTTTGGGGAATCGCCGTTCTGGATGAAGTAAGAGCAGATCTGCAAGTGCCTTTCCATATCTCCAGGCCCGTTTGAGTTCTCGCTTCTTTGACCCACCATCTAAACCCATTATTGCTTTTGCTACACAGATTTGTTTTATCCCTTCTGTGTTTAAACGCCATACTAAATCTGCGTCCGATCCATAATCTAAATTTTCGTTAAAACCCCCCACTAAATCAAAAGCAGTTCTGGTTATCGCTAGATTCGCTGTCGTTGGGTATTGGATTTCTGCTCCCTCTTGTTGCAGATTTGTCCAAGAATCCAATGAACTTAAATTTGTCGCATAGATTGGACCACCAACCAAAATTTGTTCTCCTGAAAGCAGTGGTGCGGTGATTGACTCTAGCCAGCCTGGATGTGGTGAACCTCCTGCATCGCAAAAAACAATTATCTGACCATTGGAGGCGCTGACGCCAACATTGCGCTGTTCAGCGATACTAATCTTTTTACTTGGATTTTTGCTATTAAAATCTAACCAAACAGCCTGGGGATGATTTTGCCGTATCGAAGTCAATCGCCCTGCAGATGCATCGATAACAATGCACTCGGTGTCTGCATTTTTGATTTGATCGAATAGTTGCTTGAGAGTCTGATCAATTGCAGATTCATCTTTTACAATGATAATTACTGAAATTTTAATCATTTGATTGATAGATCCTTGCACGATTTGAAGAATAGATAACTCGATATTGCTGATCTATGTAATCTTGTGGGAAAATGATGAAACCGAGTGAGGTTCGTGCGACTTCACCCATAACATTTGAGTTTGCAGCATAGATGTATGAGCCCTTGACCAAGTTAACTGGATCTAAAGAGGGCAAAACGGCACTACGCCCATTTTGCGCTAGCACTAGATAGCCACGACTATCAGTTTGCAAAAGAGAATCGGTTGGAATGTTTTTTCCCAACCACTGTGATGCTCGTCGTTCACTTTCGGAGATTACAAATGGGGTATAATTGCGATTGATATTTGAAATTCTGGCAACATCCGAACCTGTGACAAACCCACTAAGTGACGTAGCTTGAAGCAACAAGACTAATAAGAAAAATAGTAATGGCACAGCGAGAAATATCTGAATGAACTTTTGACGAAATAATATGTATTCAACTGCAATAGCCGTTGGGATCAAGATTACAATGGCAACCTGGAGGCCTGTTCTCTCCGGATTATAAAATGGCCCTAACGTGCCGGACGTTCGTGCAAAGAAGCCAATAATCAGAGAGGCGACTCCAATCCCAAATAAATCTAACGTTTGATTGTTATCTGGCATTTTCATTCGTTTACGTACCCAATTGCGCGGAACAAAGTATTTATAGATAATTAGAATGAGACCAAAAAAACCAAAAAGTTGAAAAAAAGTTCTACTGAAAATCAGGAGATTAAAGTACGTTGCAGCCACTTTCTCGCCAAAAAAAGGTTTTGGGTAGTCTGCGTACGCTAAACGAAGTTGATAGTTCAGACTATCTGGAGCAGGCTTGATCCCCAGGTCTTCGTTGAATTTCAGGTTGGCGCTTCTGATGCTTGCGGCGGTGTCCACGGATTTCGCCGCAACGGTCCCGCTAAACCAACGCGCCCACAGAGATTCATTTTGGTTTGGTAAAAAAGATACACCTTGACTCAGGGTACGATCAATTACTGGTTTTACATCTTGCAGAGATTGAGTGATCAGACCATTCCAGATGACAGTTATCAAAATCAGGGATATTGAGAATGCTGGAGTGAAAACACGATTTTCTTTAAGGAAGCGAGTAGGTGAGATAAGAAAAATGAACCCACCCACGAATATTGCTATGCCGAAAATTGTTGATGCAAGGTAAGCAGTTGAATAATGGGATACCGCCATACCCAGGGCCATAATAAGGCCCACCATTTTTTGCCGGCGAACACTCCAGTTCTTCTCATGTATTACTAGCAAAATCCCAACAAAAAAAACAAATGCAATGGCCTGGCGCGCAAGAGCTGTCATTTGTGGAATATAAGAGACTGAACCAATTATCAATCCACCGGTTACAACCATCGCAGTAAAGCGAGAAACGTACTTAGTGCACACTTCATAGAGGACTACTGGGAAACACGCCAATACGAGCCCGTAAAAAACTTTAAAAACTATTGTGAGACTGAAATTGCTAAACAAAGACAAAACAACTGGCAAAACTGTGATTGAGAGCATCGAATCGTAGGCGCTTGAACTTTGAGGCGGAATCCAAAAGCCCTGGCTCAAAACTCGTGAAGCTGATGCATATTCGAAATTTATATCGAAACCCCAAAATCCACCGTCACCTCGGAAGGTTGATCCCAAAACTAGCGCTGCAGAAATTCCGAAAATAAACCAGGCCTGTAAATTGGTATCTAGTGAAATCGCAGGATTCACGGTTAAGAGAACGA
>Ga0164295_10003617_pt1 | contig 12389 bp, 7 predicted proteins | sample GEODES006metaG_FD_111798 | JGI IMG/M metagenome (GOLD analysis project Ga0164295, IMG submission 111798) | Oligotrophic lake water microbial communities from Sparkling Lake, Wisconsin, USA - GEODES006 metaG | ecosystem: Environmental > Aquatic > Freshwater > Lake | place: USA: Sparkling Lake...
ATGTGGTCCTCAGCACCGGCAGCAACCTGATCGTCGAAAGCGGTGCAGGTCTCTTCACGCTGGACGGCGTGATCAGCGGCGACGGTGCGCTCACCAAGACCCAGGCAGGTACGCTGGTGCTGAACGGCGCCAATGATTACCGTGGCGGCACGGCGTTCAACGCGGGCACCATCCGCGTCGGCAACAGCCTTGCGCTGGGGACCGGCGCGGTGGCGGCGGCAGCCGGTACCATCCTGCAAGCCGGCAACGCCGGTGTGACGCTGACGAACAACATTGCCCTGGCTGGCGGCATGACGGTCGATGTCTTCGGCCGGGTCTTCACGCTGGGTGGTGTGATTTCCGGCACGGGTCCGCTGTCGGTGATCGACACTGCGGCAGTTGTGGGTGACGCGCTGGTTCTGACCGGTGTGAACAGCTACACTGGCGGCACGGTGGTGACCGCCACCACGGTTCAAGTGAGCCAGGATGCCAATCTGGGCAATGTGTCCGGCGGTATCACGCTGATTGGCGGCGCGCTGCGCACGACGGCCAGCTTCACCACGGCGCGGGCGATCACATTGGGTGCCGGTGGCGGTTCCCTGCTGGTTGATATCGGCACGACGCTGACGGTCGATGGCGTGATCAGCGGCACCTCGCTCACCAAGAACAGCGGCAATCTGGTGCTGAATGCGGCCAATACCTACACGGGTGGCACGTCGCTGAATGCCGGCACCATCACGGTGGGCAACAACGCCGCGCTGGGAACGGGTGCTCTGGCCATGGCCGACGGCACAACGCTGAACACCAAGGTGAACGCTGGTACCACCACCAACACGCAGACTGTGGCGCTGGCCAACACGATCAGCACCGCCGGTGTGGGCACCGTCAATGTCGATACCGGCTTGACGCTGATCCTGAACGGCACCGTGTCGGGTGCCGGTTCGGTCAACAAGACGGGCGCCGGGCTGCTGGTGCTGGGCAGCCAGAACAGCTTTGCTGGCGGCACCACGCTGGTTGGCGGCACCATCCGCACTGGCAGCGGCCTGGCCCTGAGCACCGGCCGCCTGACGACCACCGGCGGCACCACGCTGCAGGCCGGTCTTGCCGACCTGACCGTGGCCAACGCCATCACGCTGGGCACGGGCACCACCACGGTCGACACGCAGGCCTTCACCTACACCCTGTCCGGTGTGGCGTCGGGCGCCGGCGGCGTGTCGAAGGCCGGTAGCGGTGTGCTCAACCTGACCGGCGCCAGCACCTACACCGGTGCCACCACGGTGGCGGCAGGCACGCTCAACGTCGCCGGCTCGCTGGTCTCGGCGGTCACGGTCAATTCGGGCGCGGCGATCACCGGCACCGGCACGGTTGGCGCACTCAATGTGCTGGCCGGCGCTTCGGTGAACCCGGCCGCACCGGCCACCACCAACGCCGGGACGCTCACCGTCACGGGTGCAGCCACATTGGCAGGTAGCTACACCGTGAATGTCACCGCTTCGGCAAACGACCGCATCACGGCGGGCGGTGCGCTGACCCTGGGTGGCACGCTGGCGGTGGTTCCGGCCACGTCGCCGATCTTCAGCCAGTTCAACGCGTCGTTCACGGTGGCCAGCGGCGCAACCCGCACCGGCACCTTTGCGACCGTCACCGGCCTCGATCAGTTCGGCATCGCCTTCAACCCGGTGGTGGATTACACCGCCACGCAGGCCAATATCCGTCTGGCACCGCAGAGCCTGGTGACGCTGGGCAACCGCTTCGGCGGCATCTCCGGCAACGCGCTGGAAGTGGCCAACGCCTTCGATCGGGCCGTGGCGGGGGGTTACAACCCGCAGGCGTTCTTCAACGTCTATGCCAACGCCGGTTCGGCGCTGCCGCAAACGCTGCGCCAGATGTCGGGTGAACAGCGCGCGACCGAACGCCGGGTGGTGCTCGATACCAGCCGCGTGGTCCGGGAATCGGCGCTTGATCGTCTGAATGGCGGCCTGGCCTCGCTCGGCGGCCAGCAGGTGAGCAGCAGCGATGGTGATCGCACGATCACCTTCTGGCTGCGCGGCGCCGGTTCGTGGGGCAAGAGCCGCACCAGCGGTGCTGCAACGGCCTTCACCGCCGAACAGCGCGGCGTGGTCACCGGTATCGATTGGGCCAAGGGCAACCTGACGGTCGGTGGCGCATTCCACTACACCAGCACCAATGTCGAATATCAGGTGCTGGGCGGCAGCTCGAACGTCGAAACGGTCGGCGGTACGGTCTATGCCGGTTATCGTCAGGATGGCGGTGTGGTCGCCAACGGCGGTGTCAGCATCGCCGGCGCCCGCACCAACGGCAGCCGCGCCATCAATCTGCCGAGCTTCGCGCAGACATTGGCGGGGACCACCACGGGCACCACTTATCAGGTCTTCGGTGAACTGGCCTGGGATCTGGCGGCCTCGGCCGACACGCGGATCGAACCGTTCGCACGCCTCACCTATGTGAAGGCCGATATGGGCGGGCTGGCGGAAACCGGCGGCGTTGCGGCGCTTGCTGCGACCAAGCAGTCCTATGACATCACGGTCACCAACCTGGGTGCGCGGTTCGGCGGCAATGTTGCCGATGGCAAGGTGGCGCTGAGCGCAGCGGCATCATGGCAGAACACGGGCGGCGATCGCAGTGCGGCGACGGTGATCGGCATCCCGGCAGTGGGCCAGAACAGCCTGATCCGTTCGGTGCAGATGGATCGTGACGCCCTGTCGTTGCAGGCCGATATCGGCGTGAACCTGTCCGACATGATCCGCTTCAGCCTCGGCTACTCGGGTCTCATCGGGAAGCGCAACGACGATCACGGCGGTCGCGCCACCCTCAACTTCGCGTTCTGATCGCGAAGCCAGCAGGGATGAGCGATGGCAACGGCGGTCGCCTTGGGGCGGCCGCCGTTGCCATGTCCGGGGCTGTCCTGAATCCGCGGCTGCGACAAGTGGCAGGGCGCGTCCGGCATTGACCGGGGGGCATCGGCGTCCCTATCGGAAGGCCATGAGCCAGATCGCCAACTTCATGTCTGACAATGCCGCCGCTGCATGTCCTGCGGTGATGGCCGCGGTGGCAGCCGCGGCGCCGGCGCAGCCGGCGGGCTATGATGGCGATGATTGGTCGGGGCGGCTCGAGGCCGTGTTCGGGGACATGTTCGCCCGTCCCTGTGCGGTGCTGCCGGTATCGACCGGCACGGCCGCCAACGCGCTGGCGCTGGCTTGCCTGGTGCCGCCGTGGGGTGCCGTGGCCTGCCATTCCGAAGCACATATTCATGTCGACGAATGCGGCGCGCCGGAGTTTTTCACCGGTGGCGCCAAGCTGCTGCTGTGCCCGGGCGACAATGGCAAGCTGACTCCAACCAGCATCGATGCGGGGCTGGCCAGCCACCGCGGCGATGTGCACCAGGTGCAGATGGCGGCCCTGTCGATCACCCAGGCCACCGAATGCGGCACGGTGTATCGCCCGGCGGAGGTGGCGGCGCTGGCGGCGCATGCCAGGGCTCAGGGCTGGCGGCTGCACATGGATGGCGCGCGCTTTGCCAATGCGGCGGCGTTTCTCGCCTGCCCGCCGGCCGATCTGGTGGCTGATATGGATGTGCTCAGCTTTGGCTGCATCAAGAACGGCGGCATGTCAGCCGAAGCCATCGTGCTGTTCGATCTCGGCCTGGCCGATCAACTGCGCTGGCGGCGCAAGCGGGCCGGGCAGATGCCATCGAAGGGCCGGTTCAACGCTGCGCAGATCCTGGCCATGGTGACGGACGGCGTCTGGCTCCGCAACGCAGCGGCGGCCAATGCCGGCGCACAGCGACTGGCCAGCGCGGCCAGCGATCGCCTGCTCTATCCGGTGGAGGCCAATGAAGTCTTCGTCCAACTGGCGCCAGGCGAGCCGGAACGGCTGCGCGCGCAAGGCTTTCTGTTCTACGATTGGGGTGCTGCCGGATCAAACGAAGCGCGTCTGGTGGTGAGCTGGGACACGCCGCCCGATGCCGTGGAACGCCTGGCTGCTGCCTTGGCCGCCGGTTGATGGCCAACAGCGCAGCGCCGGCCGTCGGCCGCTTCACGCCGCGGGCCTGGGGGGCGTTCATCGGTTGCACCCTGATCTGGGGCTGCACCTGGTTCGTGATCCGCACCCAATTGGGTGAGGTGCCGGCGAGTTGGTCGGTTACCTGGCGGTTCCTGCTGGGCGCGGCGGTGATGTTCGGCCTTTGCATCGTGCGCCGCAAATCGCTGCGGCTTTCGGCGCGTCAGCACGGGTTTGCCATTCTGGTGGCGGTCAGCCAGTTCGTGTTGAACTTCAATCTCGTCTACCGGTCTGAACAATATCTCGCGTCCGGGCTGGTCAGCCTGACCTTCGCCTTTCTGCTCGTGTTCAACACGCTGCTGGCGGCCCTGTTCCTCGGCCAAAGGGTGACCGGGCGGTTCGTTCTGGGCAGTTGCGTCGGGCTGGCCGGGGTCGGCCTGTTGTTCGCGCCCGATCTGGCCCGGCCAGACAGTGGCGCGATGGGGCTGGGGCTGGCGCTGGCCTTTGGCGGTGTGCTGTCGGCCAGCATCGCCAATGTGTTGCAGGGAACCCGGTTCGGCCGGGCGATGCCGTTGGAGGCGGGGATCGCCTGGGCGATGGCCTGGGGCGCGTTGTTCGACGGCGCGCTGGCCTGGGCGCTGGCGGGGCCGCCGGTGATCTCGTTCACGCCCGTCTATCTGGCCGGGCTGGCCTATCTCGGCATTGTCGCCTCGGCGGTGGCGTTCAGCCTTTATTATGTGCTGATCCGCACTGTCGGGCCGGGGCAGGCAGCATGGAACGGCGTGGTGGTGCCGGTGGTGGCCATGGCGCTTTCGACGTTTCTGGAAGACTGGCAATGGACCGCCACCGCCATGGCCGGCATTGCATTGGCGCTGGTCGGGCTGGCCATCGCGCTGACGGCAAAGCCAGCGGCCACGTGATTTCCCTTACGCAATGATCCGGATTCTGCGGTTCCCTGGACGAGGCCACACTGTTGCCAAGCCAACAAGGGAAACGCGCGATGAAGACGATCCTGGTGCACATCGAAGGCGACAACGGGCAGGAATCCCGGCTGAGCGCGGCGTTTGATCTGGCGCGCGCCACCGGCGGTCATCTCGTCTGCCTGTCGGTCATGCCCTATGCGGCCTATGCGTTGGGCGATCAGGCGATGGGCGCGTTTCCGATCACCACATTGATCGACGCGCTGGAGGCGCGCCGAAAGATCGAACGTGTGGCCATCGAAGCGCGGCTGGCGCGCGAGGGGGTGAGCTGGGACTGGCTGGCTGCCGATGGCGATGCCAGCGACCGGCTGGTCGAGCATGCGCGCCTGGCCGATGTGGTGGTGATGAGCGCCGGGCCCTTCGCCCATCAGGCCGCCCTGCAACTGGGCCGGACCGGGGATGTCGCCATCCGTGCGCCGGCGCCGGTGCTGGCCGTGCCCGAAGGCACCGCCGGCATCGATGTGGCCGGGGCGGCTTTGCTGTGCTGGGATGGTGGGCAGGAAGCTGGCACGGCGCTGCGGGCGGCGTTGCCGCTGCTCAAGCTTGCCCAGAGCGTGACCCTGTTGACGGTCGCTGAAAAGGACACGCCCTACACCGCACGGGCGGCCGCGGCCTTCCTGTCTCGCCACGATATTCATGCCGAAGTCATCGAACGCGGCGGCGATGATGCCAATATCGAACAGGTGATCCGCAGCGTGGCTGCCGAACGTGAAGTGGCGTGGATCGTGCAGGGCGCCTATGGCCACAGCCGCATGCGCCAGATGCTGTTTGGCGGGGTGACGCGCGGGCTGCTTGCCGACGCGCCGGTGCCGATCCTGATGGCGCACTGAACTGGGGTCAGGCCGTGGCCATCCGGCGGCGGCGCGCCGTCGCCCCGACCAGGCCGAAGCCGGCGATCAGCATGGCCCAGCTCGCGGGTTCGGGTACGGCCGGCAATGGGCTGTAGGGCTGGCTGTAATTCTGGCCGGACAGGCTGCTCACCGTCGCGCCGGTTACCGGGTCGCTGTTCGCATCCAGAAATTCGATTCCCTGCCAGGTCACGCTGTTGCCCAGATTGCAGTCGAGATTGGAACTGTCGTTGCCGTTGGCACTGCTGGCCGTCAGGCAGGACAGGCTGCCGCTCACCGTCCAGGGCTGGCTGATGTCGAATGCAAACACCCATTCATAGGTGCCGAACGCATTGGCCGGATTGGTGCTGCTGTTGCTCTGCAGCAGGCCGCCGATGGTCGATTCGGTGTAGAGGCTGTTGGTCTGCACGACTGCACCGGTGAGCGGATCGGCAGAAATCAACGACAGCAGATCGAACCTGGCCGAATGGTTGTTGTCGTTTGACGATGCGGTGAAAAACACCCCGAAACGCGAATCGCCGAACACGCGGGTAAGGCCGCCATCGCCGAACACCGAGCCATCGATCTGCAATGTGATCCTGGCGAAACCGACCGGATCGACGCTGACCCCGGTGAGCGTGTCGGAAAAGGACGCGTTGGCCAGCGCAAAGACCGAATTCAAGCCCATCGGATCATGGACATAGTTGGTGAAGCTGACCGAAGTGCTGGCCTTGAGCAGACCGAAATCGGCCAGCGCGAAGGCACTGGCGGCTTCGGTGCTGTTGGCCGGCAAGGCCAGCGCGGCGGTGCTCGAACCGGGGCCGCTTTGCGAGACGGTGGGGACAAATCCAGACTGCGGGCCAGAGGCTTGCGCCCGGGCCGAAGTGCTTGCCGGTGCGGCCAGCACCGGCGCTGCCGCCAACAATGCCAACGCCGACAGCCCGAACCTGAAATTCCGTACCATGGTAGCACCCCAAGTTACACCATGGCTATCTTACGTATCAGGCCGCACGATGGAAGCCGATATTCTGCGCCAGCCGCCACAATTTTTCCGGCGTGGCCGGCATTTCGACCTGTTGCCCGTCCAGCGCGTCGATGATGGCGTTCATCACCGATGGCATGGCACCGATGGTGCCGGCCTCGCCGCAGCCCTTCACGCCGAGCGGATTGGTCGGCGATGGGGTGTTCAGCGTTTCAAAGGCCACCGCCGGCGGCATCACGTCGGCGCGCGGGATGCCATAATCCATGAAGCTGCCGGTGATCAGCTGGCCGGCATCGTCATAAACGATGTTTTCCAGCACGGCCTGGCCCAGGCCTTGCGCGATGCCGCCGTGGATCTGGCCTTCGACCAGCATCGGGTTCACCAGCACGCCGAAATCATCGACGATGCTGTAGCGCGTCACTGCGACCATGCCGGTGTCCGGATCAAGCTCGACCTCGGCGATGTGGCAGCCATTGGGGAAGGTCGGCGCGGGCTTGCCTTCCTTGGTCTGGTACCGGCTGCGGCCATCGAGTGCGCCCGGATGGCGGGCGGCCAGTTCCGCCCACGATGCGGTGGCGTTGCTGCTGCGGGCGCGGAACAGGCCGTCGGCATAATCGACGTCGCTGCCCAGATCGGCGCTGGCCAGTTCGCTGCCGCGCGCGATCATGTCGTCGGCGCATTGCAGCACGGCGCCGCCGCCGAACGCCATCGATCGCGAACCGCCGGTGCCGCCGCCCACATCCATGCGATCGCTGTCACCCTGCACGATGCGGATCTGCTCCATTTCGATGCCCAGCCGGGCGGCGAGCACTTGCGCATAGACGGTTTCATGGCCCTGGCCGTTGGATTGCGTGCCCACCGCCATTTCGATCGCGCCATCGGCGGCGACCCGCACATCGGCATGTTCCTCGGTGCCGCCGCCGCCGGCGATTTCGACATAATAGGCCATGCCGCGACCCAGCCGCTTGCCGCGGCGCGTGGCATCGGCCTGGCGGGCGGCAAAGCCCCCCCAATCGCCGACGACCTTGGCGCGTTCCAGCACCGCCGGGAAATTGCCGACGTCATAGGTGAGGCCCAGGCCATTGGCGTGCGGCAGTTCGGCCGGCAGCAGCAGGTTGCGCAGCCGCATTTCATCGACGCCGATGCCGATTTCGCGCGCCGCGGCTTCCACCAGCCGCTCCATCAGATAGGCCGATTCCGGCCGGCCGGCACCGCGATAGGCATCAACCGGCGCGGTGTTGGTGACAACGCCGTGCACCAGATTGTGGATCGCCGGGATGCGATAGACGCCGCCCATGATGCGGCCGCCAGCCATGGTCTGGATGGCCGGGCCGAACTGCGCCTGATAGGCACCCAGATCGGACCAGGTTTCCACCTGCAGCGCCAATATGCGGCCCTCGGCATCCAGCGCCAGCGCGGCATCGCTGACCATGGCGCGGCCGTGCGTGTCGGTCTGGAAGGCGTCGGACCGCTCGCCGGTCCACTTCACCGGCCGCCCCAACGTGCGCGCCGCGTGCAACACCAGCGCATATTCCGGGTAGAGGAAGCTCTTCATGCCGAAGCCGCCGCCGACATCGTGGGTGACGACGCGCACCTGTTCGGTGGGCACCTTCAGGATATTCTTGGCCAGCTCGCGGCGCATCGACACCACGCCCTGGCTGCCGGTGGTCAGCGTGAAGCCGCCATCGGCTTCATATTCGCCCAGCGCAGCGCGCACCTCCATCGAGGCCGGGGCGACGCGGTTCTGCACGATGCGCAGGCGGGTGACATGGGCGGCACCGGCCACGGCAGCGGCCACGGCAGCGCCATCGCCGACCTGCCAATCGAACAGGCTGTTCGACGCGGCGGCCGCCCAGATTTTCGGCGCGCCGGGTGCGATGGCATCGTCCATGCTGGCGACCACGGGCAGCTCGTCATAATCGACCCACACGGCTTCGGCGCCGGCACGGGCGGCCTCGCGGGTTTCGGCGACAATGAAGGCGACGCCATCGCCGACAAAGCGCACACGGTCTGCCGCCAGCAGCAGGCGCGGGGTGGTCACGTCGCCCGACAGCGGCACCAGGCAGGGGATCGGGCCATAATCGGCAACATCGGCGTGGGTGTAGACGGCAACGACGCCGGGCACCTCCAGCGCTGCCGACACGTCTATGCTCTTGATTTCGGCATGGGCATAGGGGCTGCGCAGGCTGACGCCATAGAGCATGCCGGACCGCGCCAGATCGTCGGTATAACGCCCCTGGCCGGTGAGCAGACGCGCATCTTCAACGCGGAGCGTGGATTGACCGGTGCCGAACTTCATGGGTGCATTTCCTTCAGACAAGCCTGCAAGCCAGCGTGATAATCGGGGTAAAGCAGCGACACGCCAAGCTGCCTTTTCATGCGGCCATTGGCCACGCGCCGGCATTCGGCATAAAAGGCGCGGCCCATCGGGGACAATGTGGCCTCAGCCAGCGGCACCAGCGGCGACGGTTCCTGCCCCAGCAACCGCGCGGCAGCGGCGGTGACGGCTTCGCCCGGCGCCGGCAGATCGTCGGCGATATTGTAGAGCCCGGGCGCGCCGCCCGCCATGCTGGCCAGCACGGCGGCGGCGATATCGTCGACATGGATACGGCTGAAGGCATGGCCGGGCTGGTCGATGCGCGCCACCGGCCCGGCGCGCAGCCGATCGAGCGCGCTGCGGCCCGGCCCGTAAATGCCGGGCAAGCGGAACACACGCGCTTGGAGGTGAAGCGCTTCCCAATGTTCATCGGCCAGATTGCGCCCGGCGCGGCGGCCCTGGCGCGGGCTGGCTTCATCGACCCACGCCCCGCCGACATCGCCATAGACGCCGGTGGACGACAGATAGCCGATCCAGCGGGCCGGCGCGCGCGCCAGTGCATCACCGTGCGCCGCCAGCACCGGATCGCTGCCATCGGCGGCGGGCGGCACGGAAGACAATATGTGGCTGGCGCTGGCGATGACGCCGGGCAGATCGGGGCTGTCGAGGGTCAACACGCCATCGCCGGGGCGCGAGCGGACGGCGGTGATGGCAAAGCCGGCGTTGCGGGCGGCATCGGCGATGCGACCGGCGCTGTAGCCGAGGCCGAGGATGAGCAGGTGCATGGCTTTGGTGTAGCAGGCTGTGCGCATCGGGGGGAGGGGGTTAAGCCCGCCGATCAGCACAAGTCATGCTGGCGCAGGCCAGCATCCGTTGTGCCGCTTGGCCCTTTCTCCACCGTGGATGCTGGCCTGCGCCAGCATGACTTGGTTCCTCTGGGAACGGCACGTCTTCAGCGCACGTCCGCCTCGGCCACATGTTCCGCCTTCCAGCGCATGGCCGTGCGCACGCGGGTGTGGCCGCTGGGGTGGTCGAAGAAGATATATTCCTCCCAGGCGCCCGGTTCGATCTTGCGATATTGCGACAGCTTCATGGCGATGCGGGCAAAGCCGTCGGGTGCGCGGGCGGCATTGAGGCCAAATATGTCGGCCTCCTGTTCCTGCACGCGGATCAGGCTGTTGGTGATCGGCGTGCCCAGCAGGAACACAAAACTGATCACGATGGTCAGCGCCGGCAGCGCGCCGGGATCGGCCATGCCCTCGATACCCCAGCGCCCGCCAAGGCGCGCCAGCAGCCAAGGCGTGCCTACTGCCACCAGCGCCAGGCTGAGGGCGATCATCAGGGCAACGGCGATGATCAGTTTCCACATGTGATTCAGCACATAATGGCCGAGTTCATGCGCCATCACCGAGCGGATCTCGTGGATGTCCTGCTTCATCAGATTGTCATTCAGCGCGATGCGGATGGTGCCGAACAGGCCGGTGACATTGGCGGAAATGCGATCAGATTGACGGCTGGCGTCGACCAGATAGACATTGTCTGCCGGCACCCCGTTGGCGCGCGCCATTTTCAGCACTTCGCTCTTCACCGGGCCATCCGGCAGCGGGGCGTAATCATTGAACAGCGGATTGAGATAGACCGGCGCCAGCGTGATGGTGACCATCAATACGCCAATGGTGAGGCCGGCGCCGCCCAGCCACCAGCCACGCGGGAAACGGCGGATGGTGGCGTTTATGCCGATCCAGAGCAGCGCTGCCAGCAATGTGTCGACGGCGATGAAGATCAGTTGCTCCCCGCCATATTCGGCAAAGCTTTGATTCGACAGGCCATAGGCATGTTCGCGCACGAAATCGGTGTAGATGCTGAACGGCAGGGTCAGCGCCGTGATCAGCAGCAGATAGGGCACGGCAAACAGGAAAGCCGCCAGCAGCGGCCCGGCCTTGCTGCGCGCCCAGCGTGACAGGCGCGCGGCCCAGCCCAGCCGCAGCACGATCAGATTGGCGATCAGCGTCACCAGAAAATTCCACAGGATCAACCAGTAACCGCCTTCGAAATAGGCGTCCGACTTGGCCCGTGCCGCGCCTTTCAACGTTGCCATATAGGCCTGGGTCGCCAGTTCCACATCAAATGCCATCATGTCCTCCCGACGTGATCTGTCTTGCACAACTAATACAGTTGGGCAAGAGCCGCAAAGCCGACGTCGTTCCTGGCCCGATCCAAAATCCGCTTCCCTCGGCCGGCGGACTGACGCAACATCAAGACCATGCAAGATGTTCGCAACACGCCCATGCTCACCTCGGTCCGTCTGGCCGATTACAGCCCGCCGGATTGGCTGGTGCCGGAGATTGATCTGGATTTCCGGCTGGATGCCACCCGCACGGTGGTGACCGCGCGGCTGCGCGTGGTGCGCAATGGCAATCATGATCGCCCGCTGCTGCTCGATGGCCATGGCCTGGAAACCCGCCGCATCACGCTGGAGGGTGCGCCGGTGCCCGCCGTGCCCAACAATGATGTGCTGCGCATCGATATCAGCGGCGACAGCGCGTTGATCGAAACCGAAGTGGTGCTGCACCCGTCGCGCAACACCCGCCTGATGGGCCTTTATGCCAGCGAAGGCCGGCTGGTGACGCAGTGCGAGGCCGAAGGCTTCCGCTCCATCACCTGGTTCCCGGACCGGCCCGACATCTTGTCGCGCTATACGGTGCGGCTGGAAGCGGACAAGGCGCTGTATCCGGTGCTGCTGTCGAACGGTGATCGCGGCGCGGCGCGTGATCTGGATGGCGGCCGCCACGAAATAAGCTGGACCGATCCCTGGCCCAAGCCGAGCTATTTGTTCGCGCTGGTCGGCGGGCAGCTCTCCGCGCTGCACGACGATTTCACGTGCGGAAGCGGCCGGCATGTGAAGCTGGCGATCTGGACCTCAGCCGCCGACGTGCCGCGCTGTGCCCATGCCATGGCGGCACTGAAAGCCAGCATGGCCTGGGATGAAGCCATCTATGGCCGCGAATATGATCTGGATGAATTCAACATCGTCGCCGTGGCCGATTTCAATGCCGGCGCGATGGAGAACAAGGGTCTCAACATCTTCAACAGCAAGTATATTCTGGCTGACAGCGAAACCGCGACCGATATGGATTTCGATGCGGTCGCCGGCGTGGTGGCGCATGAATATTTCCACAACTGGACCGGCAACCGCGTCACCTGCCGCGACTGGTTCCAGCTGTCGCTGAAGGAAGGCCTGACCGTGTTCCGCGACCAGGAATTCTCGGCCGACATGATCGGTA
>Ga0164295_10003619_pt1 | contig 12384 bp, 11 predicted proteins | sample GEODES006metaG_FD_111798 | JGI IMG/M metagenome (GOLD analysis project Ga0164295, IMG submission 111798) | Oligotrophic lake water microbial communities from Sparkling Lake, Wisconsin, USA - GEODES006 metaG | ecosystem: Environmental > Aquatic > Freshwater > Lake | place: USA: Sparkling Lake...
TGGGGACAGATTGCCTTTGGCAATATCTCTCGTCCGGAGATAGATGGAGGGATTGGTGGACCGTGTAGGGCTCGAACCTACGACCCGCTGATTAAGAGTTGACGCTTCCGATGATTGTGAACGTCATCCAATGCCGATCAGTGATCCTCTTTTGAACCTGATTCGTGTCCGACTGCGTTCCAATGTGCGGTATAATTCTTCCCAGAACTCTTCCCAATATTCACAGTGGGAAGAATTGGAATCGAATGGCGAAGAACAGTCAAAAGCGGCGAGCGAACGGAGACGGATGGGTTTTCCAGGATGGAGATTCCTGGAGGTTCAAGCTTGCTGTGGGGTCGGATCCCGTATCAGGAAAGGTCCAGTACAAGGGAGGTCGGGCAAAGTCTCACGCGGAGGCTACGGAAAGGCTCCGCAAGCTTCAGGCCGAGTTCCTCACGGGTCGCTTGGCGGCCCCGTCAAAAGGAACTCTTGGGAAGTATCTCGACCGGTGGGTCGAGGACGTCATTAAGCCTAACCGGGCGGATTCGACTTACCGGCAGTACCGTTGGCTGATCGACTATCACCTGGTTCCCCACGTCGGCAAGAAGCGGGTCGAAGACCTTCGGAGACCAGACGTTCAAAAACTGATCTCTCTAAAGTCGACTCAGAAAGTTCAGCCTAGGTCTAAGTCCGGCGTCGAAACGGTCGAGACGAAGCTCTCCCGAAATACGCTTCGCTTGATTCGAGCCGTTCTCCATGCCGCATACAACGACGCGATTCGGGACGGCTTGGCAACCATCAATCCGGCGTCCCACGTCGAGCTTCCACGCGAAGCCAAGAAGCCTCCGGTTTCTCTAAAGGACACTGAGGCTCGAAAACTCCTGGAAGTAGCGTCTCGATCCGAGTTATCGGAGTTTTGGTTGTTCCTGTTTCTGACAGGGACTCGACTGGCCGAGGCGACAGGGCTGAGATGGCAGGACGTCGATCTCCAAGCTGGGACCGCACGGATACAAGGGCAACTCCACCGGAAGGAAGGATCTCTCCAGTTCACTCCCGGCACGAAGACGAACCAGATTCGTGATCTCCAACTTCCGGAGGCCCTCACCGAGAGCCTAAAGCAACTGAAGGCGCGGCAGCTCGTCGAGGGAGTTAGCGATCCTGAAGGGATCGTCTTCCTCAACCCCTTCGGACGGCGGCTTGATCCGAAGTACGTCAGGGACTCCTTAGCGGATCTGTGCAAAGAAGCCGAAGTTTCGGCTATTTCGCCTCACAAGATCCGACACACGGCGGCGACCCTGGCTCTTGGAGCAACCGGAGATCTTCATGCTGTTCAGAAGATGCTCGGCCATGCTCAGATCTCCCTTACCGCGAACCTCTACGGCCACGGAACAGCCGAGGCGCAAAAGCGAGTAGCCAATGCGCTTGGAAAGCTATTGACGGAATCCCCGGAGGCCAAGAAAGAAGATTGAAACATGCTCGGCGATGGTGCGACGTGTGCCAATCAGGTCACGCGATCCGGAAGGACGGAACACTCCTTCCTCACGGTTACAGAGTTGAGAACGGGCGGCGAGTTGGACCTTGTGACGGCTCGAACAAACCGCATGGCCTTGCACCAAGCGAGAGGGCCTTCCTGGAATCCAAGACCGGTAAGTCCTTGGGTTCTTATGCGGCTGACGACATAGAAATCCACCTCTCGAACATGACCGGAGGGACTTGCTCTGTTTGTGGATTAGTGTTCCCTCTGGACGAGGACCGGAAGCCCATGTGGCACGAGTATCCGGATGCTCCTGCCTATTGCCTAAATCACCCCAGGATTCATGAGAACGATCACTGCTTGGGTGTTCACTTTCCTCCCCTGGAACTGTCTCCTGAGGGAGCGAAAGATAGCTTGAACACGCTTACGGTTCTTCTCGCCGAGCTAGAAGGGGAACTCGAAGCGTGGAGGTGTGAAGGCTTGGAAAAGGTCTTTTCCGAAACACTTCGGCGATATCTCACTGCTAACGACGAGGGGTATGAGAGAGCCCTTTACGGCCTTCTTCAGAAGCGCGAAGGCGAACTTCAGCTCGTCAAGAGGTCCATAGAGAGTTACCGCTCATTGGTCGAGAACTGGGAGCTAGGTTGTTGCGGGGTCTAGCGGTTGCGGTTTGCTGATCCCTCTACGAAGCCCTTCGAGACTTTGCCTTGTCCTTTTGCAAATTGGACAAGAGCCACACACTCGGGGTCGGAAGCTCTTGCCTCCGAGTCGGCTTTCGTCGCATTTCCCCAGTCGGAGAACTCCTTGGCGGCGGGATTGACCGCGAGCCCTCCGATTTCACGTCCGCTCTTTAGCTCGGATGCAGAGACGAGCCAGACCGCCCATTCCTGAACTCCAGCTCCTTCTAGATAGAAGGCGGCGTAGTAGGCCTGCCTATGGGACTTGGAGGGGGTCATCCAACCCTCTCGGCTGATCCTAAATCCCCGCTCGACTCCTTGAGCGAGACCATTAGAGAGTCCGTCAGGAGCTTTCTTGAACTGAAACTCCGCCTTCTTCTCTTTGGCCTTTCCTTGAGAGATGGCCGAGACCTCCGATGGCTTCGGCTTGTAACCAGAGATTTCGAGGGCAAAGCCGAATAGAGCGACGGCCAAGATCAGGCCGCCGCATCCAATCAGGAACGGTTTGGGGCTCTTACGTTTGGTTGAACTAGTCATCACGGGAGAACATTCACATTATACGTGACTTATAGTCCGTGGACTCATAGGCATCAGAAGAACAAAACTCGATGCAGTGAGCGGTGAGAAGACAAATCCAGTGGAGAAGGGGGCTGAAGTCCGGTCAGCCTTCGGTAACCGCTTGAGAGTCCTTCGGCTCGCCTACGGAATCTCCCAGGAGGAGCTCGCTTACAAGGCCGATCTCGACCGAACCTACGTCAGTAGCGTCGAGAGAGGGCGAAGAAACATCGGCCTTGAGAACATCTGCCGTCTAGCCCATGCCCTGGAGCAGGAACCGCATTCCCTGCTAGAAGACGTCCCGCGTTTGCTTCCTTAGGGCCCGTTTTGGACATAGCTAGGTTCAAACGCGGACATAGCTTCCAAATCCCAGGTTCAAGCAAAGTTGGAATTGGACGCTAAAGTGGACCCTAAGATGCAGTTTGACGCTGTTTTGCGTCGACTTTGGGTGGAGATAGCGTCAGGATGTGTCCAGATTCGTTCAGCCCTTTTGCCCCGAATGCCCCGGTACACAAGGGCCGACGTTTTCGCATGACACAGTGTTCCTACCGAACTAATGCCAGAATGCCTGAGTCACTATTTGCGGTTGGACACGCGGAAAGGTCGGCTCGAAACCGAATGGAATCTACTCGGTCTGGGAAGGGATTTGTAGGGCGGGGAACATCGTCTGCATTGATAATCCTAAGGGAATCCAATGCCTCTTGATAGTCGAACGTTGGAGCGACTTGCGCACCCACATCTTCCCCTAGCATTCTTACGATGATTTGGTCGAGGTAAGTTCGCAACTCGGTGCGTCGTACCTTGGCTCGAATCTCATCAAACAAATCCAACGCCGACACACCTCCAAGATTCTCGTGAGTGACAATTGAAGCGATATATATAGTTTTCTCGCTGTGTTCCAATTGTCGAAGGCTGAACTCGTGTGCTCGGACATGGGACGTGGTGCACTTACACTCAAGACGATCAGTCCCAAGGGCAAAATCATGTAACTTCAGCGGGTCAACGTGCCAGCAAGCAAGTAGCTCTTCCGCCCGAGCGGAGCAGTGGATCAAAAAAAGTTCGCCCCAAGTCCCGAGCCATGATGTATTGCTGGAGTTGGAAACAGCCGTGAATAGATCAACAAGAGCGGCGAACGCTTGCTCAAGCTCTTCTGTTGTTTCCCATGACGAGTTCCCCGAAAGGACTTCCGAGAGCAAGTCAAGAAAGGAGCGGTGAAGTCTTGCGTCATGGCTCAGACACTCAATGAGAGTATAAATTCCTTGAACGGAATTCCCATCGACTGTTCTTAGGTTTCCCATCGTACGATGTCTGAGTTCGAGATTTCTGAGGCGAATCCCCGGGCTTTCCCCTCGGGAATCAACCGCAATGAAAAGCCCAGGACGACCATCGTTAGAGCATGCAAGGAACATCTGCTGAGGCCTCTCAAGAGTCTCGACAACAAATGAATCTTCGTTCAGAAATGACCTTGAGCCAGAGAGTCTTCCAAAGATAGCAAATAAGCTCATCGCTCTTCAACCATCCAATGTTTCGCCATTACGGTCGGGACGTATACGGCAATCGCTGGAATGTCCCGTACCGAGCCGTCCGCACTTCTCATCTTGAAAACTTGGATGGTAAGGCACTGATCACGCATAGCGGCGTCACCAGGGTAGGCGTCCGGATTCGACGGATAGCTCGGGTTCTTACCCTGATGCAGACGATCAGTCTGCTGCCTAACGCGCTCGTTCCATTGCTTGTTAGCAAATCCCATCTTGACGACACTACAAGTTGCGTTAGGATTATCTTTCGCATATTCGGTGGTTTGCATTGCGAGACCGATGAGCCTAGTCGAGTCTGTGTCTACTTCCGGTGCGTATGTCTGAAGGAACTCGTTCACCTTGCTAAGGGAGACCTCCCGAGCAATTTCTCCATGAAGGTTTTCAGTCCAATCCTTTTTTCCAAAGAATTCGAACCGCTCTCCGGCGAACAACTCTGCGATTAGGTCACGATTTCTCTGCGTCGGACTCTCCTCGCCGCCACGAGGAGCCTTTTGCTCAAACCAACCGCCGCTATAGCTACCTCGCGCAAGATCTAGTCGGACCACCTGATGTCTTGTTGGCCGTAAAGCAGGGTCGAGGAAGAACTTGCGCCGCCAGTCGCGCAACGGTCCTGAGTGCAACCTCAGGCTCTCGCGCATGTTCTCTTCATGCTCTAGAATCGCGGTGTAGGCATCGATGCTCGCCCGCTGGAGCCAGACACGGCAGTACCCTATGTATCTTTCTTTGTAGCCAAACCAACGAGCTCGTTGCTGTATATTGTCGGCAGTACCTGTTCCAAGCTCTCGCGGCATGTAGGTAACGGTTAGCCCTTCGACCGTGAAGCCTCGGTCTAGCATAGCTCCGCCGATCAGGATGTGATACTGAAGGTTCCAGTTTATCTGCCTCGTGCCAGTCGGTCTAGAATTCATGACCTCCACGGCGGTCAACTCCATCGCGTTTGGAACCTGTGCCCACAGTTCGTCAAAAGTGACTCCCTCGACTCCTTGGCTTAAGTCAGCAAAGGCTTGTTGGAAGACTCGCTGGACATTGGTTCTTTCTGCCTGATCCTGACCACCGAGGGCATTCTTCCAGCGATCTATTGTGACCTCAACAAAAGCGCGATAGTCCTCATGCGGAGTCGTGTTCTGAGAAGGGTGCACCATCATGGTGCGGTTGTTGACGCCACTGGCCTCCGGGTTTAGCAGGTGGGCAGCAACGCCTAGAAAGTAGAAGGCAAGGGCGAATTGCAGAGCGCGAGGAGCCGTACCACTCTGGGCATTTGCGATGTCAGCTTGAGTGATTTCACGGACGAGCCGATTTGCATCCTGATCGAAAAACCTTGCCGGACCCGTGAAGGTGCTGCCAGCAGTCAGTACTTTGCAAAATTCCGGAGATAGAGCATCATCAAGTCGAATAAGTAAAGGAGCCTGAGGCGTCGCTGTGTATTGGAGGTAGGTCACATGTGGCAGCAGTTGTCTCAAGCCGTTCAGCAATGAGTAAATACCCGTTTCCTCTCCCGGTACCCGAGCGAAATTCATTGACGCTTGATCGGCCTCGTCGTCGATAAGCAACGTTCGAACACCGTTGAGATTAACGCGACTCAAGACCTGCTGTATTGACCTAAGGTGATGGGCGTTCTTCATTACGCAAAGTAGAATTGTCTTGCGTGCCGAGGGAGAGATTCCCTGAGCATGCCAGAACCTGAGGCTTCGATCTATGGTCTGTACGTGCTGGTCAATATTCTGCGCTCTAACTTCTTCGCTACGAATTGGAACCCAGCCGTTCGGCTCCGCCCGAGTCAACTCGCTAATCACGCGCTCTGCCGACTGCTTGTAAAGTGCCGTAGAACTGCCAGATACGACAATCACTAGCTGGAAATCATTGTCTCGCGCCAGAGCGGCAACGGACGTGAACGAACTAGTCTTGCCACTTTGGACATAGCCGATGACTAAACCTGTCTTCCGTCCGTGGGGAACCGTCGGACTAACACATCGAGACATGACGGCGACTGCTTCCTGTCGAACTACGTCAGTAGGAGCGTCTACTGAGTTGAAACATGTTCCTCTAATGGGGTTCCAACTGTTCGGGTCTGGGTTTAGAGTCATAGTATTCATGGTGTTCTAGTCACGGGCCTGAGTCATCGCTTTGAGCGTGTCGCCAATGTTTATTCTCATCCGGGCCGCCTGTTCATCCGGGCCAGCAAGTTGTGTCGTCTTCTCAGAAAGCGCAATTGCGGCCGCCATAAACGAAATGAGTTCTAGGTTCTCAAGGTTTGCTCCAACAAATGCCTGGACGAACGGGTGCGACAGGCTAACGCGGTAACTCAGCAACCTAGAGCCCGGGCTACTCGGTTGGTCCGCTACTTCAACTAGGTTTCCGTTCGATGGATCGTTCTCAAACTGCAACTTGATTCGCCAGTCTTTTCCAGCCACCGCAACATCGAATGTACGCTCTGAGACTAGCCGAATTGCCGGTTCCAACGAAACCATTTCGTCGATTAGTGGCAAAGTAGCATCCGCTTGACTTGTCAGTTCGTTAGCCGCTCGCTCGACTGCATCCTTGACCTTATCCGCAACCTTCTCTGTAGCCTTCTTCAGGTCAGCTTCATCGTCCGTCCCTCTCTTAATTCGCGTCCGGAAGTTATTGGCTTGTTTGATCAGCGGAAGGGGCTCTGAATCCACATGATCACGAAGTTTTTCGAGAAATTCTTCTTCGTATCCCCCCCACCTGAATCCGTCCTTTGTGTGAGAGACCTGTACTCCCTCGATGTGCAACTCGCCGTATAATCTTTGGAATTGATAATCGTTTGGACCGCCGGACACCTTGTGAGGTCTGTAAGTTTCGTCGTCACTCCCAACGATCAAACGGCCTCGACGAAAGAGAGCAAATCCTGCTTTGGATGTTGAAGCCTTTTCCAAGATGGCTGCAAAACCTTTTGCCCGGTATCCCTGCCCAAACTCAAACTCAAAGTCTTTACGCCAAATTTGATTCTCACCATCTACAGGCTCGTTATTACGTCCAAATTTTGGTGCAATCAAGATTGGGCGATCTTCATATGTGAGCAACTCATCGTCCAAGAAGAGCCTCAGACGGCCATCTCGTGTAAAGCAACGGTAGATGTCACGTAGGTGATCCCTTATTTTGCCAAGCGTACGTCCCGCAGGCACACCCTGATGCAAGTCCTCCAAAACAAGCTCAGTAAAGTGGGCCCCACTGGATGTTTGCATGGAGACTACGGTAAGTGTCTCAGCATCTGTCCGACTGATCTCATCCACATCTACAGATACCGTTCGCTCAACTGGTTCACCCATTACCGATGTTCTTACGCTCCACTTGCGAGCAAACCAACAAGCGGCGGTCTTCATTCCCAAACCGAACTCACTCAATCCCTTACGATCCGGCGGCAGCTCTGCTGCCTTGAAGGCACGAGGGAAGTCCTTCCACGCGATTCCACCTGCATCATCTCGGATCATGATTCGATTCCCAGCACGATCAAGATAGATCTTGACGGTAAGCGGCTGAATAGGCCCGTTAGGATATAGCTTCCTCTGCTCGGTCAAGTAGCTCTGAAGGGAGTTGTCTACAAATTCGGCGAGGGCAAACCAAGGCTTGTAGTTCAGATGGCTGAGAATAGCAAGAATCCCGGACTCAGGGCGGATATTAATCGTCTCGTTTTGCACGATTAAAACAACACCTTTTGATCAAACTCTAGGAGTTCGGGCTCCGCAACGACCTGAGAAAGTAGTCGCTGAGCGATACTCTTAACCAGTTTTACGTTTACCGCATTACCGAGTGCCTTGTAGGCTCTGGTGGGGGTTGAGGGCAGCCTCATGTCAGCGTCCATGCACTGCAAATTGGCGCACTCTCGCGGTGTCATGTAACGCCGTTCCCATCCGATGATGGGAACCTGGGTTGTGGTCATGGCTATGAGCGACGGAGCCGTTGTTGCTCGCTTCACCCGAACTCCACTTGCCCTAATTTGAAGAACATAGTCCCAAATGTGCCTCTCACATCCCTTGCAGTTCCACTCAAGCTTTTGAAGACTGTGTGGAAAGCGTTGGATCTTCGGAAGCCAGTCATCAATCCAATGTCGATTGCGATTGTAGAGGTCGCGATTTTGACGGATGAAATTGACCTTCCAGTCTGGAAACTCTCCGGATTCGATCTCGGACTCCAGCGCGGCGTAGTGAGGGAGCAGTTCCCGGATAGAATCCGATCTTGTGCATCTCTCTAAGCTCGCTCCAAATGAGCCGCGATACTTCCTCAAGTCCTTCAAAGCTAAACGAAGAGGGTGCTTTCCGACGATGGGATAATCCGCACCGAATTCCATGGCCCAGATCGGGAACGAGGGCAGTTGCTCCCCCTTTGGAAATGCTTCGAGAAACTCCTGCCAGACCTCAATACACTCGATCAAGTAGTCTGGAATCATCTTCGCATCGAACGGGTTTTGTTGAAGGTAGTCCCGAATTGAAGGTTCTCGGTCTGTTCGCTCCGGAAAGGCGAAGGTACCTAGTCCACGCTTAGACCCGACGATGAACAATCTCTCTCGGACCTGTGCTATCCCGAAGTGGTGAGGAGAAAGAATATGCTCTTCGATCTGGTAGCCCTTTTCAAGCCTGGACTTGATGGTCCTATATGTTCTCCCTCCGTCATGCTTGGCGAGATTGGGCACGTTTTCAAGCATTATGAAGTCAGGCTTTTTCTCCTCAATTATTCGAATAACATGATCGATGAGGTCGCCGTTTGTCTCACATTGAAGTCCCTTCTGATGCCCCGCCTTGCTGAAGGATTGGCATGGAAACCCAGCGCAGAGCACGTCATGGTCTGGAATATGGCTAGCTTCTAACTGTCGTATGTCACCTTGGGGCTTGATGCCATAGTTCTCCTCGTATAGGCCCTGTAGAAGCGGGTCTAATTCGCTCGCGAAAACGCACACATGCCCCAGACCAGAAAGAGCCTGATGGAATCCCCCCAGCCCTGCGAAAAGGTCTATAAATCTTAGCGACTGGCTCATTTCACTCTTTGTTACGGCTCCCCAGGATGCACCCCACGTTTCGGTCTTCCTCCAACCAGTCGCCAATTCTTCCAGTAAGTTTTCCCGGTACTTTCGGCAGATAGGAAGGGGACGTGTTCTTGACGCTTAGTCTACATGAGTGCATCAAGGTGTGTCACGGTCTTCCTGGTTGAATTGCTGATCCCACTGCCAGAACGTCGGGAGGGTCTTCTCGGCCTCGGCCTTCGACCTCCACTTCTGGACCCTGTCCCTCCGTCCCTCTTCGGGGTCGGAGAGGGCCTTCTCGACGATCCGGATCGCCCCAGTCATCCCGAGACGCTTCCGCTTCTCCAGGAGGGCCTCGGTCTCCGTTCTCCAGAGAGCGATGTACTCGGGAGTTGAGGTCGCCTCTTCGGCGAGATGCTGGATGAAGGCCTCGTACTGGTCCTTGAACTTCCCGAGATGCTCCGACCGACGCTCCCGAAGAACGGCCTCCCGTTGCTCCGTAATCCTCTTCCCTTCGTCGGAACTCGGGTCGATGTCATACCCTTCCTCCCATCGTCGCTGGTTGAACCAGGTCGTCATCATGGCGACGTACTGGAACTTGTCGAGGGCCTTGATCCATTCGCGATACCGGATCGCCCCTTCGATGACCTTCTCCATGTCTTCGCCGTCCTCAACCAGGAGGTCCCAGGTGAGACGGGCGTCGGCCCGCTCCAGCTTTCGACCGTTGGAGGGCCGAGGGTAGACCGCATCGAAACGGGCCCAGGATTCCGCGTTCTCCGGGTTCCCCTTCTGGAGAGCCTTCGGACGCTTCGTCGAGGTTGCTCCCGAAGTCCCGGAGGGACTATAGGGAAGACTGTCTTCCTTTTCTTTCCTTTCTCTTTGGTTTCCTTTCCTTTGGTGGTTGGTGTGGACACTGTGGACAGAGTGGATATCTCGACCGGTCTCGCTTCGGTTTTCAGCTCTTACGCTTCGCTTGTACTCTCGCTCATAGGCGGGGTTTGCTTGACCACTCGGAAGCGTTCTTGGGATCACGCTTCCGGTCTCGGGGTCCAAAAGATCACGTTTCACGTTCTTAGTCCGATTGACAAGGCGAGGCTGATATCGGTCAAAGTTCACGATCCGGTACGTGTTCCTCCGAGTGTTATCCACCAAAATCCTTCTGCCCTCGTGCTCTGGGCTCGTGCTATCAGGATCAGGCCTCTGTAAGGCCTCAAGCCCGCTCCGGACTAGCGGTTCGGTTAGTCCAGACATTCGGCAGAGGTGATCCACAGTTGCCACCACCAGGCCCTCAGTGGACTCCAAAATCAAGGTCACAAAAAGCCACTTGGTGGATGGATCTTCGCGACTGAGGGAGCCGGAGAGAACGGATCGCTTTAGGGTGATGAAGTCGTAGGGCATGGTTTTCAGATCCCTCCCGAGATGGAGTTGGCCACGAATCGTTCGATCTCTGATTCCGCAATCCGGATTCCTCGTTTTCCGATCCGGACGGTACGGATTCGATCCGACCGAACCAATTCGTACAACTTGCTCCGCGAGATTGAGAGGCGGGAGCAAACCTCCTTTATGGTGAAAAGTTTCATGGCTTTGTTTGTCGAAGGCCGCGAATGGCCTCCGAGCTTCACCAATGAGTTTTCAATGTAGTAAGGTCAGGAGGAGAAACTGATTTCGTAAGCGTTTCGTAATTTCCGTGAACCCCCCCTCGCCCACTGCTATTCGGCCCGCCGTAGCCTTCCATTCGAGACCCGTGGTCTCGAACATTTCGATTCTTCATGGGTCGTTCGAACTGGATAGTCGACCACCATTCAATGACCCGTATGTGGAGAAGGCGATCAAGAAGGGCGTCACCGAGACCTTCTCGGATCTTCCCGGGTGGCATGAGCGGAGAGTCCAAAGAGCCTTCGAGCTTGCCTCCGAAGCCCATGATGAACGCCGATTGGTTCACCCCGGCCTCGATCCAGAGGATCCGTTTCAAATTCCGTGGCCAGTGCATCTCGAAATGAAGTCCGATCATTCTCGTTGCCTCCTCTGTGTCGGGCTCGGATCTTCTTTGCCAACTTTCGGGCCCGGTTCACGAATCGAAAGGGATGCCTATGATGACTTCCTAAGGCTGGAATCTCCAGAGGATTGCCCAGAGTTCGCCATGAAGTGGGGGCTACTCGGCGACTGGCAATCGGGCGGGCGTTCGTATGTGATTCGTGACTCCAGCGATGGGAAGAATCGCATTGCGGTAGCTAAGGAACTCCTTGGGAAGGGGCTACTTAGAGCGGAAGGTGTTGCCCTGGAGCGTGGTCTGAGGGGCTCGATCTATGGGGAACCCTTGGATGGTTGGCTGTGGCATGTCGCTCGGCTCCGGACGTGGCGGATTTTGCTCCGAACCTCAAACTTCAGGAGGCAACTCAAGATTCTGAACCGCCCCATCGAGCTCTTCCGGCTCCCAAAGCCCGGACAATTTCCGGTTGAAGGAGTCCTGCTCGAAGGTTGGTATGTCCCTCACCTTTGCGCCGAACTATCACGACCCGCGAACTCGGAAGAGTCTGAGGCGATCAAGAACGCCAAGGCTTGGGACTATGCCGTCCATCAGGAGGGCGGCTTCCTGCGATTCGCACATGCTCGATTCGCGTCACTCCGCGAAATCTCCAAGAAGTCCCTCGATGCTCGGTTTGAGCTTGAGGTGGTCGAACTTGTCCGACAGCTTCTCCAGGAGACTCTCGCGGGAAAGGTGAGCTTTCAGCCATTCTCGACGGATGGATTTGCGTCCGTCGAGCCGGAGAGCCTACTTGCATGGCTCTACCTTGAGTTCGCGAATCGTCACGCCGACGTCCTGGGCGGAGCGGTTCGCTCCGCCCCATGTGAGAATCCCGGATGCCACAAGCTCGCGATCTCCCGAGGTGTTGGCAGGATCCGGAGATACTGTAGCGACTCGTGCAAGACAGCGGCCCACAAGAAGCGGAAAAGCTCCGAATCTTCGTCAATCTGGGTCCAACTCTTCCCAGAACTCTTCCCAAACTGATCCACAGACAACAAAAAAGCCCCTCGAAAGGGGCTTTTTGAACCTAAAACTTGGTGGACCGTGTAGGGCTCGAACCTACGACCCGCTGATTAAGAGTCAGCTGCTCTACCAACTGAGCTAACGATCCAGACCTAGCATTATACCTAACGGCGAAGGGGGATGCAAGGCGGTAA